>MDTG01120965.1_pt1 | contig 10153 bp, 8 predicted proteins | sample 811421 | NCBI WGS metagenome assembly MDTG01 (sample SAMN05326645, study PRJNA326480) | marine metagenome | isolation source: seawater | place: Pacific Ocean: South East | collected 2011 | reverse complement strand
TTTCTTTTTAATTTTGATTTAAGTATCCCAAGAAATTTAAATAAATCAAATTGGTGTTCAAGTTCTGATAGAGATAATATAATATCATAATTAATTTTATTATTCTTTAGTTCTTTTAATGAAGAGAAAAAAAGATGATTTTTTTCAACATGAGATTTATAAATATAACTATCTAATCCAGCAGTTAATTTTCCAGTTTTTTTTAACAAATCTAGATTTGTAGCCGCACCACAATTGCTTTCTAAAATAATCCTGTTTTTAAAATTTATGTGTTTTTTTATAATATTCAGTTTTCTTTCTTCTCTTGGCTTGTTAAAATTTTTATATTTTAATATAGAGTTGCTTCCATCAAATCTTTTTCTAAATAACTTATTGTCAATTAACTTTTTACTTCTCTTATTTAAAAATATTAGATCACAATTATTACATTTTGATATTTTAAATTTTTTTTTTGACCATAGATTTTTTCCATCTCTAATTTTGTCATTCCACACTAGATAGAAATTTTTTGATTTACACAGTGGACAATTCATATTTATGTCTTTTTTTTTTCATTAATGTAAAATAAACCGTATTTTTTTTCTTCAACTTGAAATTTTTTTTTATTTGAAAATAAATTTTTTGAAATTATATCAACTCGTTTCTGAATTTCATTTTTGTTTAAATTTAATCTCTTATTTTTTTGAACTTGATATTTAATTGTGTTATTTTTAAAAATGATACTATAGTACATTATTATTTTAGATTTTAAGTAAAAATATATATTATTAAAATAATCATGACTATTATTTTTTTGATTAACAAATTTAATTTTTCTTTTCATTAAACTTAAATGTTTTAAAATTTTTTCACATGCATCTTCTCCAGTAAAATTATGTAATATATTTTTTGCAAGATTTATATTTTTTTTACTTATTTTATTTTTTTTTAAATGTTGTTTGCTTTTTAAAATTTTTCCTAATTTATCTAATTTTCTAACATTTATGGATAACAGCTTTGGCAAAGGAAATTCACTTTTTTCATTTTTCCAGGGAACAAAATTTATACAATTTCTACCAAGCAAAAAAGTCTCAACCGATGTGGTACAATTGCAAGATATACATGCTTGAGCAGATAAAATATATGGAACTATATTTTCGTTTGTTTTAAGTATTTTTATGTTTTTATAATTTTTTTTTGCCAAGTTGTCATAATAATCTAAATTTTCACCAGGATGAGGTTTTATTAAAAAATTAACATTTTTAAAATTTTTATTCAAGTATGGATACAATTTATCATATCTAAAAAAATTATTCCTTTGATGAGTATTTTTTTTTACATCCATTTTTTCGTAAATTGTTTTCATATTTCTTTTTCGATTATTAAAAAAAGATTCCTGGTTTTTCAAATGAACTCCTGCCCGATTATATCTAGGAAACAATGTAGCTATAAGAATAAAATCTTTGAATTCAGTTTTTAGTTTTTTTGATTTTAAAAAATAATATTGATAAAAATATTTTTTTGATAATTCCATTTTTGGATGACCACTAGATATTACCTGGATATTTTTTTTTTTAATCTTAAAAAATTTTTTATATATATCCTTACTTGAATTACCCCATGTAAATATTATCTCTAAATGATTTAAAAATTTTTTAGAAAATCTATCTCCTATTATCCAGGATTTATCTAATATTTGAAGCGCTTCTTCATCTATTCCTGTGATTAAATGATTGTTATTTTTTATTTTATCTAAATAGATATCATAATTTGGTCCAAAACTTTTAAAAAAACATATTCCTGGCTTAATAATATTTAGCTTCTCAAAAAGTCTTGTTTTTTTTGTTATAACAGGTTCAAAATTATATTTTATAGATTTTAATGACAATAATATTCTTGAGTCTAATTCTCTTTTACTAATTTCAATTGGTATATAGAGGTTAGTTTTCACTATAAAAATTTTTTATAAATTCATTAATGCAAATTAAATAAATCATGTATAACAGAAATCAAATAAAAAACATTTAATAAAAAGATGATAAACCGATACAGCTTAAAAAATCATATTTTAGATTTGTGGAAAATACTAAATTTTTCTGAAAAAAAAAATTATATTTTGCTGTTATTAATGATGATAATTTCAGCATTTATTGAAGCTTTAAGTCTTGGATCAATTTATCCTTTGTTATTACTTTTTTTTGATAAAGAAAAATTTATCAAATTAATTGATAATTTGAATATCTTTGAATTCGAGTTTCTCAATAATCTAACTGTTGAATTATCAACAATATCAATTTTTATTTGCTTATTATTTTTAATTAAAAACCTTATTGTTTTAGTAATTAACATTTTTTCGCAAAATATAGAAAAAAAAATTATTGTTAGATTAAAGTCAACTTTATTACAAACCTATCTTTATAAAGAATACTCTGAACTTATTGACAAAAATACTGCTACTCTAGTGAGAAATGTTATGTCAGCGGTTGATAAAACCAAATATGGTTTAAGAAATATATTAACACTAATAAATGAAATAGGTTTATTTATTTTTTTGCTCATTTTAATCGCAATTATAAATTTAAAATTATTTTTAATGTTATCTTTTATAGTTATAATTCCTATTATTATATTAGGACCAATTTCAAAAAAAATAATTATGAAAAATGCAGCTGCAGCTTTTAATTATGAAGCAGTGGCGTTAAAGAATTTAATGCAGTCTATATCAATGATAAAAGAAATTAAGATTTTTGGTAAAATAAGATATTTTTTAGATTATTTTAGTTCCTCTGAAAATAGATTTCAATCACATCAAAGAAAACTTTACATAATTAAAACTTTACCCAAACAATTATTTGAAATTATAGCTGTAGTATCATTTTTCTTTGCATTAAATTTATATATAAAAATTAGTAATAATAACATACAAGATTTTCTGCCCTCATTAGGCATTATTATACTTTCTGCTCTTAGAATTTTTCCTTCTTTAAATAAAGTCATTATATCACTACAAAAATATCAACAAATTCAAAAACCAATTGATGAAATAAAAAAAGATCTTAAATATAAGTATATTAACAATTTTTCAAAAGCCTCTTTAAAATCCTTTAATGATAACTTAGAGAGATTTAATGAAATCAAGCTAAACAATATTTCCTTTAAATATAAAAATACTGAAAATTATGTGCTTCAAGAATTAAACTTAACTATAAATAAATTCGACAAAATTGGAGTTACAGGACATTCAGGATCAGGAAAATCAACACTTATTGAAATATTAATGGGTTTGTTAAAAACTAATGAAGGAAAAATACTATTTAATAATCGTGAAATGCAAGAAATAACTACAGAATGGTATAAATTATTTGCTTATGTTCCACAAAAAGTAGTTTTAATCGATGACACTTTAATCTCTAACATAACCTTGGAATATAGCGAGGACAATATTGATTATCGAAAATTAAATGACTCAATAAAATTTTCAGGTCTTAAAAAATTTGTAGATAAAAACAATGGAAATTTAAATATAATTCTTGGAGAAAATGGCTCAAAAATGTCTGGCGGTGAAAAACAAAGAGTTGCTATTGCCAGAGCAGTGTATAAGGACCCACAAATATTAGTTTTTGATGAATCTTTTAATGGTTTAGATGTAGATATGAAAAAAGAAATTTTAGATGGTTTACAAGATTATTTGCAATATAAAACTGCTATTTTTATTTCTCATAACAGTAATGATTTAAAACTTTGTAATAAAATTATAAAGGTTGATTAAAGATTATGATTAAAAGATTTAAATATTAATTTCAAAAAAATCCTAAACTTTATTGAACAAAGCTAGCATTTAAATAAGTTTTTTTTCAATAGTTTTTTGTAAAATTGATATATTTCTAAAAAACTTTTTTTTTGAACCATTATTTGATATTTTAATATTAGCAGTATTATTTTTTGTATTCTTTATACCGAAACCAACAACATTCTTTAAACTTTTATTTGTATAGATTTTTTTCTTATCTCTTTTTTTTAATAAATCTAAATCTGAACTAATATTTATTTCTAAATATTTATTAAATTTTTTTTTACAATATTTTCTATATCTTTGGGATGTTAAATTTGCAGAAACAATCACATTTATTTTTTGCTCATTTAATAACTGAACAAAATTTATTATTCTAGAGGCATTAATATTTCTATCTTTTAGTGAATAACCTATGTCGTTATTTAAAATTGATCTAAATTTGTCACCATCTATATGAACAATATTTTTTGCTTTTTTTTTTAAAATATTGAATAATTTTTTTGCAATAAGTGTTTTTCCTACACCAGAAATTCCTGTAAACCATATAATCATATAAATTTTTTTATCTTAATATACTTATAAAACTGGTTAGCAACTAAAGTGTTGCCTTTTTTATTAAGGTGACCCCCATATTTATCCTCTAAAAATACTTTTGAAAAATTTTTTAAATTTAAAAAACTGTTAGTTAAATCTAATATATTTAATTCATTTTTCTTTGACATCTCGTTGTAAAAATTTTGATAGTTTGGCAAGTTTTTCTTTATCAAATATAAATCATGAAGCTGAGGCATAATTAAAAACACACAATTTTTTTTCCTCTTTTTTATATTATTATTTATTAACATCATCAACTTTCTCAAGTGAGTTTTGAAATATAATTCATTATACATTTTATTTGCATCATAAATATTATCTTTAACGATTCTATTAAAGCAATTAAAATAGTATTCTTTTTTTTTAATATTAAAAATATTGTAGAGTTTGTAAATCATCATATTATAGAGAATAACATTATTTCTGCTAAATGATTTTACATAAGAAATCACATAAGGAAAACTAAACATGTAATATTTAAATCTTCTTTCGTAGAAAATATCTTTTTCTTTTATTTTTGATATTTTATCTTTTAGATTTTTAAAATTAGTTTTTTTATTTATTAATAGTTTATTTAAAACCAGTTTATCTTTTTCTAGTTTATAAAAAGGCTTAAAACCGTATTTATTTCCAAATTCACAGTAATGTTTCCAATAAGAATTTATTCTAGATATTGTTTCTGGGACAAATGCAAAAACTATAATCTTATTGTTTTTAGATAATTGTGTTTTTTTAAATTTTAAAAAACTTTGATCTAACCCAAAATTTCCTACGCCATAATTTCTTACACACGAATTAATTTTATTTTCAAGTATACTTTCCCAAGTTTCATCATTATTAACAAATCTAGAAAAAGCGTAAGAGTCTCCAAAAACAGAAATATAAGATTTTTTTTTTTTTAAATTAGTATTTCTAAAACCTTCATTTAGTATTTCAAATTTAGTAATTTTGTTTCCAATTTTCTCGTATCCTTTTGTTTTTTTTTGTCTGTCCCATCCAGTGTTAAAATTATAATTTTGTTTCAAAAACTTTTCGAACTCTTTTTTTGAATTAAATGGAAATTCATCTTTATTAGTTATAATCCATTGGAAATCTTTTTTAATATAATTAATTAATATGTTAAAAAAAATCTCAAAAAAAATGATTATCAATAATAAATTAAATAAAAGATCAAGGTATTTTAGCATTAATTATATTGTAAAAAATTTATAAACTTAATAATCAGTTTATGATACTTTAAATTACAAAATTCAAATTTAAAATATAAATTAAAAAAATTGAAAAATAATACAAAATACAAAATAGGGATAATTGGCATGGGTTATGTTGGATTACCTTTAAGTATCGCATTTTCCAAAAAATATAGCGTAGTCGGCTATGATATAAACATAGATAGAATAAATGAGTTAAATTTAGGGATAGACAATACTAGTGAGGTAAAAAAATTTAAACAAAACTACAAAAACTTAGTATTTAGCAATGATAAAAAATCACTAATAAATCGTAATATTTTCATCGTAACGGTACCAACTCCAATAAATAAAAAAAATCATCCAGACTTAAGAAATTTATCAAATGCATGTAAATTAATATCAAAATATTTAAAGAAAAATTCTATCGTAATTTTTGAATCTACTGTATATCCAGGTTGTACAGAAGAGTTTTGTAAACCTATACTAGAAAAATACTCAAAATTAAAATTCAACAAAGACTTTTATCTTGGATATAGTCCAGAAAGAATTGATCCTGGTAGATCAAAAAAAAAAATTTATAATATTATTAAAATCACCAGTGGATCAAATTTTAAATCAGCCAAAATAATAGATAAGCTTTACAAAAATATTATACCCGCAGGAACATTAATGGCATCAAGTATAAAAGTTGCTGAGGCGGCTAAAGTCATTGAAAATACTCAAAGAGATATAAATATAGCATTTATAAATGAGTTATCAATGTTTCTGGACAAACTTGGGTTGGATACATCAGAAGTTTTATCAGCTGCAGAAACAAAATGGAATTTTAATAGTTATTATCCTGGATTGGTTGGCGGACACTGCATAGGAGTAGATCCGTATTATTTATCGTTTAAATCAAAACTATTAGGTTTTAAAACAAGAATGGTTCTTGCTGGTAGAAAATTAAATAACAGTATGTCTGAATATGTTTTTAAAAAAATGATAAAAACATTGTCAATTTCTAAAAAAAAATTGACTAATAAAAAAATTTTGATCCTAGGTGCAACATTTAAAGAAAATTGTCCTGATTTCAGAAATTCTAAGGTTTTTGATATTATGAGAAAATTAAAACAGAGAAGAATTTTCTTTCAAGTATATGATCCTTATTTTGACTATAATTCAAACCTTAAATTAGATTTTAAAGAGAAATTTTTAAAGCTCGGGGATATAAACGATAAATTTGATATAATTCTCGTAGCCATTGGTCACAATAAATTTAAAAGAATTGGGATTAAAAAATTACAGAAAATGTTAAGTGCAAATGGTAAAATATTTGATTTAAAATCAATATTCAAAAAAGAAGAGACTTTTTTTAGATTATAAATGAGTATATTAATTACAGGAGCTGCTGGTTTTATAGGCTTTCATACGGCATTAAGTTTAATAAAAAAAAAAAAAAGAGTCATAGGAGTCGATAATTTAAATAGTTATTACAGTGTAGGACTGAAAAAAAATAGACTTAAAATTTTAAATAAACATAAAAAATATTTTAGATTTTTTAAAATCGATTTAACAGAAAACAAAAAATTAAGAAAAATAATTAGAGAAAATCATATTGACAAAGTTATAAATCTTGCGGCACAAGCTGGCGTAAGATATTCATTAGATAATCCTAGAGATTATTTAAATAGTAACATTGTGGGTTTTTTTAATCTAATTGAGGCGTGTAAAGATTATAAAGTTAAGAGATTAATTTTTGCAAGCACAAGTAGTGTTTATGGTAATAATATTGAAATTCCATTTAAAGAGATTCATACCGCTGATCATCCTATACAATTTTATGCAGCAACAAAAAGATCTAATGAACTTATTGCTCATGCCTATAGCTCTTTATACAAAATAGAAACGGTAGGTTTAAGATTTTTTACTGTCTACGGGCCATGGGGCAGACCAGATATGGCATTGTTTAAATTTGTTAAAAATATTATCGAAAAAAAAAAAATTTATATATATAATTTTGGAAATCATGTAAGAGACTTTACATATATAGACGATATAGTTAATGGCATTTTTTTAACAACTTTTTCAAAAAAAATTTATACAAAAAAATTTCAACTCAACACTAATTTAACTCCAGATCAAGGAATATGTAAATTTAAAATCTTTAACATAGGCAGTGGAAAGCGAACGAGTTTAAAAAAATATATTAAAATTATCGAGAAAGAATTAAAAATAAATTCAATAAAAGAATATCTACCTTTACAAAAAGGAGATATTCAAAAAACACTTTCAAATATTGAAAATTTAAAAAAATTAGGATATGAACCAAAAACAAACCCAGAAAATGGAATTAAAAAATTTATTAAATGGTATAAAGAATATTATAAGATAAAATAAATATTAAAAATAAGACTCAACTAAAAAAAATATGAAGTGTGAATTTTTTTTGATAAATAAAGATCTATCAAAATAATTTACTAAAAGTCATTATTTTTTCCACTCTGCTTTCCCATGTATATTTTTTCACATCTTTTTGTGCATTTCTGCCTAGATAATTATATTTATTAGACTTAAATATCTCATTTATAGTTTTAATCCATTTATCAACATTTTTTGGATCTAAAGTTATTGAATTATGCTTATTTTTAAGAATTTTATTATAAACTTTAAGATTTGAAGCAATTATTGTTTTCCCAGTTGCCATATATTCAAACAATTTAAGAGGTGAAAAATAACTAGCAACATTTATTTTTTTAACCAGTACACTAACATTTTTTTGGTATGGCATTAATAATACCTTGTACCTTGGCAAAGTATTAGCAATCATTCTGTAACTTAAAAAACCTTTAAATCTTATATTTTTTGGTACTTTTTTTAGTGTCATATCTTGGTTTAAAGTTTTAATATTACCAAATATATCAAAATTAATTTTTGGGGCTTTATTTGCTATAGAGTAAATTAATTCAAGACCTTTTCCTTTAGCAAAACTCCCGCTGTAGGCGCAAGTAAATAATTTTGTTCTTGGATTTGTATTATTAAAATCATCTTTTTCTACTGCGTCTTCTAAAATACAAAAATTTTTTGACTTAATTTTAAGAATATTCATTAATTTATAATGTAAAAATATAAACTTAAGGTTTTTATTTATAGATTTTAAATTAATGAATTTAAATAAATACTTTGTTAAACCTGTCATTTCCGAGTGTAGTTCTAAAATATTTTTTTTATTCATTATAGCTAATATTAAACTAGGTATTATGGCTCTAGAAATGATCATTTTATAATTGTTTTTATTTAAGTAATCGTTAATTTTTAATGAAAAAAGAATTCTGTTAAAAAAATTCAGTTTTTTTTTTGAAGAGAATATAGATTTGATTTTAAAATTTTTTTTTAGAAGGTATTCTCTCTTAATTTTTTTAAAATGATATGAATCTTCTTGGTATGGTATAACTAGTTCTACTTTTGCATACTTACAAAAATTATCGCACATTTTAAGAACATGCACTGCGTACGCTGACATATTTGGTAAAGAAAACTCAGCTATGTAGATAATTTTTTTTTTATTCATTAACTTAAATTATCATCAATATATTTAATTTCCGAGGGTGTTAGATTTTTTTGAAATTTAAATAAATTTTTCATTGTATAATTAATATCAAAATTGTCATTGCAAGCAGGATCGATATCTAATTTTACAGATAATTTATTTTTTTCTTCATTAAAATTTTGAAAAAAATCTTCAAATTTTAATTGAATTACATTATCAAAATTTACAGCTGAAATTTTATTTGACAATTCTTTGTACCATTTTACAAATTTTTTTATATCGTTTCCTGGGTAACTTAAAGAATTTCTTCTTTTAATACTCCAAAATATGGCTTTTGGATCCCTTCTTACAAAAATTATTTTACGATTTTTACCATAATATTTTGTAGAGCTTATTGGATTTAAAAAATTGCCACCCTGTTCGATAACAATATTTTTTTTTTTATCAAAGTTTGGATTAAGCTGATAAATATTAAAAATAAATTCCTCAGCATATTTTAAAAATAATTCTTCACTACAAGGTAAAATCATATTAATCAAAGGTATATCTTTTGCATTCTTTTTTAAAAAAAATCGATTGAAGTAAAAATTAATTTTTTTAAATTTTGACATCTTATCAAAATAAAATTGTGGACTACCATTATATTTAATTTTTGAAATCTGCTCTAAAAAAATGTTAGAGAACTTAATAATATCTTTACTAAAAAGTTTGTTTTTTTTGTTATAATTTGAATTATAGCTGTTTATAATAAATTCTTTAAAACGTTTAAATGCATTAGCAGAACCATTCAAACTGAAATTTTTATATAAAGAATTATATAATTCATCGATACCATCTGGATCATTCACAACTCTAAATTCCTTTCCGGAAGATGGACTTTGAAAATCATCTCTGGATAATAGATAATCATGAATTGCACCGGCACCACTATTTCCAGATCCCAGAACTATTACAGTTTTCATTTTGTTTTTTAATTGATTTATATAAATTATGACAATATTTAGACAAATATAAATCTTATTAAAAGAAGAACTAAATGAATTTCTCTACAAAAGCAAAAAATTT
>MDTG01111315.1_pt1 | contig 10153 bp, 7 predicted proteins | sample 811421 | NCBI WGS metagenome assembly MDTG01 (sample SAMN05326645, study PRJNA326480) | marine metagenome | isolation source: seawater | place: Pacific Ocean: South East | collected 2011 | reverse complement strand
CCCACGGTGAGGGTGTCCAAGGGCATGAAATTCAAGACGACCTCGTCGCCGCTCTTCCAAAGCCGCTTGAATTCGATGGCCCAGCGCAGCACTGCTTCGAGTTCGTCCTCAAGGTCGTCAATCGCGAGCAAGGCGTCGGTCATGCCTGCGATGGGCCTCATGCGGCCCTTGAGCGTTGCTTCAGTTGCGCTCATGCTCGATGTCTTGAGCAAAGCCGTCTCGGGCGTCGCTCATGCCGCCGTACATGGCCTGCACGAAGGTGAGGATGTCGGCGAGTCCCTCCTCGAGTTCCGAGGAAAGTGGCGTCAAGCCCGGGGCTTGGGAGAAGGATTGCATCAGGCGAAGTTGGTTGATGGCAAACTCGGTTCGTTGTCCACCGGCCTCGTCAAACAAAGCCTGTTCGAGGATTTCGAGGCGCTCCGACCATTCCAAAACGCGCTCCAACTCTTCCTCGTCGAGCAGGTCACTCTTGCTGAGGAAGTTCTTCGTCGGCAGGCCAAGACGGAATTCAACGATGGAGGAAAGCAGCATCTGGCTGACGAAACCACTTGGTGAGCGGGAAAGCATTGGGTCGAAGAGGTAGATGATGGCGGCTTGCTCGCGGCCAAGCACGTCGATCAAGTGGCTGCTCGCCTCACGGAAGGCAAAGAGTTCCACCTGACCGGGCGTGTCGACCACCATCAGCTCACCAGAAAGGGCGTGAAGCTGTTCGGCGACGTCACCGGCCTGAGCTGCAAGGAGGTCGGCTGCGAGGATTTGTGCACCGTTGGGTCCGAGGTCATACTCGTCCATGACTTCGGTGAGGGAAATCATGTCACGCACGTCGAATTCCGCGTCGTAATGCACGCGCTCTGCACCGGGATCGAGGTTCACGGCGAGGACTTCGGTCTCGAGGAAACGGGACCAGCGCTGGAAGGCTGTCACCAGGGATGACTTCCCAGCCCCAGCGGTGCCCACTACAAAGACCACAGGAGGTGTGCTTGAGTCGCCGCCGGCCATGCCCTAGCGGCGGTGCTGACCCTTCTTCAACGCCACGGACCGAGAACGGCACGGTTCACGCTGAAATGGGGAACGGTTATGTGCCCCTCAATCATGGAAACGTTGCTGCCTTAGGGCTGTTCAGGAGGAAGAAGCATGACCGACGATAACATCCCACCCGCCCCCCCCGGCTTGCCGCCTGCGCCTCCTGCGCCTCCCGGTCTACCTCCTGCTCCTCCGATGCCACCCGGTATGGCCGCTCCTCCAGCACCGCCCGGCATGGAAGCGCCTCCTGCACCTCCTGGCCTTCCCCCTGCCCCTCCCGCACCACCCGGCATGGAAGCCCCACCCGCGCCCCCTGGCATGGACGCCCTTGCCGCTCCCCCAGCACCTCCCGGCTTGCCGCCTGCGCCTCCTGCACCTCCCGGCATGGACGCGCTCGCCGCTCCTCCAGCACCTCCCGGTATGGAAGCGCCACCTGCGCCCCCAGGCATGGATGCCCTCGCGGCTCCCCCAGCACCTCCCGGTATGGAAGCGCCACCTGCGCCCCCCGGCATGGACGCGCTCGCTGCTCCCCCAGCACCTCCCGGTATGGAAGCGCCACCCGCGCCCCCCGGCATGGATGCCCTCGCGGCTCCTCCGGCACCGCCCAGCATGGATCCTCTCGGCTCCGACGTGTTGATGCCTCCTGCTCCTCCTGAGTTGGAACCTCTCACCGAGGACACCGTTGCAGCGCTCGAAGAGACCACTTCCATTCCTGTTGACGATCCATTGGCGATGCCCGCACCGCCTGCTCCTCCGGGCCTTGAAGCACCTGCTGAGGACCCGTTGGCCATGCCTGCACCTCCTGCGCCACCGGGACTCGATCCCCTGTCCGCGGATGCGCTGCTGGCGCCACCCGCGCCACCCGAGGACCCGTTGGCGATGCCCGCTCCCGCCGCTCCTACTGGCCTCGATCCTTTGGCCGCGGACGCACTTTTGGCGGCTCCAGCACCACCAGCCGATCCCTTGGTTGATGACGCGCTGCTGAGCCCTGCGCCCCCTGCGGACTTGCCAGACCTGACCGCAGCACTGCCTGTCGAAGGCGTGCAGGGCGAAGGCGAGGACAAACTCGATGCCACCGAGGAGGGCCTTTCTGGTGTGGTTGCCGGTGCCGTGCTCCGCTCAACCGATGAGGTTGACAGCATCGCAGGCGACAAGCTCCAGGGCAGCATCCACGAGGTTGAACATACCGACATCGACGCCGACGGTCATGTGACCAAGCAGAAAGTGACCGGGACCCTCACGCTGACAAACCCGTCCGAGGGCGATCGTGTTTACGACGTGGATGCGGTCATGTCTGATGCAGCTTCGACGAACCTCGAAGGCCACGTTGTCAGCGTTGAGGAACTTGAGCCAGGCCAAGAGCACGTGGTGGAGTACACCGTTTCCGACCGTAACATGCTCATGATGACCGAGCGCTTCGACACGAACCCAGCCCGAGACAAGGAGCGTTCGCTCTCTTTGGCCATGGGTGCTGAGAACACCATTGCGCTCGAGATCGATGTGCGCAACGTGGGCGCATCTGACCTACACGATGTGGTCGTCAGCCGTCCGCTTCCAGCAGGCATGAGCGTCACTGAGGCTGAACACGCCTCCGTTGAAGACGGTGCCCTGTCGTGGGACGTTGGGATGCTTGCCACCGGTGCATCCAGCACCCTTGTTGTACGTGGCACCCTCACCACTGACGGCAAGGAGCCCATTTCCAGCGGTTCAGCCGTTGCCACCTACCGGGCTGATGCCGCGCTCTCAACGATGAACTTCGAAGACCTTGACGCGTTCTGCCGTGGCTTTGCTTACATGCGCTCGGTCGAAGGCGAACGACCTGACACGTGGGAAGTCACCGCAGTGTTCGAAAACCGCTCGTCTTTTGCGGTGGACTTGGTGAAGCTTCAGGCACGGTTGAAGGGCAGCGACGAACTTTTGTTCGACTTCAGCGACGTCAACGAAGACGTGGCTCCACACGGAGAATGGCGCTCAGAGTCGGTCAGCGTTGCCTCAGCCGAAAAGCCAGACTTGACGTGGGAATTGTCCTACACAGTTTTGCCGCGCACCAGCGCTTCCACCGAAGGTACCCTGACGATGACTGCCCGTGACCTCGCGGTGGTTGACGGAAAGGTCGAGAAAACCTACAGCAAGGCCAAACTCCACTCCTACCGGGAGCAGACCGTCCAGGCTGAAATCAAGATCACCAACACCGGTTCTTCGGACATCAACCTGATGCGCCTCACAGACGACATCCCCGGTATGTTCCATGCCGTGGACACCTCGACGCTGAAGATCAAGCACGGCGGGCAATCGCTGCCGCCAGAGCAATTCAAGGCGGAAGTCAGCGAAGGCATCACCCTTGAAGGCGAACATCACAGCCCAGACGGTGCCGGTCACACCCTGACCTTGACCATCGGTCGCAAGGGCCCCATCGGTATGGCGCCGGGCGACGTTGTCGTCGTGACGTACGATTTGGTTGCTCCAGACCCCTCGCCCCAGAACGAACGCGTGGACGCACCAATCCGCAGCGAGTTCAGCTGCGAGCGCTTTGGCCCCGTCTGCGAGCGCGACGTGGAGCACGCTCCATCGATTCGCGTTGTGCACAACCGCCGTGACTTCTCGGCCGGAAAGCAGGCCCTGAAGGTCGGTGGCCGCGGCCGCTATGAGGTGCTAATCCTCTTCGAAAACAACGGGGACACCCCGTTGGCTGATGTGCAATTGAAGGACGTCATTCCTCCGGGCTACGAAATGGACGGATGTGATGTCCGGGCCAACAAGGAACTTCTCGACGACGTCGAAATGACACAAGAGTCCGACGCTACGGGCACCACCGTCGTTTGGCACCTAGCCAGTGTCGGAAAATCCGAGCGCATTGACGTCTCGTACATGATCAAGGGCGAGGGTGAGATCGACACCGACCTGCTCAACACCTTCCACGGCGCTGTCTTCGGCGATGAAATCGAAGACGACGACGCTCCTGTTGAAGCACCGGCAGCCGAGGAGGAATCTGAAGAAGAGACCGCTGAAGCTGATCATGAAGACGCTGCTCCAGCCATGAAATTCCGCGACGACGTGCTGGACCGTGTCATGGAGGCTCATGGCATCGACAGCGCACATCGTGATGCGTTCATCGCCCACGCATCATCCTTTGACCACGACGGCAACAATTACCTCAAGAAACAAGAATTGGAAGACGCAGCGGCCGCGTGGAACGAGGCCAACGCTGACGGTTCTGAAGATGAAGCACCAGAGGCAGAGGAGCCATCGGACGAGGATGCTCAGGCAGAGTCCGACGGCGCCGCCGCTGATTCGGACGAATCCGATGGTAACGACGAGGTCGAGGCTTCGACCAAGTCCTGTCCCATCTGCATGAAGGATGTGCCCAGTGACGCCACCGAGTGCGACTGTGGCTTCGTGTTTGACGTTTGATTCAGAACGGCAACTGCCATCGTGGGGCGAGGTCTGACCCTTCTTCTTCGTCGACGATGAGGATCACCGGGCAACGCATGCTCTGGAACAACTCATCCAGCGGCGTTCGCGTGGCTGGAGCCATGGTCCCAACCCTCAGATCGACCGCCAGCCACGCCTCCGGGTACTGGCGCATCCAAGCGCCAAGCTCCGCCTCAATGGATTCAGGCGGAGCGCCTGGTCTCACGCTTGCAAGATAACCCCAACCCTCAGGGCAGCGCTGCTCCATTTCCGTCCACAGGAACACCCGGGGTGGAACAGGTAAGCGGGACAGTTGTGCCTCGGCCTCTTCCAAGGTCGAACTGACGGGTTGACCGGGCATGGGCATGGGCAGGGGGTGTGTCCATCCGGACTTGACCTCGAGCGGGGTTCGGCGGCGCATGGTCGTTGGTGGACGGGGAGGGACTTGAAGGCATCAGCCGGACGTGCGAGCGGGCGAACGTTCATGCCGTACTTGCACGCCGTCAGGGTGTGAGCACCCCATCGGCCCCAGGTGGACCCGCGCCTCCCGCTCCGCCACAGGGCGCGATGTTCACCATGCTGGCCATGATGCTCATGATGGTCCTGCTCGTTGTCAATCCCAACATCAGGAACACGCTTGGCGACATTGCGCACCCAATCTTGTCGCCGGTGTTACCTGAGGAACGCTTTGTCATCATCACCCTGCTCATCCTCGGCAGTGCATCGATGCTGGTCAACACGGTTCTGCGCAACCTGTTCATGGATCCCATCGCACAAGCGCACCTCCAGCACCGCCAAGGCCAGGTGCGACAGATCATGAACGAAGCCCGCATGTCACGCGATTCCACGCTGCAAGACAAGGCCATGACCCTCCAGCAGCAGATGATGCCAGAGCAACTGAGCGTTCAGATGGGAGCGATGAAACCGATGATGTTCACCATGGTGTTCATCATTGCCATCTTTGCCTGGCTGACCACCACGGTCGAAGACTTCCGCGTGGGCTACATCTCCTTGCCTTGGGCGCCAGAGTGGGGCCTTAACGACCGCTTCCTGCTCTTCCCTGCATGGATTTGTGCGTACATTTGCATGAGCGCGCCTCTGGGCCGCGTGGTGGACCGTCACATCAAGCTCCTCCGTTATCGGAACCACCCCTTGGTGACCGCTGCGGAAAGCATCCCTGAACCCCTTCTTCACTTGGTGCAGGGCAAGAAGGGCTCGACGGACGCCGCGGGCAAGCGACGTCAGGAGCAGCGCCGCCGACGGGACGGGCCGCGAAAGCGCAACGGTGCTGCGGTTTCTGAGAAAGAAGAGGACGTGGCCACGCCCACGGCTGCGGCCAAAGACCTGGTGTGCCCGACGTGCTGGAGCGATCAAGTACGACGCGAAGGACCCCGGACCAAGGTCTGTCAAACCTGCTTCCACGAGTGGGTGTGACCATGGTCCGCGTGACCGTCTCCGGTCATCCTGGAAGCGGCACATCCACGTTGGTCCAGGCCTTGGCCGAGCGTTTTGGATGGAGCACCCTGAACGGGGGACAAATCTTCCGTGAGGAAGCGGCGCGTCGCGGCCTTGATTTGGCCGCTTTCGGTCGTTTGTGTGCCGAAGACCCTTCGGTGGACCGCGAACTCGATGCCCTCCTCCAAGAGCGGATGCAGGCGGATGGTGGGCCTGACGTCGTCGAGAGCCGGATGGCCGGCTGGTGGTCCTACCGCCTCGGTCTCGATGGTCTTCGCGTGTGGATTGAGGTAGACGAACACGAACGAGCACGACGGGTGGTGATGCGCGAGGGAGGCGAGCTTGAATCTGCGCTGGAGGCGAACCAGCAACGCCGCGCCGTGGACGGTGCGCGCTTCGATGAACTCTATGGCTTGCAGCCTGAGGATGCGGAACCATATTCACATGTGCTCGACGCAACGCGGCTTAACGCCACCGAGGTCCTCGAGGCCGTGGTGGCGATGATCGAGGAGGATTCTGCATGACTCATCTTGTGCTCGATGCCGAAGCCACCACCGACCCCGCCTTTGGGCAACGCCCGGAAGAGCGAACCATCGAGCAACGGATTGCTGCTGGCGTGCTGTTGCTCGACAAACCTGCGGGCCCGACCTCTCACCAGGTTGCGGCTTGGGTTCGTGATCACTTCGGACTTGAGCGCATGGGTCACGGTGGAACGCTCGACCCTTTCGCGACCGGTGTGCTTCCTTTGACCTTTGGCAAATCGATGCGCTTGACGGGAAAGGTGCTGACCCACGACAAGACCTACATCGCGGTGCTTGACGTTCCAGAATCCATCAGTGACGACGCCCTCGAAACAGGTTTGTCGCACTTGCGTGGCCGTGTCTATAACGTCCCGCCGGAGATTTCCGCGGTCAAGGTTCAGGTCCGGACGCGCCGTATCGAACGCCTTGTGTTGCTCGACCGGAACGCCACACACATCGTGATTGAAGTGGCCTGTGAGGCTGGAACCTACATCCGTACCATGGCCCGAGACTTGGGGTTGCTCTTGGACCGACCTGTGAACCTCGTCGAGTTGCGACGCTCTGCATCAGGTCGCTTTGATCTTCAGGCCTCAGCCACCCTCCAACAGGTCGCAGACGCGCACTGGTTGTGGTCCTCCGAAGGCAGGTCAGAAGCCTTGTTACGCTTGTTGCACCCCATCGAAATCCTCGTCGAAGATTTGCCCACCGTCGTGGTGCGTGATGCTGCGGTCGGTGCGGTTGCGCACGGGGCACCTCTCATGCGACCAGGCGTCGTGTCCGTCGATGGTGGTTGGACCACGGGCTCGCTGGTGGCTGCGATGTCGATGAAAGGCGAGCTCATCGCGCTGATGCGCTTGAGCGTGGACAGTTCCTCCATACAGGAGATGTCCGATGGCGAAGTGGCAAAAGCAGAGACTGTTGTCATGGCGACCGAGGTGTACCCTCGTTCGTGGACCAGCGCTGAAGCCTGATCACGCTTCGATGTACTCTTCGTAGATGTATTCTTCAGTCTCAATGCGGATCTTCAACTCCGGCATGGTCCCCACAACCTCTCTTGCCGTTTCCGGACGGCCCCCACGGCCTCAAGAGATTCCGAGCCCCCTGCTCTTTGCATATGAAGGTTCAGCGCTCCACGCGCATTATGCGACCCGAGGGGTCGGCTTCACTCGATCTTTCGAACCCGCTTTGGAGCGAAGGCCGCGAAGAGGCCAACAATGGCCACCAGGGCAAACAGCGTCAGGCCCACGACGGTGAGGTCGTTGAGCGCGAGCCCGCCACCAGCGGATTGACCGTCATCGGAGGTCTCTTCTCCAGGAATTATGGTCACGATCAGACTGGCGAGGTTGTTGAACTCGTCGCGCTCATCTGTGGTGGTGCTTCGGTCCACTTCCGCTTCGAGGCGTACGAGGGCGTCACCGTCTTCGGGCACCCGCCAGGCGAATTCCACCACGCCAAGGCCGCCAGGCGTGATGAGGGGAATCTCTCCTGTGCCGATGAGTTCTCCGTCAGCGGTCAAGCGAACGTCCACGAGTGTAGCGGTCACGGCGCCTGTGTTTCGGACGTAGACCACCACGTCCACGATGCTTTGGGCTTCCAATTCGGCCGAAGGGACGGTGATGTCATCGATGCTCAGGTCCGCCAAGGCGCGAACATCGAGGTCGAGGGTGCGGTCCGTGCACGACGTGTCGTCACACACGGTCACGCCAACGGAGACGTAACCGGGCGTCGGGGCGGTGAGCCTCACCACGCCAGCCGCAAGGTCAACGCTGGCCCACGATCGGTTTGTGGTGGCTTGCAGGTTGGTGGAATCCACGTCGGTGACGTCGATGGAGACCGTGGTTTCGACTTCATGCTCCACAGGTACCGTTCCGAGGAACTCAGCCACGACAGGAGCATCGTCCACGTTAGCGACGTGGACCGTCCATGTTTCCATCCATGTGTTGCCCGCGGCGTCCATCACCGTGGTGGTGATAACCGCATTCCCGGAGGCTTCTGGCACCAGCGACACGCGAACTTGACCTTCCGTCAGATCAACGGTGGCCACGTCCGGTGCGCCGTTCGAAAAGGTGACGGTGAGGTCATCGCTCGGTGTTCTGTCGTCGGTGCATCGGGTGATGAGCGGCAGCACGATGCCGCCCGCGTCCTCGGTCAGGTGCTGATCACCAACGTTCTGGCAGACGGGATCCTCGTCGTACTCGATGCTGTAGCCGCCGCTAAGTCGCACCTCGCTGAACTCCACGGCGATGCTGCTGGCAGCACCGTCTGCGTCCCATGTGAACACCGAGCCAAGCCTGATTTCCACCTCGCCTTTCGACGCCGCCAATGCGTGCCCAACGGGAAGGTCATACTGGAAGGTACCGAGGGTGGTGACCGGCTCGTTCGCGACAACCACGCCGTTGACGTAGGCCGCCCAACGCGAACTGCTCTCAAGCAAGCCCTCAGTGTCGCCGTGGATGCGGCCGATGAGCGTCAGCGTTGGATCGTTGACATCAACCGTCAGCCGTGTCATGCACCCTTCGTTCATGCCGACACGGAGCTGCACGGCGTCGACGTCGGGCAGGAGCGTGTTGGTGTCGTGCGAGGTCCAAGCGCCCACGCTGCCGTCGCTGGCCACGGTCCGTACTTCGAACGAGAGGTTGTCCGTCGGACCGTCGAAGGTGTAGGCCACGCGCCCAAGGCGTTGTTCTGCGGGTCGTTCGACGGTTGCGCTGGTCCAGTGACCCACGGTGCCCTCGCTCGAGGCCTGCAATCCACAGGCCGCCAAGGACAGGCCGTCTGTGGTGCCGGCGTCCATGTCAAGGTGAATCACGGGAATCCCAACGTTGGTGGTCGTGGAGGTCGCCGTGGCCTGTTCACCGCCGTACCAAGGGGTCAGGACCACGATTTCGAGGCCAACGGCGTCCACGCGGAGTTCGCTGTCGTCGGTGGTTCCCTCCGAGACGTAGTCCAAACGGACCGTCAGGTCTGCGAGTTCGCTCCACGTCCAGTTGGTAGGATCGTCCAAGCCGATGCGGTAGGGCTGTCCGTCCATGTAATCGATGCCACCGCCCGTGTTTGACCACGTCTTGACCAGATCGAAGACGCCACCGGTTTCGTGTGAGATTCGAACTTTGTCTTGGTAGAGGGCTTGCGGCACTTCGATGGCCAGCAGGAGGGTGACGTCACGCACGGCGTAATTCGTCAGACCGCTGACGTCGAATCCATTGACGTCGATGTCGGGGCCGGTGCTCCACGTGTAGGCCCCGTCGGGCGCCCCAAGACTGGCGTTGCTGTCGGTTGGGGTGGCCGTCGCCCAGACCGTCTGCGCCACGAGGTTTTCTGGGCGCTCGTGCATGAAGGTCAGGTGATCGTCGGCGACCATGGCCTGAGTGTGCTGAGCTGGCGCGGTGCTGAACGAGACGCTGTCATCGAGGGTCCACGCCGTCGAATCGTCGAACACGCCTTGTGGCAAGAGGTCCACGTCAGCGGTGCTGTGCACACTTCGGGCAGCTGCCGGCAAGGCGGGTAGGAGCATGATGAGGACGAGCAAGGTCGCCACGCGTGCCTTGGTCATGCATCGGCTTGGGCCCCAGCAGCACTTGAACGCACGGGTCCTTTGCACCATGAAGAAACACGTTGCGGTGCGTTGAAATAGGCGCGTCAGGACGGTGCGATACCTCTTGGCTGTGGTGGTGTAGGGGTTAGCACGGCAGATTGTGGTTCTGCCAGCCCGGGTTCAATTCCCGGCCACGGCCCTCTGATTT
>MDTG01044308.1_pt1 | contig 10153 bp, 10 predicted proteins | sample 811421 | NCBI WGS metagenome assembly MDTG01 (sample SAMN05326645, study PRJNA326480) | marine metagenome | isolation source: seawater | place: Pacific Ocean: South East | collected 2011 | reverse complement strand
TTTCCTTCTAATACTTGAACTTGTACAGGTCCTGATGTCATATAATTCACAAGGCTATTAAAAAAAGGTCTTTCCTTATGAACTGAATAAAATATTTCAGCTTGTTGTTTGGTTAGATACATTTTTTTGGAAGCAATAATGTTTAATCCAGCTGCCTCAATAATTTGATTAATGTGTCCAATAAGATTTCTTTTAACAGCGTCTGGTTTAATGATTGAAAATGTTTGTTCCATGATATTACTCCCTAATTTTTGAAATATGTATCTATAAAATCTGCAATCAATGTCAAGCCAAAACCAGTGGCACCTTTGCTATTCATTAAATCGCCACTATTTTTCCAAGTGGTTCCAGCGATATCTAGATGAGCCCACTTTGTTTTTGGAGGGATAAATCTTTGAAGAAATTGAGCAGCGGTAATTGAGCCTCCATATCTTCCAGCTCCTATATTTTTAAGATCCACAAACGGTGAATTTAATTCTTTATCAAAATCATCGTGAAGTGGCATACGCCATACTTTTTCATTAGTATTCATTCCTGATTCATATAACTTTTCTGCAATTTTATCGTCATTACTATACAATCCAGCATAATGTTGTCCTAAAGCCACTACGATAGCACCAGTTAGTGTCGCAAAATCAATAATTATTTTTGGATTATAGACCTCACAACCATAAGTTATTATATCAGCTAAAACTAATCTACCCTCGGCATCAGTATTAAGAACTTCGACATTTATTCCCTTATATGATTTTATAATGTCTCCTGGTTTATATGCCTTACTACTTGGCATATTTTCAACAAGTCCTACTATACCTGCATAAGATATTTTAGGATTTACCTCACTAAAATATTTCATGATTGATGCGGTAACAGCAGCTCCACCCATATCCCATTTCATATCTTCCATACCTGCGCTGGGCTTTATAGAAATACCGCCACTATCAAAACAAACCCCCTTACCCACAAAAAGTATATCTACATTTTTTGGAGATTTTTTGTTATAAAATTCCATGACTCTTGGTTTTCTAGCACTTCCTTGACTAACTGCTAATAAACAATTTAAACCTATTTTTTTTATTTTATCTTCTTTTAAAACTTTAGTACCCATATTGTTTTTATTGAAGTTTTTTTGTACAAGGCTCACGAATGACTCAGGATAAATAATATTACTGGGTTCACTTACTAATTGTTTTAAAAAGTTAATGGATTCTAGAAGTTTGATATGATTTGTAGATAGCTTAAATAATGACTTATACTTATTGTTTTTTGAATCTGATTTATATACAGAATAAATATAATCTTTTTGGACAAAGCCAAAAACAATATTCTCCAATAGATGACTATTGATACAGTTTACAGTTATCTGTGTAGCTGAATATTTGATTGATTGATCAAAAATAAATGAACCAATAATTCTTTCATAGAAATTTTTTTTTTTTACTAAAGATAATGAAATAGAAAAATTTAGTTTAGATTCAGAAATATAAAAATAATATTTAAACAATTCTTCATTATTGTATTTAAATGATTGATAATCATTTTTTTTTGGAGATTTATCTAAGATATCTATTGATAATATAATACTTTGATTAGATTTGTTTAATGAGTTAAATTTAGCTTTCATGATAGGTGAACTAAAATATTACATAATTTTTCATTATTTCAAATATATTCTTATAAACATATTCATATTTATTGGTCTGATTTGGGTTTCTCAGATTCTTCGTATAATTGATTTACAATATTCAATATCAAATCAAATATTAGATATTATTAAGACTACTAGTCTCGTATTACCCAGCTTCATAACACCTTTAAATTCTTTTTTATTTTTGCTATCAAGTTTTTTTTTGAATTACAAACTAAATTCAAGTAACGAAATTATAATCATTAAACAATATTTTGGATTCAAAGATATATCAATTTTAGTTATTTTCGTCATGTCCTGTTTATTTTTAATCAATTTGTTTAACAATGAATATATAGCTGTAAAAACATACGAGCAGTATAAATTGAAAGAACTTGAAATTAGAAATAATCTAAAATTAGGTTTCCCAAATCAAAAGGAGTTTAATATAGACGGTGAATTAAGTATTTTTTTTGATAACGCAAAAGATGATATTTTTTATAATGTAGATGCAGTTGTATATAAAGATAATCAATTTATTAAATCTAAAACAGCTACAATAGAAGTTTCAAAAAAAAATTTTAATTTAATTTTTCAACAAGGCCAAAGAGTCTCCATAAAAAATGAGGAAATGGCAAAGACTAATTTTGAAAGGTTCGTTTATAGTATTAAAGATAAAAATTTAGAAAAACTATCTTATGATAAGCAGCATTTTAACACTATAGAGTTAATGAACCATAAAAATACAGATTTCGTAATTCATGGCCATAATAGGTTATTCCAGTATCTTTTAACTCTTTATATTATTATGATTTCTATAAAGATATTTTTCTTATTTAAAGAAAAGAATGGCCTATTTAAATTATTTTCATATATTTTTTTATTAGTTTTATTTATTCAAATAATTAATTCATATTTAATTTATTTATTTAATAATCAAAATATTAATATTTCTAATTATTATATTTTAAATTTAATAAATATTATATTTATAAATTTTCTTCTTAGAAAACTAATGAAATGAAAATAATTAATTACCTCTATACCAAATACCTATTTTCTTTTTTAATTTCCATATCAGCATCATTAGCAATTTTTTTTATTTTTTCCTTAATTGGAAGTCTAGATGAGAAAATAAACTTTAAATATATTATTTATCTAAGTTTTTTAAACTCAATACAAATATTAAATTTTGTAAAATCATTTGTCGTTTTTGTGTCTTTTGTTGTTTTTGTAATAATTTTAAAAAGTAAAAATGAGATTTTTATAATAAAAAAATATTTATCATCAAAAAAAATTATAATTATTTTTTTACCAGTAATTTTTATTTTTGCATTTTTAGAAATTGAAAAAGGAAATATATCTAAACAATTAGATACTTTTAAATCACATTTACTAAAATCAAATCAAACAAATGAAAATAAAATTATTGTAAATATTTTAAATGATTACAAAGAATTTACGGTTATCAAAGGTCTCAATTTAAAAGATTTTAAAATAAAAGAAATTTTAAAGTATAAAATAATAAAGGATGAGATAACCGAAGCAGAATACAGTAATGACTTAATTATTTCAAATGATGAAATTATTTCTAATAAATTGACTAAATTTAACTCAGAAAAAATTATTACAATCAATAAACCTTCTAAAATTTTCGAAAATTTTAAAAAATACAATAGTAAACAAGTTATTTTTTATAAAAATCAAAAAAATGATTTTTTAAATTTCAACATTAATATATTTTATATTTTCTTATATAATTCTATATTTTACCTTTCATTGATTTTAATTGTTCTAAATAGACAAGCTATTGATAAAAAAAATAACTTTATTAAAGATGTTAGTATAGGTACTTTTTTATTACTTTATTCTATAAGTATAAATTCAATAGTATTGAGTAATTTCAATTTTGAACTAAACATGTTGTCTCTACTTTTCATTACGTTAGTTTTTATAAAATATTTTAAATATGAATAAATTAATAATATTGATAATTGCATCTCTTTTTTTATTAAAAGATATGATATTTGCCAATACAGAAAACGATACCTATATTAACACTAATAACATAACTTATGATGAAAAAAAGAATATCGTTGTTCTATCTGAGAATTCCAAAATAAACATTGGAACAACAAATATATTAATTGATCAAGGTATTATAGATTATAATAATGATAAAGTTGAAATTTTAGGTAATTTTTATTTATACCAAAATGATAATATCCTTAGTGGAGTTGATCTTACAGGTGATACCAATCTTAATAATTTTAATGCATCAAAAGTAAGTTTTATTTATATAGATAAATTAAAAATTGACTCAAAAATTTTAAAAAAAAAAGGAGATAAAATTCTTTTTTACGACAACTTTTTAACACCTTGTAAATTAAACGGTTTCTTTAATTGTCCTACATGGTCAATAAGAGTTGATGAGACCGAATACAATCTAAATAAAGATCAATTTAAGCACTATGACTCATTTTTACAAATAGCTGATTATAAAGTGCTTTATCTTCCATATTTTTCACATTATGGAAACAAGGCACCTAGACAAAAAGGTTTTTTAACTCCTTCAATAATTTGGGAATTAGATGAAAATATAGGCTTTAAAATACCTTACTACTATCCATTAAACCAATCTTCAGATTTATTATTCACACCTACTTTTAAAATAAATACAAATGATGCTGAAATTAAAGAGTATGAACAAAGTTTGATTTTAGAGAGTAAGTCATCAGGGGGCGTCACAACTATGGAAGTCTATAATGATTACAATTGGGATAATGATAATTTGTTTTCCAAACTGAAGTTTAACACAAAACAGGTTGTTAACAAAAATAACGTCATTGAGATAAACAGCATATTAACTAATAGTATCTCAAGTGCTAGATCAATAAATGAAGAACCAATAACATTTGAAGAAATTTATGTTAAGCACAAGGGATATAATATCATATCTAAGGACGACTATTTAGAAACCAATTTATCAACAGTTCAAGCTTTTGATAGTATAGATGAGGCTCTAGTACCTATCGTGCCAGAAATTAATTATTTTAATACTACTAATTTTAGAAATATAAACTTATTAAATGAGATAAGCTTTAATTTATTAAAAAGAAATGAGTCAAATAACCTCTCATCATCTGAGTTAAAAAAAATTAGCTCAAAAAATACTTTTTTTTTAAATAAGAATTTAAAAAGTTTAAATAACTATAACAAAATAATTTTACTAAATGAATTTAATGAATATAAATTTAATCATGATCAAAGTTTGAATTTTAATAGTTTTGACAGCTCTTCATATTTATCAAGTGAATTTTTTATAAAGTTAAATAGCGCATTAAAATCTAGAATTAAATTTTCGAATTACGTAGAATTAAATAGTAGTACAAAAATGAATGAAAATAGTAATGCTATTACTTTTAATTATGAAAATTTATTTTCTGAAAATAGAATGATTGGAAATGATCTAAAAGATGATAGTGGAAAAATTTCATATGGTCTTGAATCTAAAGTTAATTTATTTGATAAAAGTTTAAATTTCAAAATAGGTCAAACTTATGACTTTAGAGTACTAAATAATTATCTGAGAGCAATAAAACAAAATGATAATTTTTCAGATTTAGCCTTTGTAATAAATTCAAAATATAATAATTTTAAATTAGATGTTAACGGAAGATTAGATAATTTAAATTTTTCAAAAAAAGAAATGAATTATGCATTAAACTACAATAGTAGTTTTAATTTTAATATATTATACAATGAGACAAATAAGGACGCGTTTGAAAATTTATCTAATGATACTGAGCGCTTAACTTTTAACTTTTCAAAGGAACTAAATACTTTTTCATCATTGAATTTATCTAGTACACATGACTTGAAAAATAATTATAGTCCTTTTGAGCAATCATTAACATTAAACTTATTTGATGAATGTAGTAATCTTGAATTATCTTATACACAAAAAAAATATAATGATAATTTTAATACGCAACCAGAAGAAAAAATTGGCATAACCTTCTATATGGATTATTTAGGTTTTTATAATTTAGATAGTTTAGGTAATTTATTTTAATGATAATTTTTATTAAAATTTTTTATTTTATAAATAAGTTTTTATTAATTACATTATTAAGTATTAATTATTCACATGCTGATATTGTTTTTGAAAAAAATGATATCTTAATAACTAGTATTGAATTAGAGATATATATAGATTTTTTGAATCAAAAAAATATTGATATTAACCGTAATAAAGCCAAAAAGAATATCTATTTGATTAAAAGAGCAATAAATAAACTTGAAAAAGGTAATCCTAATTGGCTATATCAAGTTAACGATAATTTAATTAAAAATATAGATAGCTATGAACAATACCCTAATATTATTAAACATTTATTTATATTTGATACGTTAAAAAATGAATTAATAAATGAATATTATTTTAATGAATTGAGCATAGATGATGTATCTCAAGCCTTATCGTCAATTGAGAATAACCTTTATCCCATTAGCGAGAATGGGTGTTTTACCATAGTAAAAACAATATCATTTAAAGATAATTATAAATTTATTGAGGGAGTTTATGATCTTTTAAAATTAAAAAAAGATACTTTAACAATAGATATAAATAATAAAAAGTATGATGTATGTCTTGATGACATAAATCAAAAAAAGATAGAAGGAAATATATATCAGCTAATTACTGAAAAAATTCAATATAAGATTGACGACTTTGTATATGGTAAATAGTCGATTGAAAAAAAAATATGTTTTTTTAGGAGATGTAAACTCTATTAATATAGAAATAATTATAAAATCATTTAAAAGCTTAAAGTATAAAATTCAATATATATTAATTGGCTCAAAAAAAGATTTAATTAAGTATTTAATAAAAATTAACTCAAACATATCTGTAAATGAAATAAATGACCCTATTGATTTTAAAAATTTTGATAAAAATTACCTAAATATATTTAATATTGAAAATGTAAGTAAATTTAAATATTTAAATTTGATAAATCAAATCAAAATATCTAATTTTCTATCTTCAAAAACAAACATTGATCTTGTTACTATGCCAATAAATAAATCTATTTTTAAAAAAAAAATTAATTTTAATGGTATAACTGAATTTTTAGGAGAATTAAATTACACAAAAACAATAATGATGATGATGGGTAATAATTTCTCTGTTATCCCCTATACTACACACATAAATCCTAAATTTATAAGTAAATCAATTACTGAAAGGCAACTTAATAATTTTTTTAAAAGAATCTTAAAGATATTAAATAATCAAAAATATTTTCATTTTAAAAAAATAAATTTTATCTGTTATAACCCGCACTGCGGTGAAGATGGAACAATGGGGAATGAAGACATAATTATTAAAAAAACAATGCAAAAATATAAGATGATAAACGGGCCCTTTAGTGCAGATAGTGCATTTAGCGATATAAAAAATAAAGCCTTATACATAACTACATACCATGATCAGGGCTTAATACCCTTTAAGGCTTTGAACGATAAAAAAATTAATATAACTCTGGGCCTTAACTATAAAAGACTCAGCCCAGCGCATGGTACGGCGCAAGATATAAAGTTTAAAGACAAAGCAGACATTAGCTCCTATTTATCATGTATGATGTTTTAAAAAAAAAATATGGTCAAAACTTCCTCATTGATAAAAATATTTTAAGAAAAATTACTAATTTAATACCCAAATGTAACCTAGATATTTTAGAGATAGGACCAGGTAGTGGAAAATTAACAGATGAAATATTGTACAAGAAACCCTCAAAAATTACACTTGTAGAAATCGACAAGGACCTAATGCCAAATCTTTATTCAAAATATAAAGATATAGATAATATAAATTTGATAAATCAAGATGTCTTAAATTTTGAAATAAAAGATAAATATGATCTGGTAATATCTAACTTGCCTTACAATATATCATCACAGATACTTGTTAAACTTACAACCTTAGAAAAGCCACCAAAAAAATTAATATTTATGTTTCAAAAAGAATTCTCTAAACGGCTCTTAGATACCAAATTGAATTCTATTAATTCACTAATTAAATGTTTTTATAAGGTTACTTTTAATTTTAATGTTGGAAGGAATTGCTTCAGGCCAATTCCTAAAATTGACTCAAGTGTAATAACCTTCGATAAAAAAAAGGAGGTATTAATTAATTTTAATGAAATTGATAATTTTATTAGTTTTAAAAGAAATCTTTTTTCACATAAAAGAAAAAAATTAGGAAATCTTTTAAAAAACTATAATTTAGAAGATAAATTTGATTTAAATTTACGGGTTGAGAGGCTAGATCTTCTAGATCTAATTAGAATTTTTAGACTAATTAATTCCTAAATTTATCAATAAATTTAGTTAAATTAATTAGCCTAGATCTTTTAAAACGTTCTGCAGAGATTATACTTAAAATTTGGTTTACACATGTATCCATATCTTTATTTATTACTACATAGTCATACTCAGGGAAATGTGAGATCTCATCCTGTACTAAGCTCATTCTTTTTTTCATTTCTAATTTGGTATCTCTGCCTCTTTTTTCTAATCTTTTTATCAATTCTTTTTTATTAGGTGGTAAGATAAATATTCCTACTACCTCTTGTCCACTTTGTTTTAACTGTTGATAGCCCTGCCAGTCTATATCAAAAAGTACATCTTTTTTTTTCTTAAAAAAGTCCTCTACAGTTTTTTTTAGAGTTCCATAATGAAAACCAAAAACCTTAGCGCTTTCTAAAAAGTCTTTTTCTTTTTTTCTTTTTTCAAAAATGGAATCATTAATAAAAATATAATCTTTTTTATTTTTTTCCCCTGCTCTTTTTGGCCTTGTGGTGCATGAAATTGATAAAGAAATTGCTTTATCTTTAAGAAGAATTTTTTTTGATATAGAAGTCTTTCCCGCACCAGACGGAGATGATAAAACAATACAAAAGTTTTTACTCTTAATTTCCAAATATCAAACTTGCATTAGTTCCCCCAAAGCCAAATGAATTTGATATTAAATTATCAACTGGCTTTGAAATTGCTTCATGGGGAATAAGGTTAATTTTTGTTTTAGAGTCAGGGTTGTCTAAATTAAGAGTTGGGGGAAGAGTCTTAGTCTCTAAAGATTTTAATGAAAATACAGCCTCGACAGCCCCAGCTGCACCTAATAAATGACCAATAGCAGATTTATTTGAACTCATAAATAAATTTTCATTAGAACCAAATAATTTTTCTACAGCTGCTAGTTCTATCATATCGCCAACAGGGGTTGATGTGCCATGAGCATTAATATAGTTAATTTTATCTGATGCTAATTTAGACTCCTTTAAGGCCATTTGCATAGCTCTAAACCCTCCATTACCGTCCTCAGATGGTTTAGTAATATGAAAGGCATCACCTGATAGGCCATAGCCTTTTACTTCAGCATATATTTTTGCATTTCTTTTTTGGGCATGTTCTAATTCTTCTAAAACTAAAACCCCAGCTCCCTCACCCATAACAAAACCAGATCTGTCTTTGTCCCATGGTCTCGATCCTTTAGATGGATTATCATTGAAAGTATCACATAATGCTCGAGCAGCAGAGAATCCCGCAATGCCTATTGGGCATATTGCAGCTTCAGCACCACCACAAACCATTAAATCTGCTTTACCATTTTTAATTAGAGTAAATGAGTCTCCAATTGCGTGAGTTCCAGTAGCACAGGCCGTAACTGGCGAGCTGTTTGGGCCCTTTAAATTATACCTTATGGAAATGTGCCCAGATAATAAGTTTATTAGTGCTGAGGGTATAAAAAAAGGTGATATTTTTCTTATTCCATGGTTATTAAGTATGGAAGAATTTTTGTATATTGTATCTAATCCCCCTATTCCAGAGCCAACCATAACACCAGAATTCAAAGATGAATCTTTATTAGATACAAAGCCAGAGTCTCTAATAGCTTCGTCTGCAGCAATTAGGCCGAGAGCTATAAATCTATCAATTTTTCTGAGATCTCTTGACGATACAATTTTTTCATCAATAAGAGAGTCATCAACAGTGGCGGCAATTTTACAGGGATAGTTTTCGGTATTAAAGGTATCTATCTTTTTTATACCACTATTTGAGTTAATAAGAGCTTGCCAGCTACTTTTAACTGAATTCCCTAAAGGGTTGATTGTCCCTAAGCCTGTAACAACTACTCGCCTCAACTGTTAAATGCTTAATAATTTAATTAGAATTTGCCGATAGATAGGTTACAGCATCTTTGAGTGTAACAATTTTTTCAGCTGCATCGTCAGGGATTTCACAGCCAAACTCCTCTTCAAAAGCCATGACTAACTCAACTGTGTCCAGACTATCTGCCCCTAAATCATCTATAAATTTAGAGTCGTTTTGAATCTTAGATTCTTCTACACCTAAGTGCTCGACAACAATTTTTTTAACTCTTTCTTCAATATCGCTCATTTTAAAACCTCGTAGTAATAATTTTTAACGTTCGTACCACATTATTTATAATATTCAAAT
>MDTG01395148.1_pt1 | contig 10154 bp, 10 predicted proteins | sample 811421 | NCBI WGS metagenome assembly MDTG01 (sample SAMN05326645, study PRJNA326480) | marine metagenome | isolation source: seawater | place: Pacific Ocean: South East | collected 2011 | reverse complement strand
TTGTTCGAGTTGCTGTGTTCTTTCGTTCTCCTCGGCGCGTCTCGGCGACGCGCGTTGTTGTTGTTGTTGTTGTTGATGTTGTTGATGTTGATTTTGATGTTGATGATGATGTTCGTCTTGTTGCTTTTCCGCGTAAGACAAACCTTCAACCATTTTCGCCATCTCTTCTTTGAGTTCTCGTTGCATCCGCATCTGAGCCTCTCTTTGCTGCTGTTGTATGATGCTCGCCATCTTTTCTTCCTGCTCATCTTTTCTTAAAATATTTTGTGCACCTTCGTCGACGTCTACAATCTCTTCGTCGCGCTGTTGCTGCTGCTGCTGCTGTTGCTTCGACTCTTTCTTTTTCTTCTTGTATCCGAGAGGATACGAAAACACAATCTCCCGCTCGTCCTCTTTTTCCCGTTCGTCTGCCTCGACGCCGGCTGGATCGCTCCCCAGCCTCGCCGAGACTCTGCCGAGCATCAGGTCGTCCAAAGTGAACGTCTTCATGCTCGATGACACGTACGTTTTTCCCGGGGAATTCCGTCCCGGGATTTAACTCTTTCTTGGGGAGGTTTTTAAATGGGATCTCAATCTCTCTCGGGAAAAACAAAATTATTTAAATGCGCAACGAATCGTCGCGGCGTCTTTCGACGGGGCTTTTGGAAGACCCCAAAACGTATATTCGGTCCACAAAAGCCCCGCCGTCGTCTTCCTCCGTCGTTCTCCTCCTCGTCGTCGGCCGTGTTCTTCGGCGAAGGCCTCCTTCTTCTCCTCGAGTTCGACTCGAGCGACGACTGTCCAAAGTTTGGCAACTAGTATTAAATCACGCGTGTTTTAAATCACCCCCTTCTTTTATTAACTCCTCCCACCAAAACTCCCTCCCTTCTTTTTTTTTGGACATTGGATGGAGGAGGAGGAGAGAAAAAAAGGGAGTCGAAAAAGCCAAAAAAAAATTCAAAAAGAAGACGACGAAGACGACACGACGAAGATGGGCGCAGGTGCGACTACCACCACCTCCTCCTCCTCCTCCTCCTCCCTTCTTTTGACGATTGGCGCGCTCTCGGCCGCGTCGGCCGCGTGTTATTTCGCGTGCAGAGGAAGAACGCCGCCGCCGTTTTTTTCTCGCGGAGCGAATCGGACAAAGCACGACAAAAGAAGCATCGTCAAGCATCTGGATTTAATTCCACATCCCGAAGGGGGTTTTTTCCGCGAAACGCACCGTTCGGGATCGATTCCGATGGACAGTCGAGGTAAAACAGATTCCAAGGGGGATTTGGTGAAAACAGCGGTCGGAAACAGGAACACGATGACGTCTATTTACTATTTGATTGAAGATTATCAAGGTTTGGTGCGTAATAAGTCAGACCACGTTCATTATCATCACTACGGCTGTACGGTGCTGTATCATATCGTAAATCCAACGACTGGGGAGTATTGGGTGGAAAGGTTAGGGACAAACATACTTAAGGGCGACAAACCGCAAGTCATCGTTCCTGGGAATTACTTCAAAGCGGCTACTTTGGAGAAAACGAGAGAGTTTGACTTTGCGCTTCTCGGCGAAGGCGTCGGACCTGGCTTTGACTTTCGCGACTTTGAGTTTGTGAGTAAAGAGAAGTTGAAGAGAAACTTAGCCAACCATAGTAATTTTTACGTGTTGGAGAGATTATGCAAACCAGGTATCGAAGATACTGATAAGTTTTACGAAAAGAGTAGGAAGAATAATAGAAACGGATCGAGCGATAAATTGTCGAAAGGAAAAGATGCTGTAGCGACGACGTCTGGTTTAAAGAAGATTCCGACGCCGAAGAAAAGTGTGGCAAAAACCACCAACGCAGGAGAAAACGTCGAACAAAAGTCACCACAGCCACCACTCCCGCCTTCACCGCCTCCACCGAACGCTTTACGAACATCACCATCACCATCACCATCAGAAAACAACAATATTAGCGACAACAGCACCACGGAGAAAAGAATCATGCGCTCGATGGCGGCCAATCATAAGATACGCTTCGAAGACATCGGTCAATCCACGCCACAATTCAAACCGCCGAAGAATATTAGCAGAATCGACCGAGATAATATCGAAATCACTCCTATGGGGTTGAAAACGAGACCCGAAGACGACGAGGGCGATAAGTCTTTGGAGTTGGAGAGCCCGCTTTGAATAGAAACTTTAGTTTATAAATACTATAAAGAATTAATAATTTTTGAATTTTTCACGTGTGTATTCGTATAAATAATAGACAATTACAGAGATACTAAAGAGAGCTACGTGCTCAGCCACAACAAAACATGAATCATTCGCGCGAACGTTTTTCTCTTCGTTCGTCTTTCTCGTTCTCTCTTTAAGTTTTTGATTGTTTTCTTAGAGCTACTTTTTTGAAATGATTTTTGAATTTTCCCCGAAATTTTTAGTCCGCGCTCGCATCTTTCAACTGCGATATCCAAATCTTAATCTCGTCCTCCGTCGGCGGTCTTTTGTGCTTCTCTTCGAACATCGTGCACAAACCGTCCAGGATGGAGTTCAACTCCTCGTCTTTGATGTCAAGTTTTTGTAAGTTTGAGTTTGTCATTTCTGAAAGTGGCATTTTCTTATGAGGAAGGAAAAAAGGAACTCGTTTTACGAAACTATTTGCGTTTATTCATTCATCTTGCGTGACCACACTATACAAAACATCTAACTAGGTCTACATCTACACGTATCGTTCTACTCCCTCTCTAAGCTAATTTTTGTACCCTCTCTATTCTTCGTCTCCGCCGACGAGCTCTGCTTTCTCCACGTCCAACAGCTCTATTTTCTTTACTTCCAATCGAAACGGCCCGTCCATGTCTCCTTTCCCCGACTCTAAACCGCCACAAGCAATGCTGAACGTTTTCATGTTTCCACGTTTGCGTAAACTATCTTTATCACCGATAGTTTGTGACATTACCACCCCTCCTTTATAGGTTTTCATGAATTGACTGAGAGGAACGGTCAGTTCGGTCCAGTTTCCGAACGACGAAGCATTTTCATCGCTCGTTTTTGGCGCGAGTAAAAAAGCCTGCCACAAATCGTGTTCACCGTTCCCAAACGCGTCTCTTTCTGTTTTAATCGAGCACACGTACGCCCTGCCGTCGTGGTTCTTCATCGTCATTCGCACGTGAGTGAAATGCTCCAAATCAATCTCATATTCTTCGTCGTTTTCGTCTCGGTCTCCTTTTTCTTCCTTTTTCTTCAAATTAACTTTCACATCGTTCCATCCAAACCCGGCAAACCCGGACCGTTTCAAGTTCCTTATCTCTCTCATTTTCTCATCTTTCAGCGCTGGCACGGAGGAATCTAACGTGCCCTCGAAGACTGCGCTCCCGCGCCCGTTGGAACTCCTCGTCAGAGACGCTCGACTTCGTCCTCCAAAATCCGCGTCCGAGAAACTTTTCCATCGTTCCAAAACCAACAACGCTCCTCCACCGCCTTCTTTTTCGGCGTTCCCTCCTCCGTTCTGTCCTTCTCTCTCGTCGTCAAAGTCGTCGCTAAAGTCCACCAGCGTAATCGCGGCCGGAATCCTCGACGGGGGGGCTTTCTTTACCGCCCTCCCCAGCACCGACGTCGCCAGTCTCGAGAGCATTTTTTGGACTGACGACTGATGATGATGATGATGGAATTTTTTTAGTTTTTTTTTCTCTTTTTTTTGTTGTTCGTTTGTCATTTGTTCAAAACATCCACCAAAAGCGAAAAGGGTCGAAAGCGCCAAAGAAGTTTCCAATTCTCTTTCTCTCTCTTTGTCGGCTCGTAAACGAAGGAAGGAAGGAAGGAAGGAAGGAAGGAAGGAAGATTTAACGCGACAAAGAAAAAGATCGAGAAGAAGAAGAAGAAGAAGAAGAAGAAGACTTTGACGCCGCGATGGACGAGGACGACGATTACGGGGACGACGAGCCGGAGATCAATGCCGGACACCAAGAGGAGGACGAGGGCATGGACGTGGACGGCGAGAACATAATCTCGTCTGGAGACGCCGCGGGTCAGGAAAAAAGAGGCAAAGCGGTGCCGAAAGACCAACGAACGACGACACCATACATGACGAAATACGAAAGAGCGAGAATTTTAGGCACGCGCGCGCTGCAAATAAGCATGAACGCGCCGGTGTTAGTGCAATTGGAAGGAGAGACAGACCCTTTGGACATTGCCAATAAGGAACTGCGCGAGAAACGAGTGCCGTTCACGGTGAGAAGGTTCATGCCAGACGGAAGTTGGGAAGATTGGGGCGTGGACGAATTGATCGTGGAAGATCCAGATAGGAGAAGAGGTTTATAACGTAGCTGGAATAGCTTTTTGTATTAATGTAGTAGAGTACATACGTATTTTATTGTTATTATTGTTGTTTAAACTTTCCCTTTCAAAAAGTCGCGAACGCGCCGATCGACGGCCAAGGCGACCGCTTTTCTATTCGGTGAATACGGCACAAAACTGGCTACAAATGTGTCCACATCAATCGCAAACTGGTCGGTGCCCTCCTCGGACATTTCTTTCTTTTGCTTTTCAAAGAGGTAACGAATTATATCGTCCGAGAAGCAGCGCTTGGAAACCGATTTGCAGATTTTTCGCCAAGCACGTTGGAACGCGCGAGAGTCGAGAGATTTGTGGAGAAGCGCGAGCCAAGCGCGAAGAACGGGGATACCGACTAAAAGCAAATGGCTGGCTTTGGTTGGGAATTGAGAAGACGGAGACGCAGGCGAGGTATTTTCTCGATCCTCGTCGTCGTTTGTGCTCTTGGTGAAGCGCAAAGCGGACGCATAGGATCTATACCCAACCAACGCTTCGCACGATTTACCCACAGCGACGTTCGCTAAACGGTCGATCCACACCTCTCGCAAGTCTTTAAACATTTTGCACTCGTCTTCGAAAACGCCTTCGATGTCGTCATTATCGTCGGTGTCTTCTCCTTCGTTTGCCCTATACCCTCTGACCAGTTCTACTAAAAATGGCCACTCGGAAAGTTCGCTCAGACTTTCCTCAATCTTCAAGCACGCCGCAATGCACGATCCAGTTCGAACTACCGCGTTTGTAACTACGTCCATGTTCTCAGAAAAAAAGTCGTGTTCAACTTCACTCGCTTTGTCATCGACGGCATCGCGAAACTTCTCGACCAGAAGTGCCGGCACTCGCGCGAGAAACTCAATTCTGGCTTCGTCGTCTGAAAGTTTCTCGCTTCTTGCGACTAACTTTGCGAGCAGAGTCGCGAGAACTGTTGCAACCTTAGGCGCGGTGATCCCTGGTAAAGACTCATCGTCGTTGCCGTCGTCGTCATCCATACTAAAATCCGCGTTGTTGTCGTCGACGGCTCGAGATCCTTCCGCATATCCGCTCGCTTCGCACTCCCATCCGACATCGTTCGAATCTACCAGCGGTCTCACCTCGTTCCAACCCGCTTCTAACTCCGACAATAACCACGACACCTTCCAATCTTCGTTTATATTTGCCAACACGTCCAAACATTTCGGTAAGTTCGAAAACCTTCCGAAATCTTTCTCGCATTTTTCGTCAAACTCGATGGCGCAATCCGCCAGATGCAACCACCATTTCTTCGTGTCCGATTCGCACTTGACGCAATATATATTTTCTAACAGTACACGCGCGGAATCGCTCATTGCGGATGCAATCGTAGACGCAAACGCACTCGAACGTTTCTCGAACAGTTCTTCCAAGAAAGAAGCCGTGTTGTCGTTGCCGTTCTTCTCGTTGTTGAATTGAATCAACGTCGTGGCGACAAGCGAAGGCAAAAACTCAATCTGTTTCGCGCAACAATTCAACATCAACTCTGGCGCTCTCGAATGTTGTGTATTCGCGAAGGCTTTCACAAAACGTTTCTTAGCGGCTATGGAGAATGTCTCGGCCACGAAATCGTATTGTTGGAGTGCTGCTTCGCACGTTTCTTGGCCATAAACTACTCGACTATTACTATTACTATTCTCATTGTTACCGTGGAGAAAACCGTCTCTTTCCAACGCGGTTTGCAACACGAACAGTAGCTCACAACACCGACTGATTACAACCCCAATACTCTCGAGCCCACCCACGTTCCAATCGTACTCGCTTAACTGCGAAGGTGTCAATGGAGGTGGCCAATTCGTCCGTTTCACCGCGCGATGTAAAATGGTTGTCAGCGCGCGTCGACATTCCTCCGCGACAGCAAGAGTTCTATTTCGTGCAAACGACAACACTCTCGAAGTCGTTGATGACAACGGCAAAGTAAAACCACCACTCTCGCTATCATTACGTCTGTCATTTGGACTTCTCGCCAACAACGACGCTTGATTGACTAAAGCTACGCTCTTTGACAACTCGTCCAACAAGAGCGGATACTCTTCTGCTTCTACATCCTCTTCTACTTCTTCTTCATCTTCTGCATTCACAGCAAACAATCCTTTCCTCTTTTCCTTCATCTTCTGCACGATATCACGCGCTGCGGAGAGTAAGTGTTCTCTTTTTGCCACGCGTTTTAAAATCGACGATGCCGTACGCGACGCTCGAACGCGTTCCGCGCTCGTCTTCGTCACATCACTGGTGTCTCCAAAACCGTTGTCCGTCTCTCCGTCCACATCATCGTCATCTTCCACGGAGAACGCGCGGCATCGCGCTCGAGCCGACGTCTCCGCGTGCGTGGCATTTGTCGACAACCGTTCGAGAATCTGCGCGCGCTCGATCGCGAGCATCTGTCGTTGTTTTTATGTGCACGCAAAGAGAAAGAGAAGACGCGTGAATACAATCTGTGTCCCATCCAATCTGCGCTTCGAACGACGCCACCGCGCCCGACGAGAAGAAAAAGAAGACGAAAACACGAGAGAAAGGACGCGCACCTCCACGTCGCGCTCGAGCGACTCGATCGTCGTCGCTTTGTCCTCCTCCTCCTTCTCCATGACGACGAAAGAGAGACACAAAAGCGAACACCAATGATGCCTTTTTGTTTGTTTGTTTGTTTGTGTGTGTGTGTGTATGTGCGCGCCTAAAACTGTCTTTGAGAGACCTTTTTGGAAACACGTCTCTCTCTTTCTCTCTCTCTCTCTCTCTCAAAAAGCGTCTCGAAAGGAGAGGAAACCCCGTTTGTGTTCAAAGTCGTGTGTGCTCTTTTTTCGCCTTTTTATTTTGCCTCCTCGCTGGCGCCTCGCGACAAACGACAAAAAAAAGACTGGTGATGATGAAATTTTTTTTTTTGGTTTTGTGGGTAAAAATGAATAAAAAATGAGCGTTTTGCGTTTCTCTCCTCCTCTGTGTTTTGTGTGGAGACCAAACAAAAAAACCACTTTTTGTGGCTCCAACGAGGCAAAAATCAGTCTAGTCTTGGTGTTATCCTTTAGGAATACTACTAATAATTCTCTTTCAAAAACGACAGAAGAAGACGAAGAAGAGAACGATCCACCTGGGAGGAAGAGGAGGACCAGAAGCGCGCGACCCACGACGACGACAGCCACTCGTTCTCTTCCATTCACTTTTTTCGATTCGCTTTTTCGACCAAAAATGTTCGCGCACAAAACGACGACGACGACGACACCATCATCATCATCATCGGGAGCTTTAACACCGCACGTCCAAAAAGGCGTGGCGGCGGTACGCCGCGCGGAGAAAAAAACCTCCTGGTCGCCACGCGTGAAACCGCACAGATCGATGACCATCATCACGAACATGGCGACAACACCACCGGCAAACTCCGCGGTGTCGGATATTCGCGTGGAAAAGTCCGAGGTGAAACCCGGATGCGTCGTGGAGTTATCCGTGGTTGTCCCGATGGATGTCTTAGCCATCAGCTACGAAAACGCCATCTACGAAGCGACAGCGCAAGCAAATATCCCAGGGTTTGAAGCGCCGAAGAAGAAGGATGGATCGAGAAAAAAGAAGGATACTAAGAAACCACCGATGAACATGCTTTTGAACGCCGTCGGAAAGGATCAGTTTTTACTATTGTGCATTGAGGATGCGTTGACGAGCACGATGCCGCAAGCTATGCAATTCGTCGCTAAAGAAGCGATTCAGGATTCAGAAACGATTACGACGACGCCGAGACAGATGGTCGAGGCATTTGGTGGACCAGAGTGCACGCCATCGAAGGAAATGGAGTATACGGTTAAGATGTGCATTCAGCCAACCGTGCAATGGACAAAGGATATCGACAATTTGGAGGCGACGTACGTCAGTCCGGGGAACGACGAAACCGATAAGAGAGATACAGAGACGATGTTTCAGAACCGATTGCGCGATATGGCGACGATGCGAGTTGTCGATGATAGGGGTTTAGAACAAGGCGATGTCGCGGTGATTGACATTAACGCGATGGATACGAGCGGGAACTCGTTGCCGGGGATTGAAACGAAAGGTTTTCGATTGGATACGGAGGAGACGGATTTGAAGTTGCCCGGGTTAATGGAACAAATCGTCGGTATAAAAGTAGGAGAGGAGAAAGATTTCAACTTGACTTTTCCAGAAGATTGGTCGATCAAATCAGTCGCGGGTAAAACAGCGATGTTCACCGTCAAAGTCAACGAATTGTTTTCGAGAGAAATGCCGGAGTTGTCGGACGACATCGCCGACGACATTTTCGCGGGTTCTAAGACAATCGAGGAAGCAAAGGCGCAAATCTTGGAGGCGCAAAAAATGTCTCGGGAAGTCGAAGAGGCGATGTTAAAAGATCAAGCCTTGTTAGACGCGTTAGCGGCGGCGTGTTCGTGTGAAATTCCAGAATCTATGTTGAAAGAACAATCCGAAAACATGTTTGGCGAACACTTGACCGAAATGCAAATGGAAGGTAAAATGTCCATGAAAGCGATTCAATCCTTAGCCTCGGAGGAAAACATGAACAAATTCGTCGAGGAAAGGAAAGATGAAATTGAACTCATCTGTAAAAGAACTATCGCGTGCGAAACGTTGTTCACCGAGAAAAACATGGTCATCACGCAAGGCGAACTTTCCGACGAGTTGAAAAGACAAGTGAAAGATTTTGAGGCGCAAGGAATAGAGTACGAAGAAGACAGAATGATTCAAAACGCGCGAGGCGCTGTAGAGGCGGCAAAGACCATGCAGTGGTTAAAAGATAACGTAAAGTTGACCGAGTTACCGCCGTTAGAAAGACCGGCATAACTGAGGTATTTGGTATTCTAAACGACCAATTATTACACATCACATACATCGTCGCTACATCTCCACCATCTCCCGCTCGACTGGAGTTTCATTTGTGTTCTCCGATGTGCCCGTCGTCTTCTCTATAGTCGAAACGCTCCCGTCCCCGTACGCCTCCGCCTCGACCGGCGGCACCATATCTCTCGAATCCATCACTTGCACGAGCACCAAATATCCAATCGCTATAACCACCGAAACGACTCCAGTCACGATTGCGGTCCCTTGTCCTTTCACCAGCGGTTCCGCGGTGATTGGATTTATCGGCGCGTCGATCGGTTGCCCGATGTTAGACGCGTCCATATCTTGTTTCACCTCTCCTCGTTCGTCCTCGACGCTCGCTTTCGTCGTCGTAAACATCGTCAAAGGTCTTTCCCATCTTCCTCTTCCTCGTCGTCGCTTTGCGCTCGGGGAAACCCACAAAGTGGTTTTCCTGCCGACGTTTTGAGAGAGGCATCTTCCGCGACGTCCTCTCGACGCCACATGAAAGGTTTTGGACGAGGAGGAGCAGGAAGAAGAAGAGGAAGAGAACAAGCCAGGCGTCGTTCTTCGCGTCGCGACGTCCATGATGGCGACCAAGGTCCTCTGGTTTTGTCGCGCCTCTTACTTACGTCAACAAAACGAAAAGGAAGGCATCGAAGAAGAAGAGGACCTTCAAAAAAAGACACCGACAAAAAAAGACTCAAAATAAAAAAAAACTAAATAAATAAAACCCTAAAAATGAGACACAACAGGAGAGAGAAGCTTAGTAGTGGGTGCATCAAAAAATGTCGGACAGAGGCGGAGGTGGAGGAGGCCACTGGCCGAGAGACCACCACCACCATCGAGACCATCATCATCATCAACAACGCGATTCGAGTCGTCATCGACCACCACCACCACCACGGGTGCGTTTTATTTGTTGTGTGCGACTTTTATGTGCTCCTTTCGCTTCTTCTTTCTGTGGTCTTTCAAAGAGAGAGAGAGAGAGAGAGAGAGAGAGAGAGAGAGAGAGATCGAATTCCTCTTCGAATTGCCTTTCGTGTGTCTT
>MDTG01273489.1_pt1 | contig 10155 bp, 5 predicted proteins | sample 811421 | NCBI WGS metagenome assembly MDTG01 (sample SAMN05326645, study PRJNA326480) | marine metagenome | isolation source: seawater | place: Pacific Ocean: South East | collected 2011 | reverse complement strand
GGCCTTGGGCTCCTCGGCCTTGGGCTCCTCGGCCTTGGGCTCCTCGGCCTTGGGCTCCTCGGCCTTGGGCTCCTCGGCCTTCTCCTCAGCCTTGGGCTCCTCAGCCTTGTCCGAGTCGTCGAGCACCTTCTCGGCCGCCGACTTCTCCTCGAGGACTTCCTCGGCCGCCGACTTCTCGTCCTCGGCCTTCTTCTCCTCGGGAGCGTCGCCTTGCTCGTTCTCGCTCACAGCGTCGTCCTTGGGATCGTCGGTGTTGGCGGCGTCGTCGTCGGTCTTCTTCTCGTCCTCGCTCACGCCTGGGCTCCCTTCGCCTCGGCGTCAGCGGCGCGGGCCGCCTCGGCCTCCGCGTAGGCGTGGCGCAGGTGCTCCATGTGCTGCAGCTCGACGAAGGTCATCTTGACCTCGGCCATGGCGACCATGGGCATGAAGCGGCAGAAGAGCAGGAACAGGGTCATGAACAGACCGAAGCTGCCGACGAAGGTCAGAATGTCGACCCAGGTGGGGCTGTAGTAGTCCCAGGCAGCGGGAATGAAGTCGGCCGTCAGCGACGTGATGATGATCACGAAGCGCTCGAACCACATGCCGATGTTGACGAAGATGCTGGCGATGAAGGTGACCACCAGGCTGGTCCGCGCCTTCTTGAACCAGAAGATCTGCGGCGTGATCACGTTGCAGCTGATCATCGTCCAGTAGGCCCAGGCGTAGTGCCCGCGGGCACGAGCCAGGAAGGCGAACTGCTCGACGGGGTTGCCGCTATACCAGGCGATGAAGAACTCGGTCCCGTAGGCCAGGCCGACCATGGAGCCGGTGGCCAGGATGACCTTGTTCATGTTCTCGATATGGCGGAGCGTGATGAAGTTCTTCAGCCCGAAGAGCTCGCGCGCGGGGATCAGCAGCGTCAGCACCATGGCGAAGCCGCTGAAGATCGCGCCCGCGACGAAGTAGGGCGGGAAGATCGTGGTGTGCCAGCCGGGGATCTGACTGACCGCGAAGTCGAAGCTAACGACCGAGTGGACCGAGAGGACCAGCGGCGTCGCCAGGGCGGCCAGGATCAGGTAGGCCCGCTCGTAGCGGTGCCAGTGGCGGTGGCTGCCGCGCCAGCCCAGCGAGAGGACGCCGTAGACCAGCTGGCGCACGCGGTTGCTCGCCCGGTCGCGCAGGGTCGCGAGGTCGGGGACCAGACCCATGTACCAGAAGAGCAGCGACACCGTGAAGTAGGTGTTGACCGCGAACACGTCCCACAGGAGCGGGCTGCGGAACTGCGGCCACATGTCCATTTGGTTGGGCATGGGCGCCAGGTAGTAGGCATACCAGACGCGGCCAATGTGCACGCCGGGGAAGAGCCCGGCGCAGATGACCGCGAAGATGGTCATGGCCTCTGCCGAGCGGTTGATGCCCGTGCGCCACTTCTGCCGGAACAGGAAGAGGATCGCCGAGATCAGCGTGCCTGCGTGGCCGATACCGACCCAGAACACGAAGTTGACGATCGCCCAGCCCCAGTTGACCGGGTTGTTGAGGCCCCAGGTGCCCGTGCCGACCAGGAACAGGTAGCCCAGGCAGATCCCCAGCAGGCTCATGATGCCGGCCGAGGTGAGGAAGGCCACGATCCACCAGATCGGGGTCTCCTTGAGCGGGGTTTCGACCGGAGCACAGATCGTGTCCGTGATCGAGGTCAGCGACTGCTCAGCTCCGGTGACCAGCGGCGCGCGCCGGGTGGGGTCCTCGAAGCAGTTCTCGTCGTGCCGTACTACGGAGTGTTCGCTCACGTCGTCCCTACACGGTGGGGAGGTTGCGGATCACGGCCATGTAGCTGGTGCGCGGGCGCGCATTCAGCTCGGGCAGCATGGTGTAGCTGCGGTTGCTGTTCCGCAGCTTCGCCACCTGACTCTCGGGGTCGTTGAGATCCCCGAACACGATCGCTTGGGTCGGACAAACCTGCTGGCAGGCCACGCGGATCTTTCCGTCCTCGACCTTCCATTCCTTCTTGCCGGCCTGGACGGCCGCGTTGCGCGCGGGGATCGTCTCGGCCTTGATTCGCTGCACGCAGTAGGTGCACTTCTCCATCACGCCGCGAGCGCGGACCGTGACCTCGGGGTTGAAGATCATCTCTTCGACCTTGGTCGAGGCAGCGGCCGTGGGAATCATCGGCAGCGCCTTGGTCACGAAGCTCTGGGGCGCCTTGGGCAGCTCCTGGCCGGCCAGGGTCGCCTTGTCCACGCCCGGCTCGCTGCGGGGGTGGAAGGGGCCGTGATGGTTGTAGAAGTAGTTGAAGCGGCGCACCTTCCAGGGGCAGTTGTTGCTGCAGTAGCGGGTGCCGACGCAGCGGTTGTAGACCATGTCGTTCAGGCCGTCGCGGCTGTGAACGGTGGCCGCCACGGGGCAGACCGACTCGCAGGGCGCGTTCTCGCACTGCTGGCAAGGCATCGGCTGGTGCAGGATCCGCACGCCGGTCATGAAGGCCGGCAGCTTGGGGTCCTCGTCCTTCTTCTCCTCACCGTGGCTCTCGCCGTGCGCCCCGCCGTGGCCGGCGAGGGGCTTGGTGGTGAAGTAGCGGTCGATCCGCAGCCAGTGCATCTCGCGGCCGCGCTCGACCTCGGACTTACCGACGACCGGGATGTTGTTCTCGGCCTGGCAGGCGACGACGCAGGCGCTGCAGCCGGTGCAGACGCTCATGTCGATCGCCATGCCCCACTTGCGACCCTCGAACTCCTGAGGCTCGTTCCAGAGCATCGTCTTTTCGGGGTTGGGCCCGACGCCATACTCGGTCTGGGCGTCCGCGTCCCAGGTGTTGCGCGCGAAGTCCGGGTCGCCCAGGTAGGTGTCGAAGCTGCCCTCGCGCACCAGCTCGTTGGCCCGGCGATCGCGCTCGGCGTCGTTCTCCGGGGTGCGGATCGAGTGGTGATCCTGGGTGGTCGCCAGAATGTAGGTCTTGCCCGTCTTGGTCAGGGTGACCTCGGACACGAAGTCCATGCCGCCCACGCCGCGCAGCCCGTAGCTGTCGAAGCCGATCTCGGTCCCGACCACGCCGGCCGCCTCGCTGCGGCCGTAGCCCAGCGCGAGGTGCAGGCTGAAGTCAGCCACCCCAGGCAGGATGAAGGCCGCGACCTCGAGGGTCTTGACCTTGCCCGCGACCTTGGTCGAGAGGCTGACGAGGTCGCCCTCCTTGACCCCGCCCAGCTCCGCGGCCGTCTTGGGGCTCATGATCACCGCGTTGTCCCAGGTGATCTTGGTGAAGGGGTCCGGCAGCTCCTGGAGCCAGGCGTTGTTCGCGAAGCGCCCGTCGTGGAGCTTGCTGCAGGGGGTGAACACCAGCTCGAGCCCCTGCGCGCTGGCCGCCTTGGCCTGCTTGGGCAGCGCCTCCAGGCTGGTCATCAGCGGCGCGTGCTGCTGCTTGGGCCGCACGCTGGCGGCCGCGCTGTTGGCGATCACGCCCGCGTCGAGGGCCGCCCGCCAGGCGTTCTCGAAGCCGCCGGCCAGGGTCTTGCTCGCCTGGTGCGCCTTGCGCACGAGCTCGTAGCCGCTGACCTTCTCGTCGGGGCTGCCCGCGAGCATCATGCCCAGCAGCTCGACCGAGGACTTGCCGCCGTAGAGCGGCGCGATCAACGGCTGGCAGAGCCCGATCGTGCCGTCGTAGGCGCGCGCGTCGCCCCAGGCCTCGAGGTAGTGGGTGCGCGGCAGGTGCCAGGTCGTCAGGCGACCGGTCTCGTCCTGGTAGAGGCCGAGGTGCGCGCTCCACTCCACCTTCTGCAGCGCGGTGGCGAAGTCGAGGTTGGCGGGCGCCGTGTAGGCCGGGTTGGCGCCGATGATGATCAGCGTGTCGACCTTCTTGTCGTTGATCTCCTCGACCAGCTTGGTGAGGTCGCCCGCCCCGGCCTCGGGGGCGCGGGTGTAGCGCACGGTCTGGTCGACGTTGCCGAGCAGGCCGTTGAGCACGTGGGCGACCGCGTGCAGCTCGCCGGGCTGGCGCGGGCCGACCGCGATCACGCTCTTGCCGCGGGCCGCGATCAGGTCCGCCGCGATCTGCTCGACCAGGTCCGCGTGGGGCCCGGTGGCGAACTCGGCCAGCTTCTTCTGCAGCTCGTCGGAGGTCTTGCCCTTGAGCGCCTCGTGCTGGACCAGCACGGCCGCGAGGTGCAGGCCGAAGTGCAGGATCTGACCGGCCTGGAGCGGGACGCGCACGTCCGCCAGGCTGCCGGTCGGGGTGAAGCCGCTCTCGATCTGGTAGAGGCGGTTCATGGTCCGCTCGTCGTCCATGCGACGGCGACGGTCCGCGAACTCTCGCGCCAAGCGGAGGGCCGCCGGGTGCGCCTCGAACAGGTCGTCGTCCAGCGAGACGATCACGTCGGTCCGACGCAGGTCGAAGTGGACGCGGTAGCGGCCGTCGAGGACCTGGGTCGGGACCTCGCTCAGCTCGTTCTCGCGCGAGACCGGCTCCCAGTCCCACCAGCGCAGCTGCTTGTAGCGCTTGCTCAGCTGCTCGCGCAGGTGCGCCACGGTCGGCGAGCTGGTCGCCTCGGACAGGATCACGACCTTGTCGCCCTTGTCCTCAGCGGCCTTCTTCATCCGCTGGCCGAGGTCCTTGCGGAACGCGCTCCAGCTGCTGGCCTCCTCGCTCCCCTTGCGACGCACGACCTTGCTGCGGTCGGGGTCGTAGAGGTTGAGCAGGCTCGCCTGCGCGAAGCCGTTGGTGGCGCCGAGGCTCTCGGGGTGGAGGTCGTTGCCCTCGACCTTGATCGGGCGCCCGTCGTAGGACTTGACCAGCAGGCCGGTGCCCACGCCGCCGAGCTCCATCGTCGTGGCGTACTCGACCGGCTTGCCGGGGAGGCGCTCGTCGGGGAGGCGGGAGTAGGGGAGCACCTTCTCCTTGGGCCAGCGCATGAAGTCGCAGCCGGTCAGACCGGCCAGCGCCAGCGACGCGCCCATCAGCTGGACGAAGCGCCGCCGCGACACGGGGTCCACCACCGCGTCGAGCTGCTGGGGGAACTCCTTGGCGACCATCTCGCGGAACTCGTCGGTGTCCGCCAGGTCGTTGAGGCTACGCCAGTAGGCCTTGCTCTCGTTGTCGTTTAGCGATGGCATGTGGAGCAACTCGTGTCGGGGTTGATGCCGAGCTCTTCCTTGATGGTGCGGCCATACTCCGCGCGGGAGAGACCCTTACCGCCGGGCATGTCCTCGTGGCGGAAGCCCATCGTCGTGATCTGGTCGAGGGGACGGAGATGGTTCTCGGGGCGGCGGTGGCAGTCCACGCACCAGCTCATCGAGAGCGGCTGGTCCTGGTAGACGACCTCCATGGTGTCGATCCGCCCGTGACAGCTCTCGCAACCGACGCCCCGGTTCACGTGGGCGCTGTGGTTGAAGTAGCTGTAGTCGGGCAGGTCGTGGATCTTGATCCACTCGACCGGCATCCCCGTGCGGAAGGCCTGACGCACCGGCTCGAGCAGCGGGCTCTCCGTGCGCACCTTCGCGTGGCAGTTCATGCAGACCTGCGCGGTGGGGATGTTGCTGAACCCGGTCCGCTCGACGCCGCTGTGGCAGTAGCGGCAGTCCAGGCCCAGCTCGCCCACGTGGAGCTTGTGGCTGTAGGGCACGGGCTGGACGGGGGCGTAACCCACGTCCGTGGTGCGGGGCGAGAAGCCGTAGGCCACCAGCAAGGTGACGTAGCCACCCGCTGCGGCCGCCAGGGCAACGACACCCTTGAGCATCGGGTCGAACCAGGCCGGAAAAGGCACCCGGCGGGGAGACATCCAACTCACGTAACGTCCACCTCAGTGGTTGCCGGCGGGGTTCCTGTAGCTGCGCCAGGCAGCGTGGGGGTCCCCCCGGTGTCTTGGGCCACAGGTTCTAAGGACTTGGACCGACGCCCGCAAGGCCGCCTGCGACGTCCCTAAACCTCGACGGGAGGGATAGTAGGTGAGCGACAGGGAGCCCCCATGCGGCAAGTTGTCGCACGGCCATGTAGCTCATGCACTTAGGGGCAATGGACTTAGAGCCGCCGTCCCATTTCCGGGCGAGCGCAGGAGCGCGCGTGCCCCAAATTGCGACAGCGGCGTCTCCTCGCGGGACGAGACTCCCCCCTCGGCGACGCGGGACCGGCCGCAAGTTTCTCGCTGAGACGACGGCCCTTCGGCGAACCTCGAGCCCTCGTATGATCCCGCGCTGACTCGGAGTCCCCCCTGACCGAAGCCGCACCGAAGAAGCTCGACCGCGAGCTGGGCCTGTGGTCCGTCCTCGCGATCTCCATGGGAGCCATGCTCGGCTCGGGAATCTTCGTGCTCCCAGGCGTGGCGGTCGGCTACTCCAAGGAGGCCCTGGCGCTCGCCTACCTGATCAGCGGCCTGATCGTCCTCCCCGCCGCCCTCTGCAAGTGCGAGCTCGCGACCGCCCTCCCCCGCTCGGGCGGGACCTACCTCTACGTCGACCGCAGCGTCGGCCCGCTGGCGGGGACCGTCGTCGGGCTGGGGACCTGGTTCTCGCTCGTGTTCAAGAGCGCCTTCGCGCTGGTCGGCCTCGGCGCCTACTGCGCGCTGCTCTTCGACCTCAGCGCGGCGGCCCTGACGGGGATCAGCCTGGCGATCTGCGCCGGGCTGATGGTCCTCAACATCGTCGGGGTCAAGAAGTCGACGAAGGTCCAGACGGTCGTGGTCGCGATCGCGCTGCTCGCGCTGACGATCTTCGTCCTGGCGAGCGCCCCCGAGATCTCGACCGAACGCCTGGCTCGCGCCAAGGACGTGCCCTTCCTCTCGATCCTCGCCTGCTCCGGCATGGTCTTCGTCTCCTTCGCGGGCGTGACCAAGGTGTGCTCGATCGCCGAGGAGGTCGTCGAGCCCAACAAGAACCTCCCGCGCGGGATCCTGGCCTCCCTCGGCCTGATCTGCCTGATCTACGTGCTGGTCTCGCTGGTGCTCACCTCCAGCGTCGACGTCGACGTGTTCAAGGGGAGCAAGACGCCGATCTCGACCGCGGCCGCGAGCCACCTCGGCAGCGCCGCCGCGAGCATGATCGCGGTGGTCGCCGTGCTGACGCTGACCTCCATGGCCAACGCCGGGCTGCTGACCAGCTCGCGCTATCCCCTCGCCATGGCGCGCGACCGCCTGCTCCCAGACACCTTCGCCAAGATCCACCCCAGCTTCCGCACCCCGGTCCCGGGTGTCCTGCTGACGGGCTCGTTGATGCTCGTGCTGATCTGGCAGGTCGACGTGGTCTCGCTGGCCAAGCTCGCGAGCGCCTTCCAGCTGCTGGTGTTCGGCCTCGTCAACCTGACGGTGATCTTCATTCGCGAGAGCGGGGCGCGCTGGTACAAGCCCGGCTTCACCGTCCCCGGCTACCCGGTCACCCCCTTGCTCGGCTTCGCGGGGAGCGCCTCGCTCCTGGCCTTCATGGGCCCCCTCGCCCTGGGCGGAGCCGTCGGGATCGTCAGCTTTGGGCTGCTGTGGTACCTCCTCTACGCGCGCAAGCGCGTCACCCGCCAAGGCGCCCTGACTCGCCTCTACGGCGAGCGAGCGCGCGTCAGCTCCCGCTTCGCGCGCCCCCTCGGCGCTGGCCAGCTGACTCGCACCGGCGCGCTGGTGCCCGTGTTCCAGGACGAGGACGGCCAGCTCGACGCGCTGATCCCGCTGGCCAACCTCGTCACCGACGAGGGCGAGCGGCTCGAGGTGCTGCGCATCGAAGAGCTCCCCGACCAGGCCTACCTGGCCGACTTCGACCAGGACGACGAGCGCACCGCCACGATCCGCGGACACGTCGATCGAATCGAGGAGGAGACCGGCCTCAGCTGCGTGTTCGAGGACGTGCTGACCCACAACGCCAAGCACGCCCTCTACGAACGAGCCATCCACGGCGGCGCCGACTGGATCGTGATGCCCTGGCACCCGCGCTCGCCCTGGCGAGTGTTCGTGCCCGACCCGGTGGCCTGGTTCATTCACCACCCCCCCTGCAACCTGCTCCTGTTCCGCGAGGCGCGCGGCGAGGCCCCCGCCCAGCTCGGGATCCGTCGCTTCCGCCGGGTGCTGGTCCTGGCCGAGCCCGGCCCCCACGACGTGCAGGTCATGCACGTCGCCGACCGCCTGGCGGAGGTCAGCGATGGCGCCGCGGAGCTGACGCTCGTGCACCTCGTCCCCGCCGACGCGACGCCCGAGGCCGAGGCCGGCACGCGCGACTATCACGAGCACCTGCGCAAGCTCAGCCGGAGCGAGATCGGCGAGCCCAAGATCCTGCGCACCAACGACGACGTCGCCGCGCTCGAGGAGCTGGCCCGAGGCTTCGACCTCCTGGTGCTGGGCGCCCCGCCCGCGAGCGAGGTCCGCGGCGCCTTGCGCGGCAGCTTCGAGGACCTGGTCACCGAGCGCGTGCCCTGCGCCGTGCTGCGCGTCAAGGCGATCAACACCCGCCCGCACGCCGCGCTGACCAACCCCGCCCGGACCGCGAGCCTCCCTGACCAGCCGGACTTCTCGCTCAGCAAGGGCCTCGACCACGTCGAGCTGGTCAAGGAGCCCCTGCGAACCAAGGCCTCCCTCTTCAGCGCCATGGGCCGCAGCTTCAGCGAGCGCCTCGGCCGCCCGCTCGAGCGCTCCGTCGAGGCGGCGCTCTGGGAGCGCGAGCGCAAGCAGGTCACCGCCCTGACCCACGGCGTCGCGATCCCGCACCACACGGGCCTCAACGAGCTCGAGCGGGTCCACGTCGAGCTGTGGCTCATGGACCGGCCCGTCGACTTCAAGGGCGGCCACGACGTCGAGCCGGTGGACGTCTGCTTCCTGGTCCTCGGCCCGACCCGCGCCCGCGAGCAGCACCTGCGCGTCCTGGCGCGGATCGCGCGCCTCGCGCTCCAGCCGGGCTTCCTCGAAGGCCTGCGCGCCGCGGGAGATCCCACCGGCGTCCGCGCCTACCTCGAGACCTGCGAGAACGCCCTCGACGAGCCCGACGCCACGGCGGAGGGGCCCGAGGCCGAGGCCGAGACCGACGAAGACCCCGCCGCCGCCGACGCGAGCTAGGAGGTAGAGAGCCCGTGCCCCCCTCGCCCCCCCACGCCGTGCTCCTGATCTCCTGCGCCGACGCGCCGGGGATCGTGCGCGCCCTGGCCTCCTTCGTGGCCGATCACGGCGGCAACATCCTCGACTCCGACCAGCACCTCGACCGCGCGACCTCGGTGTTCTTCACGCGCCTGGCCTTCACGCTCGAGGGCTTCCGCGTCCCGCGCGAGGAGATCGCCGAGCGCGTGCGCGAGCTCCTCGCCGACCGCTCGCCCCACCTCCAGGTCCGCTTCTCGGACCAGGTCAAGCGCGGGGCGATCCTGGTCAGCAAGACCAACCACTGCCTCTACGACCTGCTGCTGCGCCAGGAGAGCGGCGAGCTGCGCTGCGAGTTTCCGCTCGTGATCAGCAACCACGACCGGATGCGCTCGGTGGCGGAGCACTTCGAGGTGCCCTACCACCACCTCCCGGTCGACCGCGAGACCAAGCAGGAGCAGGAGACCCAGATCCTCGAGCTGCTCGAGCGCGAGCGGATCGACTTCGTGGTCCTCGCGCGCTACATGCAGATCCTCAGCCCGCGCCTGGTCGACCGCTACTCGGCCCAGATCATCAACATCCACCACTCCTTCCTGCCCGCCTTCAGCGGGGCGCGGCCCTACCACCAGGCGCACCAGCGGGGGGTCAAGGTGATCGGCGCCACGGGGCACTACGTGACCGCGGACCTCGACGAGGGCCCGATCATCGCCCAGGACGTGGTGCACGTCAGCCACCGCGACTCGGTCCGAGACCTCGTCCACAAGGGGCGCGACCTGGAGAAGGTGGTCCTGGCCCGGGCCGTGCGAGTGCACGTCGAAGACCGGGTGCTGGTCTACGCCAACAAGACGGTCGTGTTCGAGTAGCCGGTTCGCTTCGTGCCCGTGCCCCGAAAGGGACGTAAGAGAGCTGTCGCGCTGCGCGACAGCTCCTGCGCGTTTCGGAGTTTGAACGGAGAAAACTAGAAAACTAGAAGGGACGCGGTTTCTCAGCCGACCTGCCTCCTGCGACTTTTCGAGTTTTCTCCGTTCATGTCTCGATAGAGAGGGAGCTGTCGTGTTGATTCTCAAAACCTAGGACCCCCCTCGGAGCCTGTTTCTCAGAAACATGGACCCCCCTGACCCCGGCGTCGGAGGGTCACTGGAGTCTCCGCCCT
>MDTG01261658.1_pt1 | contig 10155 bp, 10 predicted proteins | sample 811421 | NCBI WGS metagenome assembly MDTG01 (sample SAMN05326645, study PRJNA326480) | marine metagenome | isolation source: seawater | place: Pacific Ocean: South East | collected 2011 | reverse complement strand
TTTATTAGAATAAACAAGGCTTATTAGGTATTATAGTTCTATCCAATTATCATTTTTAAGAGACCAATCAACAACTTGTTTGATTCTTTCAGTAAGTTTAATTGAGGGCCTCCAACCTAATTTTTTCATTTTTTCTCCTGAAAGGGAATATCTAAGATCATGTCCAGGTCTTGAAGAATGATAATCTACCATTTCATATTTTAATTCTTTTTCTTGAGAATCTGCAATTATTTGAGCAAGTTCAAGATTATTAAATTCTTCTGAACCAACTATATTAAATTTGGGACATTTAGCACCTCCATAATCTACTTCATGACTAATACTATTAGTTAATAAAAAATGGATAGCCTCAGAAACATCCTCAGCATGAATATAGTGCCTGGAACCAGGAATTGTTTTTGATTTATCAGAATGGATAGTTACACTTTCTCCGTCTCTAATCTTTTTTATACACATAGGAATGAATTTTTCTGGATGTTGTCTTTCGCCAAAAACATTCATTGTATGGGTAATATAGATTGGTAAACCATAAGTGTTTTCATATGCTACTGCTAATTCCTCACCACCAGCTTTAGTAGCACTATATGGGTTTGTTGAATTGTATCTATCATTTTCTTTATAGTCAATCCCATTTGGAGCCGGTCCAAAAATCTCATCAGTACTGAAATAAATAAATCTTTCTAGATTATTAGAGTTATTAATTATTCGAGCGTATTCAAGAATATTTGCTGTACCTACAACATTATCCATTACAAATTCTAAAGGATAATCAATACTTCTATCAACATGAGACCCAGCAGCTAAATGAAGAATAATATTGATTTCTCCTATCTCTTTTTTTATCCATGGATTTATTTCAGATTTTAAATCATGGAAGACTATTTTTAATCTTTTTTTATCAATCTCTTCAAGATTTGACATCATATCATTTAGTCTATTTAGATTTCCACTATAATCTAATCTATCTAGTGAGACTATCTCCCAATTTGTATTTTTAATTAAATAATAAATTAAATGGTGTGCAATGAAGCCCGCCCCTCCTGTAATTAATACTTTTTTCATAATTTAAATACCGTCAATATGTTGTTTTAACCTATCTTTTGGTGACCAACCTAATTCATCAATTAAATCATTATTTTCTCGTAATGTAAGTTTATAATTTCCTTTTTGATCAGGCATTTGTATGCTCTTACAGTTAAATTTATCGTTAAACATTTTAAATAATTCATTAACACTGTAATTTAATCCAGTTCCCAACTCCCATGCATCTTTATGATTTTTATCAGAAAAGGCAATCTTAATTAAACCATCTACTATATCAATAACATGAGTAAAATCTCTTCTTTGATTTCCATCGCCCACAATTGGTAAAGGTTGACCTTTCACTATTTTTGAACGCCAAATTCCAATAACATTGCCATGCTCCTCGTCTAAACTCTCATTGGGACCATACACGTTGTAAAACCTAGCAATTTCAACATTTAATGAGTATGAATTTTTATATAATTTACATACCTCCTCGCCTAAATACTTATACATTGCGTATGGAGAATCAGAAGGATTATGATGTTTGGATGATGATCCAGCGTAGACAACTTTTACATTGTTTTTAATTGCCCACTCCATGATTCTCATTGTACCTTGAACATTTACTCTAAAATACTCTTTTGGATCTTTAAAGGATGGTTGTACACGAGATTTTGCTGCAAGATGAATACAAAGGTCAAAATTACCACTTAACTTATCTATTGACTCTATATCTAAATTAATGTAATTAGCTCCATCAATTTCATTTGACTTTAGTCCTGAAGAGTAGTCATCCAAGGATGTAACTCTATGACCTTGATTGATTAATTCTTTAATTAAATTTGAACCTATAAATCCAACTCCTCCGGTAACTAATATATCTTTCATTTTTCAAAAATATCAATTAATCTTATTAGTAGTCTGCTTCTTTCAAATTCTTTTTTATAGTAAATTCTTGCATTCTCTCCTAGGTCTTTTCTTTGACTCGAAGAAAGTTTGCTAAATTTAAATATATTTTCAGCAAGTGCTTTCGAATTTTCAGCTCTTGATGTAAATCCAGAGTTTGATTCTACAACTAATTTTGCTCCAATTCCATTTAGTGAGGCTATTATGGGCTTACCGCATGCAAGATATGATTGAAGTTTACCCGGAATAGTCATGGAAAAAATCTTAGTATCCTTTAATGACACTAGTAGAGCATCTGCAGATGCAAAAAAAGAGGGCATTTCTTCGGGTGGGTATGATCCTAAAAATTCAAAATAATTATCTAATGAGTTGTCTGTTATTTTTTGTTGGACTCTTTTTCTATCTCTTCCATCACCAATAATAATAAATTTGAAACTTTTTATTTTAGTTGTCAATATTTTAGCCGAATCAATAATTGTATTAAAGCTTTGGGCAACGCCTATATTTCCGGCAAATACAATATTCAACCCTTTCCCAAACTGAGATTTAATTTTTGCATTTTCATTTACAACTTTGTAAAAACTTTCTGCATAATAGGGGTAAAAAGTAATTTTAGACTCACTTACTCCTTGATTTACCAAATAATCTTTAAAACTAGGTGATTGAACCAATATATTATCGTAAAAATAATAAATGGATTGAGTCATTAAATTAATTAAAAACAACACAAACTTATTGTTTATTCCTCCTGCATCTTTAACTGACTCTGGCCATAAATCATGTACCCATAGATATGGTTTAGCTCTAAAAATAAATGAAGCTGCTATTCCTAAATAACCGACTGTTATGGGAGAAGGTGCATAAACAAAAATTTTGTCAAATTTTTCCTTAACAAAAAATAATTTGAAAAAACCAAAAATTACAAAAGACATATAATTCAAGAATAAATTTAAACCTGAAGCATTGCCCCTAGGGAATATCGGTGATCTATAAACCTTAATACCTTGATATTTTTCAATAGACTTATTAAAAAAAGAATACCCTGAGAAAAATCTACCTTTGGGATAATTTGGTTTGGCAGTGAGAACGGTTATAGTGTGTCCCTTGCTCTGTAATCCTAAGCATAAATCATTAATCCTAAAATTCTCAGGATAGAAATATTGAGATATTATTAGTATTCTCAATTTAGTTTCTAATTAGATTTAATTGATGAGTCCTTTCTCCAAATGGTATTATTTACATAATCTATATATGAGAGAATTATTTTTACAACTTTAGAGGACACATTATCAACATCGTAGTCATCAATAATCTCTGGAATAATTTTATTTTCATATTGATTTACAACAACTTCTATAGATTCTAAAATACGCTCTTTTTCAAGACCAGACATAATTAGAGTCCCCTTATCCATTCCCTCAGGTCTTTCATGAGCTTGTCTAATCATTATAGCTGGGAATTTTAAAATAGATGATTCTTCAGTTATAGTTCCACTATCAGAGATTACACACTTTGAAAATTGCTGCAGATTTATGTAATCAAAAAAACCAAGAGGTTTAATAAATCTTATTAACTCATTTGATTTAACCTTGTCGTTGAATTTATCAATTCTATTTTTTGTTCTAGGATGAGTAGAAACAATTATTGGTAATTTATACTTTTCCGCTATTGCGTTCAGCGAGATAAGCAATGAGTTGAGATTCTTATTGTAATCAACATTTTCTTCTCTATGAGCAGAAACTAAAAAATATTCTTTGTCTTTTAACCCTAATTCACTTTTTATTTTACTAGATATTATTTCTTTAGAATAAAAATCCAATATTTCTTTCATACAAGAGCCTACTTTTATAATTGTATTTGGATCGATTCCCTCTGAAATAAGATATTGTCTTGCATGATCTGTTAAAGGCATATTTATATCGCTAAGATGATCAACTATTTTTCTATTAATTTCCTCTGGGACTCTTTGATCAAAACATCTATTTCCTGCCTCCATATGAAAGATTGGAATCTGTTTTCTTTTTGCTGATATAACTGATAAACATGAGTTTGTATCACCATACAGCAGGACTGCATCTGGATTCTTTGACTCAATAATTTTATCTGATTCAAAAATAATTTTAGATATGGTTTCTGCTGTACTCTTTCCTACAGCATTTAAAAAATAATCAGGTTTTCTAATTTTAAGATCTTTGAAAAATATCTCATTAAGTTCATAATCATAGTTTTGGCCAGTATGAACTAAAATATGATCTGTGAATTTATCTAATTCATTTATAGTCCTACTCAATTTTATTATTTCAGGTCTTGTCCCGACTATTGTCATCACTTTAGTTTTCATAATAATTAATTTTTATAAAGACTTTTATTTTTTTCACAGTCTTCAACAAATTCAGATATTAAATCATCCCAATTTGGAGTTTTTATTCCTGTAATTTCAGTAAATTTTTTTGAAATTAAAACTTTATTAGACTTAATATTTTTGTTTTCAGTAATATCCACATTAAGAGCAAAAGCATTTGAAAGTTTGTTAAGTAGCTCAAATTTTGTAATAGGAATCGAAGATATATTGTAAATTCCTTTTAGATTAATATTCTGTTTAATGATTTTATTGATTATTTTACCCATTCTTACAGTGGTAATACCAGAATAAAAAGCTTTGCTGTAACCATTAATGTTTTTATTTTTATTCTTTACTAGCCATTCAAATAATTCGGTAAAATTATACAGCTCTCGACCAATCATTGAGCATCTTATTGTTAGAGTATTAGAGCTATTAACTTCTCCTGCAGCCTTAGTCTTTCCATAGGTATCTTTAGCATCAGCAATATCATCATCAAGGTAATTACCTCTATTTCCACTAAAAACACAATCAGTACTAAAATGAATAAGTTTTTTTGAATTTAAATTAGCCCATGAATCAAGTTTAAATGGAAGTTCAGAATTAAGTAATCTTGTGTTTTGTAAGTTATATTCAACTCCTCTTCTAGTAGTAATTCCTGCACAATTTATTATTAAATCCGGAAAAGTGTTTTTTAACATTGGATCCAAACTATCCTTAATTAGATCATGTGAAAATATCTTACCCTTTTTTACTCCGATTGAATCTAATGAAATACTCTTTCTTGAACTTAAGATTAATTCAAAGTCATCATCTAATGATTGAGCAATTTTATGTCCAATCATTCCATCAGCTCCAAGAATTAAAACTTTCATTATTTATAGCCTATTGAAGCTAGAAGATTAATTAATTCTTGTTTCTCTAACCTTTTTGTGTTAAAAGAGTTAAACTCCTGAGAATTTGGTGCCTTAACCCCTTTAGAAAAATACTTGTCATAGTTTAAGTCTCTATTATCAGCAGGTATCCTAAAATAATCCCCTAAGTCCTCCGAAACAATTCTCTCTTCTTTAGACAAAAGTGTTTCATGAATTTTTTCGCCATGCCTAATTCCAATATTCTTAATTTTAGATTTAGAATTATAAATACTTCTCATTATTTCTGCAAGCTCTCCTATAGTAGTAGATGGTGCTTTTTGAACAAAAATGTCACCAGTGTTTCCGTTTTTAAATGCATATAGCACTAGATCTACAGCATTTTGAAGAGTCATCATGAATCTTGTCATATTTGGATCAGTTATAGTAATTGAACTATTATTTTTTATTTGATCATAAAATAATGGAATAACAGAACCCCTTGAAGCCATTACATTTCCATATCTGGTGCCGATAATTTTAGTTTTAGTACTTATTCTTGACTTTGCAACAAAGACTTTCTCCATTAATGACTTAGAAACTCCCATAGCATTAATTGGATATACAGCCTTATCAGTGCTAAGACAAATAACTTTTTCTACATTATTCCTAATTGCTGAGTTGAGCATATTCTCTGTTCCTATAATATTGGTTTTAACCGCTTCCATAGGATAGAACTCACATGATGGTACTTGCTTTAAAGCAGCTGCGTGAAAGACAAAATTTACTCCTTTCATGGCTTGATCAATACTATTCTCATCTCTCACATCACCGATAAAATACTTTATTTTATCATTTTGGAATTTTCTACGCATGTCATCCTGTTTTTTCTCATCTCTCGAAAAAATTCGTATTTCATTGATATCAGAGTCAATGAATTTATTTAGCACAGCGTTACCAAATGAGCCTGTCCCCCCAGTTATTAATAAAATTTTATTTTTAAACATGTTCTAGTAAATGTTTTACAAAAGTATCAATTTTATTTTCAATGATAAGTTCAGACTTTTTTAGTTTCCTCTTTGATAAAGAATTAATTATAGCCTCAGAGATGCTATCAGATGAATATGGATTGAAAATAATTGATGGATTAACTACCTCTTTAACATATTCTTTATCTGAAACTATTAAATAACAGCCTCTGTTGACAGCCTCAATTAGTGGTAGACCAAGACTTTCATTTAAAGAGGGAAAAATTAAAAACCTGGACTCCAAATATAAGTTTGAAAGGCTTTCTTTATTTAATACTCCCATATTTTCAATAAACAAGTTGCTTGGTATTTTTTCTCTATCATATTCTGATTTTATAAAATCATCTTTACTTAGTGTTAACTTTAGGTGGATTTTATCTTTAATTTTTTTTGCAGCTTTAATGAAAGCATCCATGAGTATTTTATGGTTCTTATGTTTTGATGAATTACATACATATAGAAAAGAGCTGTCTGTTTTTTCACTTTTAATTTTACTTGGATCAAAAATAGGATGAACGTGTATCTTGTTTTCTGGAATATAAAAATTTTGATTTAATTTTTTTTTCATCAATTTTGTTTGAACACACCACTCTTGATTACTTTTTATCTTGGAAACTATATAATATTTTTTAAAAATATTTTTTAAAATTGCTACAAAGCCCAGTTTGGATTTTGAAGGGCTTAAAAAGAGATCATTATGAAAATAAATTATTGATTTTTTTTTCACATTAATAGGTGGAGGAACATTATTTAAGGAAAAATAACATTCAAAAGAATTATTTTTATAAAATTTTTTTCTATTATTTTCACCAGATTGTATGACAGAGTATTGAATTTTTTTTAGAGAATTAGCCGGTAAATTATATCTCTTATCTATTAGAAAAAAGAAGGTTTTTCCAAGATTATTTTCACAGATATAGTTTATAATTAAATCTAGAATTTCTTTACCTCCACCATTATGTATGTAAACAGAGTCAATTAGAATTTTCATAATTCTCGTTTAATATCAACTCACACAATTTAAAATCTAAGAGTGTGTCTATGTTAATAGTTTCTATTTTATCTAGAATCAACGGTGCACATCTCTTTGACACAAGTGACTTTTCTTGGTAAAAGTTTTTAGTGAGAATTGCATATATAGATCCACTTCTTATAAATACTTTAGGAAGTTCTTTTCTTGGATTCATATTTTCAAATCCCTGATCTATATAATTTATAAGTAAATTATCCTTAATTTTTTTCATTCTTAAAGGGTGATTCCCTTCAACATCTACTACTGAAACGACAGAAGTATGTGTAGTGTCATTTTTTAAAATTGTTAATGATTGATCTATCGTATCAACAGTTCGAAAAGGAGTCGTTGGCTGAAGAAGAAGTATTATATGATAATGTTCTCCTTTCGCTTTATAAAAATCAAGACAGTGTTTAACGACGTCATATGTCAAACTAGAATCGGTTGATAAATCTTTTGGTCTTATAAAAGGAACTTCAGCTCCACTGTTTTTTGATAGCTCTGCTATTTCAATTGAATCTGTTGAAACTATCAGTTTATCAATTAATTTTGACTTTTTTGCCTCTTCAATTGTGTATGAAATTAATGGTTTATCTTTTAATATCTTAATGTTTTTATTTTTCACACCTTTTGATCCTTCCCTAGCTGGGATTATTGCAATCACTTTTTTCATTTATATAATCTTATTTTTTAATGACTTATCCTTATCTAATATGTTTGCATTTAAATTATATCGAAATAAATCTAATTGTCTATACCAATATTTTGAATCTAATCCTGCAATGTGAGGCGTAAGTATTATGTTATCATTATCTAATAATTTATTATCAGAAGATAAAGGTTCAATCTCAAATACATCTAATGCAGCTGAACTTAAATTTCCATTATTTATTGCATCAATAAGATGTTCTTCGTTAACAGTTTTACCCCTCCCAAGGTTTATAAAGCTTACGTCATTCATTTTTGAGAATAGTTGTGAGTCAAATAAATATTGAGTCTCACTGTTAAGTGGAAGAAGATTAATAATGTAATCAACTTGAGTGACGAGTCCTTCAATATCATTTAAGGAAAAGTTTTTATATTCAGGATACTTAGTTCTTGATACTGTATATATTTCCATATCTAGTTGTTCTAGTACTTTTGCAAGCTTTTTTCCAACAGTTCCATAGCCACAAATTAATACTTTTTGATTAGTGAGATTTGTTACTCTATCAAAGTAACTGTCAAATTTCTTTCGATTTAATAAATTTTTACTTCTTAGAGAATTAATAAAAGGCATTCCTCTTGAAAAACTTGTTATGAAATTCACTGCAAGTTCAACCATTGAGTTGGTAAGTAGTCCTTTACTATTAGTCATCATAATATTTTTTGATCTAAGCATTGCAAGATCTATAGAGTCATACCCTACACACCCCAGATGAATCCACTTTAGATTTTTATACTCTTTTATATTTTGATTGTTGATTCTATTACCAAAGAAGAACTCAATATTTTCCTTATTTTCTTCTGAGTCAACATCTTTAAAACAGATATTCGAAAATTCTTTTTTTATTTCGTTAATGAAGAAATTTGGAATAGAATATAGTTTTAAATCTAAATTAAAATCGTGATAAATTATTATGTTTTTCATGCTTTATATCCACTATTTTCAACGTACTTATACTTATTCTTAATTTGATCATTGATTTCAACCCCAAATCCTGGATAGTCTGAAATTAATAGTTTACCATCCTTTATTTTTACTTGTTCTTTAACAATATCATTAGAGATTTGGAATTCAACACTCGGGAATTCATGGATTTTAATATTTTTTGATAATAACGCTAAAGTTGCATTGGCAAAAAAAGATATAGTACTTCCCCAAACATGAGTGGCTTTGTTTTTAGTTGTTTTGTTGGAATAGTCTACTAGGTTTCGGAAACCCATAGAATGTGTGGCATCAACTTGAATGATATCGGCATAGTTGTTAGAAGCTATTTCTTTAAAATGTAAGTATCCAGAATATGCTTCCCCCATTGCAATAGGAACATTAGAGGCTTCACATAATTTTTTATAATCTGATAAATCAGATGGACCTAAAGGTTCTTCAATCCAATCTATGTTATATTTTTCAAGATCTTTAATTTTAGTAATAGCCTGTTTAATTGACCATTTATTTGATAGAGTGCCCATTATAGCATCAACCATCAATTTATCTGACTTTAGAACTTGATTAGCTCTACTAACTCTTTGAAGGTCTTTATCCCAATCCTGAAGTCCAACTCTCATTTTGAATGAATTAAATCCAAGTGATTTCATTTTAATAATGTCCTCTTCGACTTGGTCTGCAGAAAAAGCAACTGAACCTCCACTATAATAGCAATTTATCTCTTTGTTTTCTTCATTATGAAATAGACTATAAACTGGCTTCTCTTCAATTTTGCCTATCAAATCCAGAACTGCAAGTTCTATCCCAGATATTACACTTTGAATAATTCCTGAATGTCCTATAAATGGTATATGATTTAATTTATCTAAAAAATCCAATGAATCTAGCTTGTTTCCTATTATAAAATTAGATAAGTAATTAGTTATAGGTGAAACTAATTCAGGTGAATAAATACCAGAATATGTTTCGCCAAAACCTGAAATCCCAGATTCAGATTTAACTTCAATAAAGCCTAATGATTTTACACCTTTTGGCTGACCATAAACATTACCATCTCCATATGGTGATGATAAAGAGAAGCCTTCAATTGAAGTTATTTTTTCGTCGATATTTAATTTTATATTCATATTTTAAATTTCATATTTATGAATTCCTTGTTCATATAATGTTTCATACATTTTTGATATTACTTCTTTTGGTAGTCTGTTATCATTAAAAATTAATTTAAGACAACTAATATCAATTAAATTATTATTAGTATTAAATATAGTGTTTAAAGTTATCAAGGCACTTGAGGTGAAGCCAACAATTTTTTTTGGTATAAATTTATTTTTCAATAAGTA
>MDTG01222280.1_pt1 | contig 10155 bp, 11 predicted proteins | sample 811421 | NCBI WGS metagenome assembly MDTG01 (sample SAMN05326645, study PRJNA326480) | marine metagenome | isolation source: seawater | place: Pacific Ocean: South East | collected 2011 | reverse complement strand
CTTGCTAGTGCAGAAAGAATTTTTAAACTTCTTGATACCTCTAAGATAAATATGGAAGAAGTCTCTGAAAAAAGAGACATTAAATTAGATGGAGATATCATATTAAAAAATATTTCTTTTGGTTATGGTCAAAAAACTGTGCTTGATGGCATAAATATCAATATTCCTAAAAACAAAAAAGTTGCATTAGTTGGATTATCTGGTTCTGGAAAATCAACTATTGCTAATTTAATAGCTAGATTTTTTGATAATTATAAAGGTGATATAATAATTGGGTCTAAAAATATAAAAAGTATTCATTTAAAAGATCTTAGAAATAATATTTCAATTGTAACTCAGGAAACTATTTTATTTAACGATACAATTGCTAACAATATTAAATACGGAAGATTAAGTGCGTCAACTGAAGAAATTGAACGTGTTGCAAATTTAGCTGGAATAACTGAATTTTCAGAATCTTTAGATAAAAGGCTAGAAACAATAATTGGTGAAAGTGGAATAAAATTATCAGGTGGACAGAGACAGCGAGTAGCAATTGCTAGGGCTATTATAAAAGATGCACCAATACTTATATTGGATGAAGCAACTTCATCGTTGGATAATATTACTGAAAAAGCAATTTATAAGACGATCAAAGATTTGATGACAAATAAAACGATTTTAATTGTTGCACATAGACTAAGCACAATTGAAGACTCTGATATTATTTATGTTATTGATAATGGTAAAGTAGATAGTTTTGGTTCTCATGAAGAGCTTCTTAATAATTCAGAGATTTATAAAAAACTTCAATTAAGAGAAAAGTTAGAAAATGAGTTTTAAAAAAAAATTATTTAAATTTTCCATTACACAAAAAATTTTAGCTTATATAGGATATCTTTATATTTTACTTGTCGGCTTAACCTCTAAAATAGAAATAATAAATGACGAGTTTTCTAATAAAATGTGGAGAGAGAGAAAACCTTTTATATTAGCATTTTGGCATGGTCAATTAATGATGATTGGTTATGTTTGGAAAAGCAAAACAATTTTGAATATGTTAGCCTCTAGCCATAGTGATGGAAGATTTGGAGCTTACATCGCTGGACATTTTAATTTAAAAAATGTTTCTATTGAAGCTAAAAATAAATCTCCTTCGTTAAGACAGGTATTTAAATTAATTAAAAATGGCGATTATTTGGGAGTTACTCCAGATGGGCCAAGGGGACCCAATCAAAGAGTTTCTGACGGTATAATCAAAATTGCCATTAATACACAGGTTCCCATACTTCCTTTAGGATTTGCATCTAGTAAAAACTTTAACCTCAAATCATGGGATTCGTTCTTAATAACTTACCCGTTTTCAAAATGTAAATTTATTTGGGGCGACCCAATAACTATACCACCAAAAACAAAAGATGCTGAAATTGAAAAATACAAATTATTTTTAGAGGAAAAAATAAATTTATGTATGCATACTGCTAAATCAGAATTAGATGCTTAGTTTATACAAATATTTTAGTTACATTTTAATCCCAATAATTTTAATTAATTTATATTTAAGATTGATAAATAATAAAGAAGATAAGAAAAGGTATAAAGAAAGATTTGGAATTACAGATTACAATATAAAATTTTCCAAGAAAGTTGTTTGGATACATGCGGCTAGTATCGGTGAGTTTAAATCGAGTCATTTACTTATCGAAAAATACTATAATGATTTTCAAATATTAGTAACAACGACAACAAAAACTTCAGCTGAATATATAAAAAAATATTATTTTAATAAGGTTGTACATCAATACATACCTTATGATGTGCCCTTATGGTGTTTAAGGTTTATGCATTATTGGAAACCATCATTAGTTTTGTGGATTGAATCAGATATTTGGCCCAATATGTTAAAAATTATTAGAGAGAAGAAAATTAAAAGTTTTTATATAAATGCTAGAATATCTCCAAGATCCTTCAAAAAATGGAAAAGTTTAAAAGATTTATATTCAGTATCTTTAAGTACATTTGATAAGATTTATGCCCAAAGCCCAAATGATTTAAAGCGAATTAAAATATTAAGTAATGAGAATACAGGATATATTAGATTTATTGGTAATTTAAAATTATCAGATTATCATAAAAGTGAAATTCATCATGATAAGAAAAAAAAATTTTCAATAATGTTAGCAAGTACACATAATTCTGAAGAAGAAATAATAATTAAAAATTTAAAACAGATTGTAAATAGAAACCGATTAAAGATATGTATTGCTCCAAGACACCCAGAAAGAATAAAACATATTTCTAAATTATTAATCAGAAACAATTTTTCTTATTCACTTGATAGTGAAAAAAAAGATTTTAAACATGATATTTTATTAATTGATAGTTTTGGTAAATTAGATTCATATTTTAGTATTAGTGATATAGTGATTTTAGGGGGCTCTTTCATAAGTAAGGGAGGTCATAATCCCATAGAAGCTGCAAAACATGGTTGTGCAATTATAAGTGGAATTCATATATATAATTGGGAAAATATTTATGAGGATATGCTTAAAAATGAGGCTTGTAAAATATTAGATAATATTAATAATTTAGGGGATATTATCGCTGAATTATTATCAAATAAAGATCTGCTTGAAAATTATAAAAAAAGAGCACTAGACTTTTCAAATAAAAAATTTTTTGATAATGAGACTTTGTTTGAAGAAATAAATTTGGTTTTGAATTAAATGTTGAAAGCACCTAAATTCTGGTACAGAAAAAGTGATACATATTTGTCGAATACACTTTACCCTCTTTCTCTATTATTTAGGTTTGGCACTAAAATTAGGAATGTCGTAAGCAGACAAAAAATATCAGAATTACCTATAATATGTATAGGAAATATTGTTGTAGGTGGTGCAGGTAAAACTCCAGTGGCATTAAAATTAGGCTCTTTACTGAAACAAAATGGATATAAACCACATTTTGTGTCTAAGGGTTATGGAGGTATTGAAACTAATAATACCCTAATAAGAGATTGGCATTCCGCTAAAAGTGTTGGTGATGAATCTTTATTACTTTCAGAAATAGCTCCAACATGGATAGGCAAAGATAGGAATAGATCTTTTATTTTAGCTAAGGAAAATGGAGCAGACTGTATAATAATGGATGATGGATTTCAAAATCCTAATCTACAAAAAGATTTTTCAATTATTGTTGTCAACGGTGAACAAGGATTTGGAAATAAAAGAGTTATTCCATCTGGACCATTAAGGGAAAGTATTTCAAGAGGAATATCTAGAGCTAATCTAATCATAGTAATTGGAGAGATTGCTGAAGATATAAGAAGAAAAATTTCTAGTAGCATTCCTTTAATACACGCAAAATTTCAAATTAGCAAAAATAATAAAATATATAAAAACCAAAAAGTAACAGCTTTTGCAGGAATAGCATATCCTGATAAGTTTTATAATTCTCTTAACGAACAAGGTGCCATATTAGAAAGAAAAATTAGCTACCCTGATCACCATATTTTTGATGAAAATGATATGTTACATTTAGCAGAGACAGCTAATGTAACAAAATCTATACTTGTAACAACTAAAAAAGATTTTGTTCGAATTCCAAAATCATATAGATCATTAGTTAGTACATTGGATGGTGAAATAGAGTTTGAGGACGAAGAATTATTAATGGAAATTTTAGGCAATCTTCTAGAAAATAAAATTAATGAATTTTCTTTATGAAAAAAATCTTTTATTTTATAGAATATATTGGTCTTATTTTTATTTATTATTTATATAAAATTTTGCCGCATAGCTTGTCTGTTAAATGTTCTTCTTTTCTGTTTATAACTTTTGGTATGTTTTCTAAAGCAAACAAAACTGCTATCAAAAATTGTAAACATGTTTTTCCAAATCTTAAAGAAAATGAGATTAGAAATATTATTAAAAAAAGTTGGGAAAATTTAGGAATAACAATTTGTGAACTATTAAGATTTAATGAAATTTTTGATAAAAAAAAAATAAAATATAAACAATTAGAAAATGTTCAGGATTGTATAAAAAATAACAAACAAGCAATTTTTATAAGTATTCACCAATCTAATTGGGAGATATTGGTTCCTAGCTTGGATAGAATTGGATTAAATATTGGTGGTATTTATAGGCATATTAATAATATTTTTATTGATAAATTAATACTTAATATTAGAGAAAACTCACTTGTATCTAAAAATAGTTTTTATACTCCTAAAGGAAAGAAAAGTGCAAAAGATATTGTTAATGCTATAAATAATTCTCTATCAATAGTATTGTTAATTGATCAAAAAGACTCTTCAGGAGAAGACGTTTTGTTTTTTAATAAAAAAGTTAAAACACAAACAGGTTTTTTAAAAATTGCTAGAAAATACAAGTTGCCTATTATCCTAATTAAAAACAGAAGAATTAATAATGGTAATATAGAGATAACTTTTCTAGAGCCATTTTATCATAATGATTTAAAAGTAAATGATATTCAAATGATGGAAAAAATTCATAAAAAAATTGAAGAGTGGATAAAATCTGAACCGAGCCAATGGTTCTGGCAACATAAAAGATTTAGTTAATTTTTGTCACTTTAATATCGATTGTACCATCTATAAGCTTTACAGAAAGTTTATCATTATTTTTAATTTTTTTTGAATTTTTAATAATTTTTTTTTTATTCATTAAAATTGAGTATCCCTTTTTAAGATTTGAAGAAATAGAATTTGAATTAAGCAGTCTTATGTATGACTTATATTTTTCAAGATTATCTTTGTAGTTATTATCTATATTTAAATTTAGATTTTTAGATAGATTAGTTACCGTTGTTTGTTTCAAACTGATCAATGAATCTGGTGAATTGATAGATGTTCTTAAATTATTAAGACTTAAATTAGATAATCTAAATTTATTTTCAATTAATAAAGTTAAATTTTTAAAATTATCTAAAAGCTTGACTTTATAATTGTTTACTATTGCATTAGGTGATTTAAGAAATTTATTTAAATATTTATAATTTTCTATTTTTGATTGAATTTTTGAATTAATTTTTGAGTTTAATCTGATTTTTAAATTTTTGATTTTTTCAATTAATTCAAATTTCACTGGAATTGCTTTTTCAGCAGCTGCTGTTGGTGTGGATGCTCTGATATCTGAAACTAAATCTATAATTGTAGTATCTGTCTCATGACCTATAGCAGAAATAATTGGTATTTTTGATTCAAAAACACTTATTGCTAAATCTTCATCATTAAATGCCATTAGATCTTCTGTGCTTCCTCCTCCTCTAGCAATAATAATAATATCTGGTTTGTCTAATTGCATAGTATTAAAACCTTGAATTGCATTTATAATACTATCAACCGCGTCAACACCTTGCACAGAAACAGGCCAAATGTCTATAGGAATTGGAAATCTATCATTTACTCTATTTATTATATCATGAATCACAGAGCCAGTTGGGGAAGTGATTATTCCTATGCGATTAGGCAGAAATGGTAATACAAGTTTATTTTCTTGATCAAAATATCCCTTTTTTTGTAGCCTTTTTTTTCTTTCTTCAATTAGTTTTAAGAGAGCTCCCTGACCAGCAATTTCAATTTTATCAATATCAATCTGATAAGTAGTTTTGTAACGTGACCAAGTAGTTATTCTGCCTGTTGCTATAATCTCTAAACCCTCCTCGGGTTTAATATCTAAATATCTTTTTTTCTGATCCCAAATAACACCACTTAAAATTGAATCTTCATCCTTAAGAGTTAAATAAATTTGACCTCTTGTAGCTATTTTAACTTCTGAAATTTCTCCCTTAATTCTTACATAATTAAAATTGGAATCAATTACTTCTTTAAAGGATTTATTAAATTCAGATACACCAAATTCAGGTATATTTATTCTATTAGTCATTTTTATTTTTAAAAAATTTTTTTAACAAATTAGTACATTCTTTTTCCATGATGCCTCCGTATACAGTTGGCATGAAAACGTTTTTTCTTTGAAAAGCTATTCTAAGTGACTCAATTCCTCCATTTTTATCATCGTATGCACCAAAATAAATGTTTTTTATATGAACTTCGCTTATTGCGCTAGCACACATTGTGCAAGGTTCTAAAGTAACGAATAATGTCATGTTTTCTAAATATTTAATTTTATATTTTTTACAGGCCTCATTAATTAAATTTAATTCACAATGTTTTGTAGCATTATTATCCTCATTTACAGAATTATGGCTTCTAGCAACAATTTTGCTTGATATATTATCAACAAGTATTCCACCAACAGGAAACTCACTTAAATTAAAAGCTTTGTTTGCTTCAATTATTGCTTGTTGCATAAAAAAATCGACGTTCATTCTGGAACATACCTATTATGTACATTATAATTAAATTACAATGAAAAAGCCAATTATTGGAATAACACTTGATAGTGAGAAAAAGAAAACATATTCAAAATTTCCATGGTATGCGCTAAGAGAAAATTATTTGACTTCTCTAACTAAATTTAATGCCATTCCCTTTCCTTTATTACATGAAAAAAAATATATTGACGACTTTTGTCATTTAATTGATGGTCTAATTATCACAGGTGGAGATTTTGACATTGATCCTAAAATTTATAAAGAGAATAATACTAAATCTAAAAATATTAAAAATAAAAGAACAAACTTTGAGATTAATATTTTCAATAATTTTTTTAAATTTAATAAGCCGATTTTAGGAATTTGTGGTGGTGCTCAACTAATCAATGTTGCTTGTGGTGGCACACTAATACAACATTTAGCAAAGAAGCCAATTAATCATGAACAAATAAATCCTAGAAACCAAGCCAGTCATAGTGTTCTTATTTATAAAAGAACTCAACTTCATAAAATGTGTGGAGTACAAAAAATTAAGGTCAATAGTGCACATCATCAATCTATAAAAAAAATTGGTAAAAATTTAAAAATATCATGTAAGGCAAGTGATGGTGTTATAGAGGGAATTGAACATAAAAACCATAAATGGTGTGTTGGCTTACAATGGCATCCGGAATTTTTAATTTCTAAATATGACTCAAAAATAATTAAAAATTTTGTTAATGAATCGAAGTGAATATTAGAATTTCAAAATATTTATCGAATGCAGGAGTTTGTTCAAGAAGAGATGCAGAAAAATTAGTAATTGAAAAAAAAATAAAAATTAATGATCAGATATGTATTCATCCGAGTTATAAAGTAAATGATTCAGATATTGTTAAAGTTAACAATAAAATAATACAAAAATCTAATGAAACTAAAATATGGAAATTATATAAACCCATAAAATATATTTGTAGTACAAAAGATAATTTTAATAGAAATACAATATTTGATCTACTTCCAAAAAATTTAAAAAAATTAATAAGTGTGGGAAGATTAGATTATATGAGTGAAGGATTAATTTTGTTAACAAATAATGGAGATTATTCTCAATTTCTTGAACATCCATCATCAAATATAGAGAGAACTTATAGAGTATGTATTAATGGAAATATCCTTAAAAAAGATTTAGAATATATTAATAAAGGAATTACAATTAAAGGAATTAGCTACAGAAAAGTTGTGGTAAGATTTGATAAAAAAACAAAAAATAATCACTGGTTAATTTTTAGACTGAAGGAAGGCAAAAATCGTGAAATTAGAAATATTTGTAAATACTTTTCTTGGAATATAGTTAAATTGATAAGAATTGGATTTGGTCCTTATAAACTTGGTCAGCTAAAAGAAGGAGAATTTCAAAAGTTGAAGAAAATATTTAAATGATACGCATTACTGGAGGGAAATTTAAGAGAAAAAAATTAGCTAGTATTGATAATTTTGTCAGACCAACTTCTTCTTTTAAAAGAGAGGCTTTTTTTTCTATAATAGAGAGTTATGGAATTAAAAATTCAATAAATCTTTATAAAAATAGTGTTTTTTTAGATCTTTTTGCAGGAATTGGAACAATGGGTTTAGAAGCAATTTCTAGAGGGATGCATAAAGTAATTTTTTTTGAAAATAATAATGAAGTTCTTAATGTGTTAAGAAAAAATTGCTTATCAATTTGTAAAAATGATGAATTTACAATTTATGAGGAGGATCTTATTAATAACAACCTAGAAATAGAATTCAAAAATATTTCAGTTGTATATATCGATCCTCCATACGAAAAATATAATTTAACAAATCTTTTAAAAATTTTGATAAATAAAATTGATAATAAAACATTAATTGGTTTAGAATTAAGTATAAATGATAAATTCGAAATACCAGAAAATATTAATATCTTTAAAAAAAAAACTTATGGCAAAACTATAGTTTATTTTTTAAAATTATTTTAAAAAAGTCTTTGTTAATTTTTTACCTTGCTCAACTGCAGGTTGATCAAAAGGGTCAACATCTAAATAGATACAAGCAGCAATTGTTTCCATTATACTGAATGCTAAGAGCTTACCTAAATTTTTTTCATCTATTCTGGGCATATAAATCTCTCTATAATTAAAGTTATTTTTTTTAAAAGTTTCAAGAGTGGCGAGCTGTTCAGCCTGCATTAAATCTCCCATCATTTTGTCTTTAAAATAATCGATGTTTGTATTTTTAAATAATTGATCATTTATTTTTAAACCTTTATTTGAATGATCGGTAGTGATAAAAGTAAAGTATTTGTCTCTTGGCCCATCTAAATACAATTGTAATTGACTATGTTGATCAGTTGTTCCAACTGAATGAATTGGTGTAATACCTTTATTATTTTTTCCAATGCTTTCTGCCCAAAGCTGTAGATACCATTTACCAAAGAAATACAGAGAGTCTGAGTATGTCATTAATACATTATTTGTAAAATGAATATTTTCTTTATGCGTTAAATATCTACCAAGATCAAAAGGGTTATATTTACTAATATTATTAATTACTTCTGAAGCTCCGGTAAAAAGCTCATTAACATTCAATCCAGAAATTAATGCTGGCAATAGGCCGACATTAGTGAATATAGAATATCTACCTCCAATATCTTTATGATGCTCTAACAATAAACAATTATTTTCTTTTGCAATTGTAAAAAGTGGGGATTCTTTAAATTCTGTTAAAACTAGAGTATTTGAAAAAAATTGTTGAGCTTTATTTACTTCAATAGCTTTTTGATACAAACAAGAAAATTGAGATAATGTCTCTGGAGTTGTTCCTGATTTTGAAATAACTATAAAACCAGTTAATTCAAAATTTATATGTCTAAAATTTTTTTCAAAATAAACAGGATCAACATTGTCATAAAATTCTAATATAATACTATCATTTGAAATAATATTACTTAGAGCCCTTGCGCCTAAATTAGACCCTCCTGTTCCAAATATAATTATTCTTTTTTTATTTTTTTTGAATTGATTTGAAATAATTTTAATTTCTTCTAATGAATTCTTGTTTAAAACAACATTTAAAGAAGGTAGATTTTTTATTATATTTAATATACTTTGGTTTCTAGTTTTATTATTATCTATATTATCAAAATTTGAGTTATAATATTTAATTTGCATTTAAAAATTAGAAGAAGAAAAATCTTTTTTTCTTTTTTTGTTTTTTATTTGTTTTTTTATTAATGTTTTCATTTTCTTTAGTAGCATCAATAGCAGCCTCTAATTCTTGCTCGTTATCAAAAAAAGTTTCATCTTCTAAACTTGATTTTTCTCCTGCAAACTCTTGATTAATTGTTGACCTTATATTTTTATCAACTTTATCAGCCTCTGTTTCCTTGATTATTTCATTAATTAGTGAATTATTTAAATTTGTTTGATTATTATTTTCTTCAAGTCCAAAAAGAATTTCTTTAGCCAATTCACTATCAATATCATCAATATTTTTTGACTTGATTTGCTCAGGTGGAAGAAGATTAAAATTTGGAGGTATAACTAGCGGTGGATTTTCGACTACCGCATATTCATCTAAAACTTTTCTATTAACTCCTGCGCTATCCCTTACAGTATTACATGACAATAAAAACAAATTTGAAACAATAATTGTTAAGATTATCTTTTTCATTAATTCTCTTTTGATACTCTAAAAAAACTTATTATTAACATGATAATTCCAAATGTAATATACATATCTGCTAGATTAAATGCTGGCCAATAAAAATTTTCATAATGTAGTAAGATAAAGTCAACAACATAACTATTTATCAAT
>MDTG01128820.1_pt1 | contig 10155 bp, 11 predicted proteins | sample 811421 | NCBI WGS metagenome assembly MDTG01 (sample SAMN05326645, study PRJNA326480) | marine metagenome | isolation source: seawater | place: Pacific Ocean: South East | collected 2011 | reverse complement strand
TATATTTTCATAATACATTCATCAAAAAAATCATTGGTTTTAGATTTATTATGTGTATTCTTGGAAGGATAGGATAAAAATACATTATATTCACGGTGATGAATCTGCAATTCATATTTTTTTTCAAAACAACCCTGTGATTCTATTAACGTTCTAATTTCTTGATCAATATAATGATACTCTGGAATAGTTGTAAAAGAAGATTGTTTGGTATAAATAATTTGATTTTGCTCATAATCATATTCTAAAAATTTATTTTCAGCATTAATTGCATTTTTATATAATAATTGGAACAAAGAATTAGAACACAATGAAGGTTTAATTAAAGGGGGTAAAGAATGTATATATTTTTGGGATGTTATATTCATAATATAATTTTATATATAATAAACTGACTTAAATTTTAAAACTGAATCACTAATATTAAAATAAAATAAATAAATATAATATAGAAAACATTATGCTTAAAAAATATTTTTTAAGAACATTTTTTAATCCAATATTATGTAATAAAATAAATATAACGAAATATCCATGGGGATGGAAATCAAAAGAAGATATTGATACAATAATTGATTTTGAAATTTCAGATGAAAAAATGTTTCTACATTATAATCGTAAATCTTTTCATGAATATAATTTAAATAAATATGCAGAAAATATGTATATTAATACATATTATGCTTATTATAATGATTATGATTTTTTAAATTCAAACTTATTTTGTCCTAAATTAGCAAATGGATTAAATTATTTGAGAGAAAAAAGTGATATACACGTGTTTGATAACAATATACACATAAATAAAGTTTCTCTCTTACAAAGTTGGATAAAATATGGAAAGATCAAAAATAAAAATAAATTTTTAGGTTTGTATGATAAACATGAATTTATTCATGAAATATTTACTGGAATGATCGGACCAGAAATTCAATCAATTTGGGATCAACAATCTATTAAACAAAAAACAAAATTATTAATTGAATTAGATAACAGAAAAGATGTTTTTGAATTTGAAAGAGATTTAATGATTCCCGATAGTCATTGGCAACTATGCAATATAAACAGAATTATTATATAATATCATTAATTTTGTAAAACATTGTTTAATTCATGCCTAACTGCCATTAACATATGATCAGTATCTGGTGAAGATCCATGATTAAATTGCATTAACTTAGCATCGCGTGTTGCTAATAAAACCTTCTTTAGGTCTTCATTTTTAGAAAATTTGGCATTAACGGCATTTAATCTTTCTTGATCGCTTTTTTCACCATAAAACTTTGGATCAATTTCAATACCCTTAGGTCTTAAAAGAGTATCACCTTTTACTTTCTTTTTTGCTTTGGCATTAGCGCGTCCTGATTTACTGCCGGCAGATATAGCTAAATCTACATCTTTTGCAATTTCACTTTCCGTAGCATCTAATGAAAATAAGTCAGAAAAATCAGGATTATGTATTCTAAACTTTGCTGATTGGTAATAATGTTCTACAGATGCCCATTTCTTTCCATTTAATTCAAAAGGTGCTTCCATCCATGTGTCATCTAATTTACGTCTCCAATTAGATATCTTGGACAAATCAATAAATAATGATCGTTTATCAGCAGGTATTTTTTCATTTGTATTCTTTGCCATACCAGGTTTAAATGCATTACTTGAATTTCTATGGAAAACAAACACAATATCTTTATTATAAATAGAACTATTTTCAATATTTTCCTCTAATTCGTCTTCTTCATCTAAACCCATTTTCAATTTCATATTTTTAATTTCAGGAATAAGTTTAAATGCTCCGGAATTTCCCTCCAAACATTTGTTGGTAATCAATGCTTTTACATGATAAGGTAATTCAAAAAATTCGAATATACGTTTATTTTTATAAGTAACTAATTGATAATGATCCCCACTAAAAGAGGTCATAATATAGTATTTTGGTTCAAATTTTAATGTTTCTTGGATTTTTTGATGAGCCTCACCGCATAATAAAACGTTATAAAGATCATTATCAAGATAGGATCGTTGTGATAATAAAACAAATTTTACTTTTAACATATATTCCAAAACAGAAATTGCCCAACTATCAGCCCAAAATCCAGATGTTTGAATAAATTCTCTGAATTTTTCTAAAGAATCGATAGATTGTATATTTCCAATATCTTCATCAATCATTGACTGGGCAATTTGCTTATTTTTCAATACATTTTTATGTTGTTGTTTTAATTTTTCGGATTCTGCCAATATACCTTGTAATTCAGCACGATCATTACTAACTTGTTTTGCGCGTTTATTTAATACATTTTCAATTGTATGTTTAATCGATTTCAACTCCTTGTTGTATTCGTTAATTGTACCTTTTAAATCATTAAACAAAACACGGTGTTCTTCAAATACTTCCTCTGTAACTTCTTTGGCAATTAAAGCGCGTAATTTTTTAACAGTAGTAACTTGCCCTATTTGTTTAAATGCATCGCGAACAACAGCAAAGAAACAATCGCCATTATTTTCCACATCATGTATTCCATAATTTTCATTTTTCATGTATTCTTGAAGCCAATTATTACGTGAAGAAGGTTCATAACTTTTTTTGATTTCATTTGCCATTTCTTCATTTTCTTCTACTAAAGGATTTAATATTTTCACTTCTCGATCTAACGTAAATATTCCATCTTCTAATATTTTTGACGATTTTTTCATTTCATTAGACATCTTTGATGGTTTTACTTTTACAGACAAAACATCATCTTCATCACTCTCTTCTTCCTCGTCTATTTTCTCTAATTCTTCTTCATCCTCTTTTTCTTTTTTTTCTTCTTTTTCCATAAGATCTTGCTTTGTTATAAATGAAATAGAATCAGAACCGCTTCTATCAATATAACTTTTATCTACAAAACCAAATAACAGTGGTGTGTTTAATTTATCTAGGTCTAATTCATCATTATCGTCAAATAATTCTAAAGTAACATTTTTATCAAATTCGACAACACCTATTTGTTTTTTAACTTTATTATTAACTACTAAATAAATAGGTAAATACACAATATTACGTTGAATGAAGGTATGTTTTATTTTTCCAAAAACTACTAATACTTTTTTATCGTAAATTTCTAATTCATATAACGTAGATTCGTAACCTATATCCTCTGGATCGATATTTCCATTTTCTTTATAAAAAACTGTTCCATTTATATTTGAATAAACCATTATATATTCTCTAGTGATATTTGTATTTATATCATATACGCAATAATTTCAAAATATAGTATATAATGAACGAATATTTATCAATAAATCAACTAAAACATTCTTATAACAAATCAGATACAATGTACAATTTTTTGCAAATATTTAGTAGTTTTGGCTTATACATTATTTTTATTGTTTTGTTTGTTATTTTCATGTTTTATAAACAAACTAATAAAAAAACATCAAAAATCACTGGTGGATGAGGACCACCAATTTACTCCAATTCTAATAAGAGATAGATCTGTACAATAATATATTTGTGGGATGACTAACATATAAAATAACAAACTTTATATGATATGATATACAAACAATATTATGTACGCCTAGAAATAACTCTTGAATTTACTACGGAACCTACTGCACCACTTGCAGTACCTGATTTATAAAATACTAAAGCATTATTTGAATATCTAGGACGTCTTACTTGCCAATTTAATGTAGGATATGTAAATGGACTAGGAGTAGAAGTTTGTGCGGAATAATAATATTCTACAGTAAAAGGACGTTTGGTTCTTGCATACAAGAAAAAAGTTATTGATAACCTATTGATATCAACATAATTACGTTCATATTCACCTGAAGGAAGAAATATATTCACCTGTGTAGTACTATCACTATTTTCTAGCGTTTGAATTAAAGTGTAATTATCTCCTCGAAATTTAACGTATAATGTTCCTTTAGTCCCTGGTTCTACATTTATGGTGACTTCTCCATAACTTGATGACTCACCAAAATCCACGTTTTCACCTTGTATGATTACAGGATCACTTTGTGTTCCACTACCTGTATTTGAAATAATAGTACCGTTTAATTGTTGTGTTAATACCATTCTATAATATAAATGCATTTTTTATATTATACAAAAATTTTTACATATCCATATGTTTAAAAATAGCACGACTTGATAAACTGATATGTTCTTTGTGTTTTAATTTGACAAAATTTGAAATATTGACTAATACAATATTCTTCCATTCATCATTGTCACTCAATATTTTTTTACACATAGAAACCAAAATAAACAAATTTTCAGTTAATTCATTTACTTCATGTAGTTTGTTATCCATATCAATATATTCTTTTAGTAAATTTTGAATATAAATTACTAATTCAATGACTGAATTTTTCGAAATCATATCTCTTTCCATTAAATTAATTAAAAATGCGGAATTAGATCTTCTTATTTCATTTAATTTATTATAATCACAAAATCCATCATAATTAATATCCGGATCAACATATAAAATAGAATTCAATGATTCTTTAAAACTATGAATATAATTATCTAAAATATCACCAAATAAATCATCATAACCTACTAATTCAACGTATAAATCGGCATATGTTTCCGATAGAAATTTACTAGAACAACAAGTACTAAATATAACATCCCCTATTTTCTTATTATTTTCTTCATTGTCCTCTTTAAATATTTCTGTAATTTTATCTGTAATAATAGTTTTCTGCTCTTCGTAATTTGTTTTCGATATTTTATTTAAAAAAGAGCGAATATCATTTATATGCTTTTCAATACCAATGGATTCTTTCTTTTCTGTAGGTTTGAAATTGCGAATAGCTTCCCAATCGTCCATATTTACATCATTTAAAGAAGAACCTCTTGAAATACCTTTACTTCGTTTATATTTTCGGTTTCCTCTATCAAAACTTCTTTCTGAACGTTTTAAAGAAATATGATCCATTCCATCATCATGAACATTCAGTTGATCATTTAATTCATTTATAATATTTTCAACATTTTCGGGTAATTTATAAATATTAGTTATTTTATTTTGAATATCATTATAATTATATTGCAACGTGTTTATCATCTATACTGTATAATATAGATAATAATTATTTATATTATTTATAATAAAGAAGTTAAATAATATATCAGAATAATAAATATCATGGAGGAATTAGAAGCAAATGAAGAAATAAAAACCATTAATAAGTGGGATGATTATGACCTAAAGGTAGATTTATTGCGAGGAATATATTCATATGGATTTGAGAATCCAAGTCTCATACAAAAGACTGCTATATTACCTATTATCGAAAAGAGAGATGTTATTGCACAAGCACCATCTGGAACAGGAAAAACTGGTGCATTTACAATTAGTTGTCTCGAACGAATAGATATTGAAAGTAATACAACACAAGCACTTATATTAGCACCAACACACGAACTAGTAAAACAAATATCATCTGTAGTTACATCTATTGGTGACATGATGAAAGGATTAAAAGTGAAAACACTGATAGGTGGTACATCTGTAAGTGAAGACACAAATGAATTAAAAACTAACGTACCGCATATTATTGTTGGTTCTGTAGGTAGGGTCAATGATATGATACGTAGAAAAAACATTAATACAAAGGATATTCAATTATTTATTTTAGATGAAGCAGATGAAATGTTATCAGGAGGATTTTTAGAAAATATATATCAAATATTTACAACATTTAATCATGATTTACAAGTGGCAATATTTAGTGCAACTTTACCAGATGAAATTATTGAACTTACAAATAAATTTATGAGAAATCCATTGAAAATTACAATGGAAGCTGAGAAATTAAATTTGGAAGGAATTCAACAACATTATATTGCATTAGAAAATGACCAACAAAAATATGAAACCTTGAAAGATCTTTTCGGATTTTTAAATATTAACCAAACAATTGTATATGTTAATAGTGTTAATCGTGTAATTGACTTATATGAAGCAATGATTAAAGATGGTAATTCTGTATGTTGTATTCATAGTTCAATGAAAAGTCATGAAAGACAACAAGCTTTGAATGATTTCAAAAAAGGTATATATAGAACATTAATATCTTCAAATGTTACATCACGTGGTATTGATGTTCAACAGGTAAGTATTGTAATTAATTTTGATATACCGCGTTGTGTGCATAATTATTTACATAGAATAGGAAGAAGTGGTCGTTGGGGAAGAAAGGGTATGGCTATTAATTTTATTACACGTGAAGATATAGGAACAATGAAACGTATTGAAAGTCATTATAAATCAAACATTACAGAACTTCCATCCGATTTTGAAAAAACGTTTTCAGGTTAATTATATAAAATTTGCGTAAAAGAATACTAATAAATTTAGACGTGTAAAGTAATGTTATCTTGGACTAATAATATTTTAGAACAAACAAAAGATTCTTTTAATGACTTAATGTCAGATGCAATGAATATTAAAAAAGAGGATAATTTACAATATGAAGAATTATCGAAAAACACTTTACATTATCCATTCAAATTACCAATAGAATATGTTAATGAAAAGGAGTTACATAATTTATCACCAATTGTAAATGAAGATTTAGAATTAGTAGTATCAAAAGGTGATCATTCAATATACGATCAATTGTTTCAACCTACAAATATATTTGGTTCAAATATGATACAGGATTGGAGCAAATATTTTACATCAAATGAACAGTATCTACTAGATACTCAATTAGTAATAAGTGAAGAAAATATTGAAATAAATTACAATATGGAAGATGATACTATTATGGATATATGGAATGAATTAAAAGTAAATGAAACTTATTTCTTAGAAAAATATTGTTACATTGAGTGGGATATATTAAAAATATTAAACAGGTCATCTAGTTTTTTGCAGATCATGTCTGTATTAAATATGATGTCTCCAATATTAAGTTTATGTATGCCGTTAATATTTTTAATTTTTCCATTTCTTGTATTAAAATTAAGAGGTATTCGCATTTCAGTTGTCACTTATATTGATGTATTACATGATATAGCAAAACATCATTTTATTGGAAAAATTTTATTGAATTTAAAAGATGTTTCCATTGAAAAACTGCTATATTTTGTTATGGGAATGTTCATGTTCTGTTATCAAATATATCAAAATATAATTTCATGTAAAAGATTTTATTGTAATATACAAAAATTAAGCCGACATATTTACTCTATTAAACAATATCTTAGACAAACGATCATAAATATGGAAGAATTTAATTCAAAACATTATAATAAACCAAGTTATACTGAATTTTGTAAAACTACTGATAAACATATTTGTACATTAAAAGAAATACAACATTTAATCCAATCACATAACAATGTAGATTTTACCTTGTTTGATATAGGAAATATTGGTTATTTATTAAAGATATATTATGAGTTACATTCAAATAAAAGATACGAACAAAGTTTGCGTTATTCGTTTGGTTTCGAGGGTTTCTTGGACAATTTACGAGGGTTAAAGCGTCACATTGTTTCAGGTACTATTGCACCTATTTCCATAAATAAACGAAAACCTTGTAGTTTCAAAGAACAATATTATCCTTTACATATGAATGAAAAAGAATGTGTTAAAAACAACTGCAATCTAGAAAAGAAAATAATTATTACTGGACCAAATGCCTCTGGAAAAACAACTATTTTAAAAACAACTACCATTAATATTATATTTTCCCAACAAGTTGGTGTAGGATTTTATAAAGATGGATCAATTAATCCATATACACACATTCATTCTTACTTAAATATTCCAGATACATCTGAACGTGACAGTTTATTCCAGGCAGAATCAAGACGTTGTAAAGAAATTATTGACATTATTATGTCATCAGACTCCAAGAACACTAGACACTATGGTATATTTGACGAACTGTATTCTGGTACAAATCCCGATGAAGCTACGAAAACAGGTTATGCATTCCTTAAATATTTGACAAAATACAAAAACGTTGATTTTGTTTTAACTACACATTATCATAAAATTTGTTTGAAATTACAAAAAAACAAACAAATACAAAATTATCAAATGTATGTAATTGAAGACAAAAATGAACAATTAACTTATACATATAAATTGAAGAAAGGCGTTTCAAAGATACAAGGAGCAATAAGAATTTTAGAGCAAATGAAATATCCAGAAGAAATAATCCATGAAGTCAAATATTTTAACAAAGGAAAACAAAAAAAATAAATATTTATCCTTGATTATAATGTCTAGATGACCTACATAATGAATACATTGCTAATAATATAACGCTTGCAGCAAGTATAATTTCAATTAATGTCATCGAATTTATTTTATATATAATATATATATAATGAATAATATACCTATATTTTTTGATGATAATAATATTAATAACAGAAAAAATAAATTATATTGCAAAATAAAAGAAGAAGAAGACGAAAAAGTAAATCAAAAATTATTAAAAATTCGAGCAAAAAAGGAAATGGTGATTATAAAACCAATTCTTGAAAAAAAGAACGAACCAATTAAACCAATATCTATAATAGATGAATTAAACGAATATTTAAATACTAATACTAAAGATAAATAGTTACATAAATATACAGCATCTTTTGGATTTATTTTTTTTTATAGCTAGAAGCGTATCAACCAATTCATTATTATTTGAAATACAATCCATACAATAATTATCATATTTATCAGATGTACATATGAAACAAACTCCTTTTTTACAATAATCACATGTTAGTAATACATTGGGATAATCACATATATGACATATAAGTGTATAATCTGAATTTATTTCTGGTGATATTTTTGAACTTATTGCTCTTCTTCTTGAAGTTCTACGAACAACTTGCTCAATACTTTCTATCGGTGTGGTTTTATAATTCATTTTATTTTTGTTAATATCATTATAATAACAAAAATAATTCAATTTTATTTTAAATTAAATAGTTGGTAATGAAAAAGAACAATGTTGTCTTTCCTCAAATAAATGATTAAATATTCCATTAGAAGAAGGTTTTTCGGGTTTAATATAATTATTCATAGTTGCAAAACCCTCTTTGGAATTACAAACAATATTTTTTATTTTTTTCATTTTATTATCTAATTTTTTCTTATCACTTTGTAATTTTTTTATATTTTTCATCTTATCTTCGTTTTGATCATCATCATTATCATCATTACTGCTAGTAGCAGGCGTTGCATCACTCATAGAATTATTTGAACTATTTGTATTATTCTCTGATTCATTATTGTGTGTCATTGCTTCAACCATTTTAGATGAGGTAAAATGACTAAATAATAACGATACTAATATTACAAATAATAAAAATAAAGATGATATTAGTTTTCGTGACTTATTCATTATTGTATAAATAACTATTATATAATTATTATAGAAACTATATAAAAAATTACTACAGTAATAGTATATACTTTATAGACATGTCAAGTAATGAAGTACAGAGACTTACAGGAATGGTAAAGTGGTTTAACAATAAATCTGGATTTGGATTTATTACCGTATATAGCGATGGTGATTTTAAAGGTAAGGACATTTTTGCACATTATTCTTCTATCCGTGTTACAAATTCACAATACAAGTATCTTGTGCAAGGAGAATATGTAGATTTCAATCTTTCACGTTCCGATAACGAGAAACATGAATATCATGCTATGGACATTACAGGTGTCATGAATGGTCCTATCCTTTGTGAGACCCGCAGACAAGCAATTTCAATGCAAAGCGACGAGAAACGCGATGCTAAATCCCGTCGTCCTCGTGCTACTCGTGATGAAGGTTCAGAAGAACAAGTTGCCGAAGTATCTGCTGAAGCATCTGCCTAATTATAAATTATGAATTTTGTATAAGTGTTTTTATACAAAATTACTCATTGTTAATCTGTTTAACTACTATATTTTTAAAATTACTCATAAAATCAACAACAAAACTAGAATCATTTGGATTAAATTTAATCTCCTCTTTTTTCCCTTCATCACTAGCTTTTTGTTTTTGATTTAAAAATGTCGTAGTTAATGAACTAATAATATCTTTGTAAGATTGACGTAATGCTTGAACAATAATGATAAAACTTACATAATCATATTTTATTAAACTGTTATTCATGTTTTCTTG
>MDTG01102679.1_pt1 | contig 10155 bp, 8 predicted proteins | sample 811421 | NCBI WGS metagenome assembly MDTG01 (sample SAMN05326645, study PRJNA326480) | marine metagenome | isolation source: seawater | place: Pacific Ocean: South East | collected 2011 | reverse complement strand
GGCCAAGGACACCCGTGCCCAGGCATATTATCTGCACTGAAGGATTCTCTACCCTGTTTCGATGTTCATTAAAAGACACTTGAATGAACAGAATTATTGTCGGCTGAGAGAAGACGCCAATTCCGGAAAGCCCCATACCCGCCCATCGTGCCAGAGTTGCCCGCAAGGGTTCTGGCAACAGCAGTTCGGCGGTGCCGGAAAGCCACAAACGACCTTCGATTTTTTCCCGCCAGGAGTCCTCCGCGGCAGGCTGTTACCGGGAGCTGCCTTTAATGGACCGACTGCGCTGAGCAGGATGGCGGGGGATGCCCCGGGAACGCCTGTGCGCGACCGGAACAAGGAAAGTCCGGATCACTGTTTCCGGGTCCCAGGACCCCAGAGGGGAGGCCTTTACCACTGCGTTCGTCTCCGGGCAGGCCTTGTCAGGAGGCGGTGATCTTGGGTCCGCAAACCCAAGCGTGATCGAGATTCGATGCCTTGCCGTGCAGGGGCCCGGGCTGCTGTAGCGTTGGCGTGGCCCAAACGGCTCCCGGAGGGTTGGGTTGGCGTCTGGGTCCAGCTCAGGATTCCTCATCTCCCTGCGGGAAGCAGGGTGCGGGGCATAAAAGATCTCGCCGAGAAAGTTATAGGCTAAGTTGGCACAGTTCGGCAGTAGATTTGGACCCTGACGCGACCAGCTGCCCGAACCCCGGGGGATGGTGAACACGAGTTGCATGGCTGTTCATGTGCCTCTTCCTGTCCTGGTCGGATAAATTTTAATACCTCTTTTCCCACTCAAGTCCTGGCCCACGGGGCATAGCTTGGTTGTCGGAGGCAACGTCGGAAGAGCAGGATACATCCGCGGGCAAATGCCCAGGCAGGTGGTCGGATAGGGGGTCAAGGATCAACCAGCCTGACGAAACCCAGCGTATGGGACTGCAAGACCTTAGCGCCCGGGCTTCTTCGAAGGGTCCGCATCAAGGGTCCTGAAACCCTCGTCAGTGTGAATAATTGAACGGGGCAAGGGTTGCTGAACTGTTCTTCTGGGATATTATTCCCGGCGCAAGGTTTGGCAAATGGCGCCCAGAAGGGTCAGGGCCCGACCATTGCCCCACGCCAAACTGAAAAAAGATGAAGCAGGCGCTAAACGAGTGTGTCGGGACCATGTTTCTGGTCGTTATCATCGGTCTCACAGGGGACCCCTTGGCAATCGGTCTTGGGTTGGCGGTCCTGATTTATGCGGGTGGGCCAATTTCTGGAGCGCACTATAACCCGGCTGTCTCACTGGCAATGGTTCTCAGGCGGGAGCTTAGTTGCAGGGGCCTGTGGTGTTACCTGGGAGCGCAAATCGCAGGTGCGACCGCAGGGGTGGCCTTGGTTGCCCTGCTGGGCACGAGCCTTGAGGTCAAGCCTCCAGAGGGACCACCGCTTCCCCAAGTCTTACTCGCGGAATTCGTCTTCACCTATCTCCTCGTGTTCGTAATTCTGAATGTTGCAACCAGTCCCGAGGTGAAGGGGAATTCCTACTTTGGCCTCGCCATCGGGCTCACGGTAACTGCGGGAGCCTGGTGCGTTGGATCGATCTCGGGCGCTGCCTTTAATCCTGCGGTCGCCCTTGGCTCGGCGCTAGGCGATCTGACCTTTAACACCGGAGATTCTCACCTCTCCGTATGGATTTACCTGACTGCCCCAATAGCCGGCTCTCTGCTTGCCGTAGTGCATTATACTTTCAGTAAGGGTAGGCCTGACTCCTGAGGTCCTGTGCTGCGAACGCCTGCCGACGAGGACGGCTCTTGTCCGAAAAGATTTCGTCGGCAGAACCGGAACTTCTCACTGCCTGATTAGGGCGCGTCGGGCCGGCTGCAATGGTTCGGGCGGCTGGAGCTCGTTATATTGGATTGCGCCAATGTCCCAGTTGCCCCGCTCTGGCAAGGGGCGTCCGTTAAAGTCAGTCTTGTAGAACTCGCTCAGGTTGATTGCCTTTCCCCGTAAGGGACTGTCTGCCCTTGGGCGGTAGTCCTGTTTTTCAATATCGACCACGCGTGGATCTCCACTGCCCGCCTGATTACGGTCCCCCTTGTAGAGGGTCCCGGGGGATTGGTGCCGTGAATACCAGTTGGCTGTTTTCAGGGCACCAGCAGATCGATTGCCGCTATAAGGCGAGGATGAATAGATGAACAGGTTGTTCCTGAAATGAGCCCCCGAGGGCAGGCCGATTGGCTTTCCTCCCCGGACGTCCAGACGGGCGCAGGCGTTCTGAGCCCTCCCAAATCCGTTGTAGCGAGCAATGGTGTTATTATCGAAATAGACCTCGGTACATGGTGCCAGCATGAAAAGCCATGACTGGCCATCGTAACAGACATTGAAAGATACCCGCCAGTTGGAGATCTCCTGCCGATAGCGCGGCCAGTCGTAATCCCAGCTCGATTCAATGAACCCTGCGTTTCCTTCAGAATAATTATGATGAATGTAGATATTTTTCTTATGATATCTGCCACAGTCTATTTCGATGGCGCCTCCGTCTGAACCCCAAGGGCTGTCATTGGTTCCAAAGTTCCTGATCGTATTGTAGGACACTTCCTGGTTTCCAATATTGAGGTGAATGCCCATCGGTCCCCAGCTGCTTTTTGAGGTTCTCCAAAGTGCATAGCTTGGACCATCGAGGTAATTCTCCGTGATCAGGGTATGTTCGCCAGCTGACATGATACCCTGACCGGTTTTGATAAATTCATTGTTCCGGATGATGCAATGATCTGCTCCCCGGGCGATGCGGAGCGCGGCCAGCCTTGTCATGATAATTGTTCCCGGGACGTACTGACCGGGGGTGTCATGGAAATGGAGGTTTTCTACCACGATGTGATCTCCGCTGAGAATGATCGCGTTTCCGTGGCAATCCCGCGTTGAAGGATTGGTAAATCTTGGCAGGGGGCCTTCCCCATAGGAAGTCAACGTTATGGGGTTGGCCGCTGTGCCGGAATGATTTATCTCAATATTCCCTGTAAAGGCGGATCCGCTTTTAAAATGAATGACGTCCCCAGCCCCGAGGGATACCGAAGCTGCTTTGGTATGAGATTTCCAGGGAGTGCGGATGGAGAGTCCATCATTGGTGTCTGATCCTTCGACTGAATCGACATAATAATCGGTTCCACTGCAGAGGGTGGCCAGGGCAAGTAGGATCGCGGTCGTGGTAAGGGGGCAAGATATCATGTTACCTCTTTTCTCGATCTGGATCGACCTGTTCTTCTGAATCTTGAATAGCGGGTTAGGGGAGGGAAATGGAGATTTCTTTTCTGCCTGAGGCACGGGTGTAGCTACCAAGTCCTTCCACTCTGCTGTTGGGAAGGTTGCAATATCTGCAACACACCTCAAGGGCCGCGATCGTTCAGTGCGGACTGGGCCACGCTCATCCGTCAGCCCAGCCTCACAATGCGCCTCATCCGGGTGACTGATTCAGAGGTTTGCCCGGGGGGCCTGGATCGGCAGGACGACAACCTCGATGTCGCCTTCCAGCCAGATGGTGGGGGCAGGCCCTGCGGCCTGGCCGCACACTAATACATCACAGGAAAAATCAGCCTCTCCACGCAGTTCAGAGTCTACGTAGAGATCGGAGGCTACTACCCCGACCGGTCGCCTCACCCCCCTGTGAAGCACGAGAATCTAGTGGATCGTCCTGCTGGAATGGGCTTGGGCCCGGTGGCGGTTCAGGCAAGGCATTGCCAGCGGCCGTCCTAGGAACGGCGGCGGCGACCAAACAAGGCGATTCCGGCGATCCCAAGCAGGCTGAAAGCTCCGGGCTCAGGAACGAGGAAGATTGCATCCTCGTCTACCAGCAGCAGGCCCTCGACCCGAAAGCTGTCAATCAGCACCGGCCCACCCGTCAGTGAACCGTTGTCCCGCCAACCGAATCCGAACTCGAGCGGCTGGCCGATAGCTGCAGTCGCCGAGGTGTTGCCGTTCTGGTCGAAGGCGTCTTTCTCGGCACCGGAAGTGGTATCCGTATTGGTAAGGATGCCCGTGAGGGCGGCGCTGTTCTGGGTGTAGCGCTGCTGACGTCCACCGAGGGTCAGGGCGAAGGTGGGAGAGAGCCATAATCCGGTGCGCGGGGAGCCCTCGGGGTTGGTTCCGAGCACATCTCCATAACTAATGCTCCACCGATAGTCATTATTCCCCCAGCCTGGAAAATTTTCATCCGGGAGGACGTTGTCCCCGAAGAATACCAGCGGGACGGTGACCCCGTAGGTGTTACCATCATCGCCGCTTCCGGTAAGGTTGACAGAAAGAGGCGCAGAGACGCTTGCCGCGGAGGTGGTGAGGGGACTGGAGTTCCAGTAGAGGGCAACGTCCCGCCCGTTTCCACCATTGTCGCCCTCTTCCGCATCCCATCCGCCGACGGCTCCCGCAGCACCGGCTCCAGCTGGGTCGCGCACTGAGGCGGACGGCATGGCACTGGGGCTCCACGTGATGGTTACTCCACCGAAGGTACTGGGTGCTGGCGCGGCGATGGTACCGGATCCCGTGGTCCTGTCGGTCTGGGTGTAAGAGAACGTGGTAACGGCTGCAGGCAAGGTGCCGATGGACACCAGCACGGCGCCTGCAAGGCATGACAAGAACTTTGAGTGACCCGGGAAGTGCTTCACAATCAATAGCAAACGGAAGTTTCTTCAGTGGGTCAATTAAATAGTTAGGCCTGCAGGGCAATCCTTCCGGAACGCCGAAGGAAACCGGATACCTTAGAATAGGACGCCAAGCCCCATCTCCTGCAGGAGGAGGGACAGGATGACGCAGAGCAGGACCCCAGTTCGATAAGATGTCCTGAGAGCCAGCTGCCGGGTTTCGCAGACCGTGAGCCCCAGAGCGAGAAGGAGAGCCGCAAACTCGACTTCCGGTCGTATCAGGATGAGCAGGAGAACGAACCCAAGAAGCATGATGTGAGGCAGGGCGGTGCGGACCAGGAAAACGAACCCGAGGGCAATCAAGGCCTCGGCAACAATGGTCACCCACGTAAAAGCCATTACGATTGTCTTGAAGTGCGGGAAAGGCTCCTTGAGAGCGGCGGCGGCCCCGTCGGTCAGGCCGGACCCCCCGAGGGTGACGAGGACCTCACGGTTTTGACGGAAGATTTCCACGGTGCCATCCCAGAACCCGGTAGCGAAGATCAATTTCCCGGCAAGCCCGAAGGAGAGGAAGTAACCCCAGAAATCACCCCGAAGATAGCCAGGCGAGAGCACTTTGTGGATGACCGCGAAGACCATCACCCCCACGAGCAACCAGCGCCCATTTGCCGCCCACTGATCACGCCAGCAAGCAGAAGGCCGCCACAGGACCAATCCGGTGGCGAGGGAGATGTAAGCGCCGAGGAAGTGGTGATTACCCACCGCGAGGGGTTCTCTGCAAATCATCACCCCGTAGACCACCATCAGGGCGAACCAGAAAAGCGGCTGCTCGAGAATCTGGGGTCGGATGGCGAAAGCGAGGCTTGCACCGACCAGGATGAACGCGTGCACCAGGGTGTTGATCTGAAGCGGGCTGCCCAGAGCGGCGAGGGCGGGGAGCGCAACCAGCGCAAGATCCCACCTCCATTCAGACCCTTCCCGAGTCAGGCTCATTCTGAGGCTGAGGTGGCGGAGAGCCTGCCGATTCGAGACAGACTCACCTCACCGGTTGAGAGATTGAAGCGCTCTGCCCATGCTTCAACCCGAAAGGGGACAACTGAGTGTTCGTGGAGGACTCCACCCACTGCTGCAAGTTTACTGCCGTTTGGAATGAGTTGAAAGCGTTCCGTGCTCTCGGTAAGGGCCTCGACAGCACTGTCGGGCAATTGGTTGGGTGATCTGCTGATATCAATAACGACGTGCCTCGTTCTGGGAGGTAACTCGCTATACATCCCGAATCCTCCCCATTCCCAACGGCTTAACCCGGTGATTTCGACGGTAGCGAGTTGCGTCAGGGCCACTGCCCCGAGGAGAGCAGGAGCGAGATAGATCTTGATCCTAGGCGTCATGAGTGTCGTTCAGCACTGAAGATGCATTTCCCGGCAACTCGCCTTCAGGGGCCTTCCCTCCGACCAGCGTGCGGGAAGGCCGGTCGTCCCTGCTCATTCAATCACCTCAATATCATCGATGGTCAAACCGCTATATTGATCGGCCGGGCTGTCGCTCACAAAATTCCATTCGATGATGATGTCCTGGCCGAGCGCTTCCGGGACTACTGCAATAGTGATGGTGGCGAATTCTTGATCGACAGTCGTCATGTCGAGCGCAGTTTCCTCGCCCAGAGGCTGAAAGTCGGCCGCGCTCAAGAAGCGAACCGAGGCCGAGTCGCCAAACCCGTCGGCGTCACGAAAGGCCTTGAAGCTCAGGTCCGCTTTCGCCACCCCGCTGAGGTCGATAGCAGGGGAGCGCAGGGAAATGTCGGAATCTGGTCCGTAATCGCTGATGTTGGTGGTCCATGCATTTTCGGATTCATTGGCCCCGCGAAGAGGTCCCGTGGTCGCCGAGGGGGTCCCGAGTTCCCACTGTGTGTTCCCGGTTTCATCGTTTACGATGGTGGACCAGCCCTCGGCGCCCGATTCCAGGTCGTCACTGAAAATCGTGACGGGGGGGGGGACAAACTCCTCAACGACGAAGTAGCGACTGTCCTCAGGAGGTAAGGGAAGAAGGATCGTATTGGTAGGCGGGGTGGCCTCAATCTCCTGCTGTCCTTCCACCGGCGGCCAGGCACCGGGCTCCCCGTTTTGAGCCTCGGAGGGATCCACGACGCTGCGCAGGTTGTACTTCATGCCGGGCTTGCTGTCCCAGGAAATGCGTAGATTGTCGGTCCCCGGCTCCCGGCTGAACTCGGTAATCCTGAGCTTACTGGTCGGCACGTGTATGCCTTCCTTCAGGTTGAAAAAATCAATGTCAACAGCGCCAGAGGCATTGGTCGACCCCAGTCCCATTGCTGCGTAGTTGTAGGACTCATCGTTCCCGGTACCGGCAATGAGATGGAAGGAGGTGGGGCTGGTCGCCCCGTTAAGGTAGAGATCGGCGCGGTGGGTGCCCCCGTTGCTTGTATCCGCCTCAATAGTGACCCAGACCTCCTGCCACTCCTGCACAGCCATCGGCAGGACCACGCCGGCATTCATGGTCAGTCCCCTGTTGTCCGTGGACGGGGCAAAGCAGATGGATCCCGCGGTGGTGGAATTGTCCCGGATGCAGAGAACGCTCTTGCCGTCATTGTGAGGTTCGTAACCCTGGCCAAGGGCTGGCCAGGGCGTGACTCCTGCGCCCCCGTCGGGGTGTTGGTCGTCAAGTGCTCCCGAGTTAGCCGTCGCTACCCGGGTACGAAAGTGCATCGTGACACCATCAGTAAGTGGCGAATACCCGGGGCTGAAAATGTCAGTGAGGTCCCTCGTGAAGTAGATCTTCCGGTTTGAGGAGTCCGGCAGGTTGTAGTCTCTGGGATCTCCGGTGTCCTGTACGCGAAGGAAGGTGTCTCCTTGGTGAGTGTAAATGGAGGCTCCTCCCGGATTACCAGTGCCGATCCCAGTGCCGTCCCACTCATCGGACGGGTTATCGTGATCCCAGCCTACGAGGGTTGGGTTGACATCACCACCGTATTCGTAGTCCCAGCCGCCCTCCGGGGCAGGGAACCCAGCGCCAGTGGCAATGGAGAGTACGTTGACGGTAATGGTCGAGGTTTCTTCCGGTTCCCCTGGCACGGAAACGGTCAGGGTGTAGGTCGTGGTAGTAGCCGGGGTAACCGTGACAGTACCAGATCCGTTGACCGTGGTGAACGGACCTGGGTCCGGAAGAATGGAAACCGTAGCGTCTTCCCGGACGGACCATGAGAGCGGAACACTCTGGCCTGCCTCGATCAGGGATGCTCCGGCGTCGAAGGAGCCAAGAAGGGCCACGGCCACGGTGGCCTCGGCAGTTCCAGTTCCGGATGCGTTCTGCACTTCGAGGGTGTAGGTCGTGGTCCTCGAGGGGGTAACCTGAAGGCTGCCGATCCCTGTTTCCGGGTCGGTGTTACCTGTGACGTCGCCTGGGTCCGCGCCGGGTTCCTGGGCAAGGGCAATCCCGCTGGCCGACGGGTTGATGGCCCAATTGAGAGTTGATGATTCACCCGGAAGAATCAGCACCTGAGACGCATTGAAGGCAAAAATCTGGGCTTCAGGGTTCACCAGCCGAATATTTGCCTCGTCATATTCGAGAAGGCCCTGGAAGTTGAAGTTATCGACGAGAACCGGCCCATTGGTGATGGTGTCACGGTCTCGCCAGCCGAAGCTGATTTCAAGCGGCTGTCCGATGGCCGCCGTCGCTGAGGTGTTACCATTCTGGTCGAAGGCATCTTTTTCAGCACTTGAGGTGGTGTCGGTGTTGACGAGGGCGCCTGTGAGGGGATCCGCGGTCTGGGTATAGCGTTGGGTACGCCCGCCGCCCCCGTCAGCCACGGGAACGGTTGCGTAGGTCGGGGAGAGCCATATCGCAGTCCTGGGTGCTCCGTCAGGATTGCTCCCGAGAATATCCCCATAATCTAGACTCCATCTGTAGTCATTGTTTCCCCATCCCGGAAAGTTCTCGTCCGGCAGCACATTCTCACCGAAGAAAACCAGATCGATCGGAAGGATGTAGGGGTTTCCATCTGAACCAGTTCCCATGATGTCGACCGTGACCGGATCTTTGTCGGCAAGAATATCACCATTGGCATCCCAGAAGAGAGCAACCTCTTCGCCGTTGTCCCCGTTGCTGCCAGCCGCGGTGTCAAAGCCTCCGACCGCTCCTCCTGCACTTCCAGCCCCGGCCGGATCCCGGACGGTAGCCTGCGGCATGGGGGTATCCAGCCACGTAATGGTGACCCCGCCTACTATACTGGGAGCCGGGGCAGCGATAATTCCCGATCCCGTCGCAATGTCCGTCTGGATGTAGTCAAAGGTTGTGATGCCGGCTGGACTGGGAGATGCAAGGATGGAGAGCGCTAATAAAACGGCCGGGGCGGACTGAAGTAATCTTGTCATGACGGTAGTTTTTTAAAGGGCCGGTTTCCCGAGAGACTCCCGGGGGGCTGCTGAGCCAGTTGCGGATTCCCGAGCTGGCAGCCAAGCTTTCGATGAGCGATTACCACCTCCCGGACCGCGTGGAACCGCAAGGATTTTTTTATTTCGGATGGTTAATCCCGCCAGCCTGCAGCAATTTCGCGCGAGAGTTTCCAGTTCCTTCAATTTCCACTGATCATAATCAGCCGTCCAGTTCTACCCTGAACAAGCGGGTGCCATCAGGGGAGGCCCGCAAGGGCGCCGACATTCGGAAGCGCTTCAGCATGATTCCGTTTCCGAGGTCCTGTGCAGCCAACTCAATGAGGTCGATCGGGGTCCACTGCGCCCCGTCAAGGGAAGAGGTAATTTTCCAATTTACCCCCATCGAGGCCATATCCACGCGCACGTTCACAACGGCAAAACTCTCATCTTCAATCTGCTTGACCGTAATGAACGGAAGAATCTCGGCAGAATCGGCCCGTTTTGGATCACCCCCGTAAAGGAACTCCTCGATATTGAGAGTGAGGTCTCCGTCTGGATTTCCAAGCATGCCCCCAAGAGCGGGATCAGCTGCTTCTGCGGCGGTGAAATTCTGCAGCTGCCAGGTGACAAAGCCAAGACCATCGCTGGACCCCGGGTTCCCCTCCATGACGTAACTCCCGCGCCAGCTGGTTGGAAGCCCATGATCCGGATTGGACTCCGGATCGATCAGGACCAAGGCGAAGCCTTCCCCGTCGGCCGTCCCGGGCCACGGCGGCAGTTCGTCGAAAGTGAAATTCCTGATTTCTGATCCGTCCGAGGCCTGGAGGACCAGCTGCTCTCCGGCATTATCAAGCTCTGTATTGGAGGCGAACTCGCCAGCCACGGGCAATCCCGCCCCGTTCCGGAATTCGAAAGCGCTCCTGTTTTCGACAACCAGAAGGCGGTTACCCGGCTCCAGCAGGGCGGGAGCTGCTCCGCTGAAGGAATAATCCAGTCCTTCCGTGAAACGTACTCCGGCCATGTTGACGGGCCGGCCCCCTATATTCATCAACTCTATGTATTCGAAGTCGTTCCGGTTATTGTAGCCGGCGGCCTGCTCCCCGGCGCTGGGTGCAGACGGGCGGTAGTGGATCTTTGAGATCACGAGGTTTTCGGAAGAAGCGGGCTCGGAATCCACG
>MDTG01070484.1_pt1 | contig 10155 bp, 13 predicted proteins | sample 811421 | NCBI WGS metagenome assembly MDTG01 (sample SAMN05326645, study PRJNA326480) | marine metagenome | isolation source: seawater | place: Pacific Ocean: South East | collected 2011 | reverse complement strand
ATTACTAACTTTTGTAGTTCCATCTTTTTTTAATTTCAAGGTATCACCTTTAATTTCTACTAACCATGTAGAACCACTTTTCACAACTGAATAAATTTCTGTTGTTCCAGCTTGTGCTGCAGGAATCAGGTTGAGATTAGGTATTTGAATTGTACCTGTTCCAAGTAATAAAAAGCCTGATATTAATAGACCTTTTTTGAAATTTTTCATAAGTTTTGAAAATAATATTATCTTTATATGAAAATTATACTTACCAACCTAATATATTACAAGAGAAATTAAAAATATAATCTAAGTAAGAAATATGAACATCCTAATTAAAGGTATATTTTAATACATTATTTAGTTTGATTGGTAAAATTTTAAACCCTTTAAAAGAATTAAGCTAACCGTCTCCATGAGAATTATAAGGTGCTAGTAATGTACATTTTGCTGTATTAATATCCTTTTTAAGAAGGAATAGAAATTTAGTAATATGTATAGTTTGTTACTTAGATTCTAGAAAGTTTCCACCTTAGAAAAATAATTTAAACAAAAACTTCTCAAAAAGAACATTTTAAAAATGTTCCTAATGTATACAGTTTAAGATAATATTTTAATATCTAATTAGTTTGTTATTTTTTAATTTCAGATAAATTTTATTTTTATCTCTCTTAACCTTAAAAGGTGATTCTCCACATTTTTCTATCAAATTGGTTTTAAAGTCTTCTTCTTTAGGACTAAATATAATATTTTTATCTTCAGAAGTTGCATTTAAATATAAAACTTCCCAATAACAAATCATATATCCCTTTCTATTTAAATTTTGAGCATAAATATTGTTTTGTAAAGTCAAAAAAAACAAATTTAAAATTATCAAATAATTTAGTTTTGAAATAATATTTATCAAAGTCAATTATTTTTAGAATTATAATACGAAAATAATATTTAAATTATTTTTTAAATATTATTAATAAAAATATTTTTTTAAGAATTTGAATAAAACAAAAAAAATAATATGGATAGTTGACGACGATAAGGATCTTTTAAATATGATAAAAGAATACCTAAGCAAAACAGGATATATCGTAAGAGGAATAGAGCTTGGCAATCAAGTAATTCCTCTCCTTAATATAAAAAATCCAGATCTCATAATTCTTGACTTAATGTTGCCAGATATTGATGGTTTATCAATTTTAAGGAAAATTAAAGAAAAAGATCAAAATATTGCTGTATTGATGCTCACATCAAAGGCTGATGGTATAGATAGAATTATTGGATTAGAGCAAGGAGCTGATGATTATTTAGGAAAACCGTTTCTCCCAAGAGAATTAAGTGCCAGAATTGAGGCTATTCTTAGAAGATCAAAAGGTACAATTAAAGGATTGCCAATCCCTCAAAAAAAGGCTTTTAATTTTGGTGATATGAAGATTGATTTTCAAAAAAGAATTCTCAATAAAGAAGATCAAATAATTAAATTGTCAACAGGTGAATTTAGTTTATTGAATGCTTTTATTGACCATCCAAATAGACCCCTTTCTAGGAGAAAACTTTTAGAACTTTCAGAAGGTTGTGATCAATTATCTGACGAAAGAAGTATAGATGTTCAAGTTTCTAGACTTAGAAAAGTGATTGAAAATAATCCATCTCAGCCTATATATATCCAGACAATATGGGGATACGGATATGTTTTCAACTCAAATGATAAATAATTTCAGAAAAAACAATTTATTGTTTTATTTTATATTTTCATTATTAATCTCTTTTTTAACAATAACTATTTCTCAATTCTTACTTTTCGAGAATCTGCAAAAAAGACAATTTAAATTACTGTTGAAAGATATAAAATTTAAATCAACTCTGGTAGCTTTAGGGTTAGAAAATTTGCCTATAAATAGTATTGAAGACATAAGTGGAATTAATTTAAAAAAAGACTCTAATTTTGTCAAAATAGAAAATTTATCATTATTGCCAAAAAAACAAAATATTCTTATAAAAAATGAATTATGTATTGATCAAGAATCATACTGTCCTATGGTCTTGCAAGATGAAGCTAAAAAAAATTATTGGGTTGAGATCCAATCACCATATGAAAAAGTATGGATGTCAATCGAATCAAATAATATTAAATCTTATAATAATCCCTTCCAATTAACTCTTTCACTAATAATTGGTGTAAGTGCAGGCTTAATCGTATTTTTTCAATATGAAGTCAATAAACCGCTAAAAAAGTTAGAGATATTTTTGAAGAAAATTAAAGTAGGAGAATTTAACAATTGGGAAGACTTTCCTTATCAAGGAACTAATTCAGTTAAAAGTCTAATTAATAGGATAAATAAAATGGGTAAAAGACTAAAAATAGGGGAACAAGAGAGAGTTGAAATGCTTGCGGGAATAACACATGACCTGAAATCGCCCGTAGCCAGATTGCAAATGAGATTAGGTCAAGATATTACAACTAACAAATCATCTCTAACTGATTTAAAATCATTAAATGTAATCATAAACAAATTTTTAATTTTTGCAAATTCATCTAATCAAGAATCCTTTGTTAATGTACCTATCAAAGAATTTATTCTTGAATTGATCACCTCATATAATAAGAAATTTGAACTAGATTTATTGGATATAAATATTAATATTCAGCCAACTGCCTTTAGAAGAGCACTACTTAATTTAATTGACAATGCTATTCAATATGGTGAAGAACCCTATAAAATAGAAATGAAGTCAGATCTTCAAAAAAAAGAACTAAAAATTATAATTTGGGACTCTGGCAGGGGAATTCCCACTAACTCTTATGAAAAAATTATTGAACCATTTACCAGGTTGGATAAATCTAGGAAAGGTTCTGAAAACTGTGGCTTAGGACTATCAATAGTTTCAAAAATTATAATTTCACACAACGGCCAATTGGGATTTGAAAAAGATAATAAGAAAAATCTTTTTGGAGTTTCTATTACAATTAAACATTAAGAAAAATTGATGAATTTTTCATTAATATTTAACCTTATAAAAGAAAATATTTTAAAAAGTTATCTTGAAATCAATATACTATTTTATTTTATTATTAATTTGTTCGATGAGCCTAGCAATTAATTCTTCTCCAATAAAAAGTAATATTATTATAAATTCTGAGATTTCTGATAACGAAAAATATTTATTATTAATAGAAGATAAAGACTTATTACTTGAAAATTTACGAAAAAAATTAGTCATTTTAAATAAAAAAAAAGAATGTATTCATAGTGCTAAAACTTACGAAGATATCGAGAAATGTATATTTAGTTTTAGAAAATCCAATCGATTAATTAGGCAAGAAATTGGAGAAAAAAGATCTAACTTGTATGATTTATTTAAAATAAAGAAAAAGAATTAATATTTTTTTAAAAAATTTAGAGTAATCATTCATCTATAGCTTTTTTTATATATTTACTATTTGACCTCATTAATATTTTTTTTGCTGGTTTAAGTAACTCTTCATAATTTCTCCAACTGCCAATTGAATTTGTATTAATTTTTTTCCTTACTTGGACACTACTATAGGTAGAGATTGATCTTCCTGAAAGATGAGGAGATAAGTATTTTTTATCCCATTCCCAATCTAACCAATTTATTAAATTTTTTATTTCTTTTTCTGGTTCGCTTACAAGGTTTTCATATGATTGAGAATAAATTTGTAAATTATATATCTCTTTATACTTTTTTATCGCCTGATATTGATCAATATATATTTTTGCTGAATCTGTTATGGAAGAACTAAAGCTTAAGTTTTTATCAAAATTTGATCTATAGACAGATAATATATTATCTAAGGGATTCCTTAAACATTGGATAAACTTTGCATTAGGAATTAGTTTAGAGATAATTCCTAAATATTGGTAATTGCTTAACATCTTATCTGTTACAAATTTATATTTACTTTTTTTAAGTTCTAACTTCTCGAAATATAATTCAATAAATTTTTTTTTTATTAATGCAATTTTTTTGATTTTTAAATTCTTTATAAGACTCCTCTATAAAATTCGTCTCTCCCAAATCTATAACCTTATCATTTCTAGATAAAATTGATTCCATTAGTGAAGAACCACTTCTTGGCATTCCAATAATAAAGATAAACTCAATCTCACTATCATTTTTAAACTTTAAGTTTTCCATAGATATTTTCTTTGAATCATTAAATAAAATTTTTGTCTTCTTTAAAATATTTTTTAATTGTGATGGTTCCTCTTTCAATTTATATTTGTTTGCTTTTAGCAAATTATTCAAGCTTTTTTTATAGTCTTTTATTTGATGGGAGAAATTTGCTCTTGCAAAATAAATATCTATTAATTGATTATTTGATTTTTTTAAAGTTATCTCTTTAGAGAACAAATTTTTATAAGAATCTTTATAATTATCTAGCAAAGATAAATTAAAATAACCTTTTACCAAATCTGGGTTTAAAGTTAAAGCCAAAAGCGTACATTTTTTTGCATCTTCAATATTTCCTAAGTCCCTTAATATTGTTCCAAGATTAAGAAGTCCGTAATCAAAATTAGGATTTATCTTTAAAGCTTTTTCTAAACATAACTTTGAAGAATCTAACTTACCTTGAGCTTGTAAAACTATTCCAAGATTTGAATATGTAACTTCACTATATGGATCAATTAAAATTGATTTGCGTAACATTATTTCTGCTTCTTTTAATTTATTTTGTTCTTTAAGAACATTACCTAAATTAGAATATGCCAAAGCAAAGTTTGGTTTTATTAGGATTGCTTTTCTTAAAAAATATTCTGCTTTTTTAAATTTATTTTGCTCTATCAAAAGATTACCTAAATTGGAATATGCCAATGCAAAGTCTGGTTTTATTAGGATTGCTTTTCTTAAGAAATATTCTGCTTTTTTAAATTTATTTTGCTCTTTGAGAATATTTCCTAAATTAGAATATGCTTCTGGATAATTATTATTTAGTTCTATTGATTTTTTTGTTGATAATTCTGCCGCTTTAAGATTTTTTTTAAATTTATAAATATTTCCTAGATCTAAATAATATCTATGATCATATGGATCAATAAAAATGGCCTTTTTAATTGTTGATTCAGCTTTATTTAAATTCCCCTCTCGCAAATAAATAATTGATAATAAAGAAAAAGCAATACTTAATTTTGGGCTCATAGATACTATATTTAATAAGATTTCTTTTGCTTCCTTATTCTGAGTTAATTGGAATAAGATTTTTGCTTTTCTATAGTTATAAATTGTTTTTTTAGGATCAATATTTAAAGCTTGGTTTGTATTTTTTAAGGCCAATTGATATTGGCTTTCTTCTTCATAGATTAATGCTAGTTTATAATAAGCTTCAGAAAAAAGTGGGTCGATTTCTAATGATTTGAAAAAGTATTTTTTTGATTCTATTAAATTTTCTTTTTTAAAATAAATATCCCCTAGACTAAAGTAAGCTAAGGAAATATTTGGATAAATTTTTATTACTTCTAGAAAAATAAATTCAGCTTTTTTAAGCTTTTCCTTTTTCAGAAGTATAAATCCATAATTAAGTAACTCTTCAGAATTAAAACAATGCGAACAATAAATTTTCTCATATAACTTTTCTGCTCTTTGAAAATCACCGCAATTAAAGGCAATTTTTGCAGATTGTATTAGATTATTTTTGTTTTTATTTTTAAACTTTAAATTTTTTAAACCTTTGAAATTTACTTTAAATAGAAATTCCTTAAACATTAGAAGCTAAATTTATAAAACATTTATACACAAAGAAAAATATTATCTATTTAAATATTTAATTTTATTATTTAATTTTAGTGCATGGTTTAATGCAGTAATTACCTCTTTTAAAATATTTACGTGGACATGACCTTCCAATTAAAGGTATATAGTTCGTTTTTAAATTTTTAGATGTTTGGCAGTAGCCATTATTTATTCTGTAACCATTAGGGCAACTTTCCTGTAATAATCCATTATAGATAGGTATTACACCTCTAATTTTTGAATTATTAGGAATACAATATCCATTAGAGGTTGAAAAACCAATTGGGCAATTATCGCCGATTTGAACAACTGGTATTAATGGCTGATCAATACAATATTCTTGTGTAATTTCGGAACAGGTTTGTGGAGTAAGACCTGAAGGAATTGATGCAAGGAGAATTCCAGCTAATTCAAAAACCATCTTTAGTTACTTAATCAAATTTACAATAAATGAACATTAATAAATTACTAGTTTAATGTAACCATCTTAAAACATAACTTGATTTTATTAATCAATTGAATAAATTAAAAAGAAAGAAATAAGTAAATTTATGTTTGTTAAAACCATTAAAAAATTATTTATAAGCTTAGTTGCTTTTAGTGCATTTGTACCTTTCATCACATCAAGAGCAAAAGCCGATTATTCATTCTCGGCTCCAAATAGTAGTTGGGGTCAAAGTACCTCTGAATCAAGTTTTTCTGTTAATACAGATTCAATGACATGTTCTTCAGGTGGTGGAACAGCCCCTTCTCTTTGGGTTGGAATGCAAGGAGGTGATGGTACTGAATCTACAACTTCCTCTACAACTAATGACGAAGTATTAAGTGGAGGTATTGCTGTCAACATACCACTTGGATCTGGATCAAATAAGGGAGCTGATTGTACAGAATTATTAGCAATTATGGAGGCCGAAGAATTTTTATCTATGATGAAATCACTCCAAGACCTGAACGCTCTTGATCCTAATAAAGCTGCAATGCTTGTAAGAACTTATATGAATAAAACAGGTGAAAAACTTGGAATTGATTTCAATGATGTAATAACAACTGATTTAGGTACGGAATTTAAAGAAGAATAATAATTTATAAAAGCTTTCAGGACAATCTAAGACTTTAAAAACTAATTAATAATGACTGAGAATTATCTAACAAATGTCTGAGAAAAATTATTAAAATCTAAATTCTTAAAAAAAGAAGTTCTATAGAAAATTGCTTTATAAATAACTTATATTTCTAAGGACTTAAATATTAATTTTTAATTTCTGATATAAATTAAGTTTTATTATTAAGAACTTTAAGAAGATATTAAAGTAATTTAGAAAATTTTTAATAGAGATAATTATTCTGAAATTTAAAAAATTATTTCATGAAATAATTTGTCATAAATTTTTTCTCCTCCATTAATACTCTATTAATATTTTTGGAATTAAATGAAGTTGTTAATCTAATTAATCACTATGAAAAAAATTATTTTTGTTTTACCTTTATTGGTAATAACTTCTATTCCTGTCTTCGCAGAATCACACTCTTTGAATAAAAACAAAAAAGATAACACAGAATATTCACTTAAAAGAAATTGTAAGGAATACAAGAAAGCTAAAAAGATGAAATATGAGAATCAAATAAAGCGCATAAAGAGTGATCTAGAACTTATAAAAAATGAGCTTAAGATTACTTAATTATAAGATCACTTTTTAAGTATCTAATTAATTAAAAATAATTCCTCACATTAAAAAAGAGGTTAGATAGAGTTCTAACCTCTTTTTTATTATTTAGTATTTTATAAAAAAAAATTAAATATACTTTGAAATAGCATCTCTAATTGTTGAATACTCAGTGGTGCCCATATATCCAGTTGCACATGTTAAAAAACTCGTATATTCAACAACAAGATACTGACATTTAGTGTTACCGTCCTTAGTAAGATCTAACATAAGCCCATTTTCAAGCTTAATTTTCCATGTATGACCGTCTAAGGTATATTTGGCCAAGGTTTCTGCATTAGCCATAGGCATAAAAGAAAATGCTGATATTGCAAGACCTCCAATGATTCCTTTAACGATTTTTTTTAATTTAGGCATTTTAAAAATAATTTAATTTGTATTAATATTGTAACTAATCATTGCATATCTTATTCTAATGTTAAAAAATTTAATATTTAAAATAATTATTAATTTTTTATTGTTTATGAAATTTTTTGGGATTTTAAGCTAAGCAGTATTTTTCCTTTCATTATTATCAACTACTTTATTTTTTAGTTAAAGCTTAAATTATTATATTTAATTTTACTGGTAATTATTGGAAATTAAAAGTAGATAATAGCGATTCTATTACTAGGAATTCTAACTAAGAATAAATAACCACAAGACTTTCTATAAACAATATTTTACGAGTTATCCAAATCTAAAAAAATAATAGGATTTATATCCCTTTTGGTAAATGAATATTAAGTATTAAATGATGGTTAAAAAAGATAAATTATATGTAAATAACTATGAGAAAATCTTGATTTAGAAAATTAAAAAAATAATTTGATCTACTAAGATTAGCTTTTGATATTGCAATACAAGTTTTTAATGCAATATTAAAAATATAATAATTTATTTAGTTTAAATAATGAATTTTGTAAGTTTCAGAAGACGAATTCATAGTCAATTAGGAGAGTATAAAAATGGTTCTCTACCAAATAGTTACTTGAATAAGTTTTTTTTTAATACAGCTTTATTTTCTGTTTTGCTATCAATCATATTAACTGAAAATAGTATTGATAAAACGGTATTCAATTTCCTACTGCTTTTAGATGAGATCGTTGGCATTATTTTCATTACTGAATATATTTTGAAAGTTTGGATCTCACCAATTAGTGGAAATTATGGTAAAGGAGGTAAAGCAATCTTAAAATTTATCATTTCCCCAAAAGCCATTATTGATTTACTGACCATAGTGCCTTTTGTTTTTGAAATAGCTGGCCATTCAAATTTTTTAATTTTAAGAATACTTAGGATTTTAAGATTTTTTAGATTAAATAACTCTTCTCCTTTTAAAGAAGGAGAAAAAATTATAAAAACCATTTTAAAAAACAAGTTTTCAGAATTAAGAGTTACTTTTATTTATACAGTCTCTTTAATTTTTGGTAGTTCTGTACTCCTCTATTTAGTCGAACGAGATGTGCAACCAGATGCCTTCGGTTCAATACCAAGAGTAATATGGTGGTCTATTTGTACAGTTACTACAGTTGGTTATGGAGATTTATACCCCATTAGTCCTTTAGGAAAATTCATTGCTGGTATAACAGCTCTTTTAGGAATATTTATTATTGCAATACCAACAGCAATATTGGTATCTGGTTATGACGAGGCCATTCTAAATAAGAAAAACAAAATTAAATAAAAAAGATACTTTAATATTGTCCGCTAGTTATTTGAACAGCTCTAGTAACAATTAAAGTTAAAATATCTAACATTACTATTGACTGTGAAAAAAGTAATATTCTTGATGGTATATCATTTCCTTTTACAATTGTCGGATCAAACTGACATATTTGTTTAAAAGAAATTTCAATATAATCAAAGAAAACAGGAGGCTCATCTTGGAAAGTTAATAATTTAACTCCTTTTTTGCGACTAAAATGGTCAAATCGCCAATAAAGCCAAGTATAAGCAAATGATATTTGAGGGGTAAAAATAAGTAATTCCATTATTAGGAAAAAACCACCTGAAACATCTTTTAAAGGGTAGAGCAATAAAATATTTAAAAGAAAAAAGTCGAATATAGTCCTTAAAACAAGCACAGTTCCTGCAATATCAATAAGTTTTCTAGTTAAAGATTTATTTAAATCGATAATCACCAACAAAAAAATAATTACTGATATTAGAGAATAAATAAAATTACTTTCAAATGATTTTATAAATGATATTAATGGCATCAAAATTGAACCAATCTTTTCATCGGTAAAATCTCCTAAATGTTTAGAAAAATTAAGTAAATATAAACTTGCTAGATAATGTGAAAGAGCAATAATGATTATTTCTTTATTCTTTTTTAAAAGTTTTACTGAATTCATTACAAATAATTTTATAGTTTTAGTTTTAAGAAATAAATTAAGTTCGAAGCTCTGTGAATCTTAAAATAACCCACCCTCAAAATAATTTATAAATCCTAATAATAATTAAGATAATATCAAATATGACATATTATCTTATCATTTACAATATCCTCAAATGATTTAGTTTTTAAATTTTTCTTTTCAGAGCAATATAAGCCTTGTAACTTTGGCTTCTCAATAAATCCCATATTTAAAAATGAGATAGAAATTAAAAGGGGTGCAAGTAGTAAGCGTTTCATTTGTTTTTCAGATGAGACTTCTTAATTATGGATAACTGCTAAAATTTGCTGAGCATGAATAACCATACTCACCACTTGAGT
>MDTG01032468.1_pt1 | contig 10156 bp, 7 predicted proteins | sample 811421 | NCBI WGS metagenome assembly MDTG01 (sample SAMN05326645, study PRJNA326480) | marine metagenome | isolation source: seawater | place: Pacific Ocean: South East | collected 2011 | reverse complement strand
TGTCCCCAATCACGCTTAGCATTTATATTGCCTATGTAAAGACACTTTTCCAGACCTAGACAAATATTTGCTAAGCCACGAGTAATTTTTCGCGTCACAAAAGTTTCACCTCTACGCGGACTTTCATGATTGAAAAGAATGCCATTGCATGCAAAAATTCCAAATGCTTCTCTATAGTTAACTGTAATCCAGTAAGCATACAACTTTGCAACCCCATAAGGACTTCTAGGATAAAATGGGGTTGTTTCTTTTTGTGGAGTCTCTTGAACCAATCCATAGAGCTCACTCGTACTTGCTTGATAAAACTTTGTTTTATCTTTTAAGTTCGAACTTTTGATAGCTTCAAGAATTCTCAATGTTCCTAACGCATCACTATTAGCCGTATATTCTGGCGATTCAAAACTTACTGCAACATGACTTTGGGCTCCTAAATTATATATTTCATCAGGGCGAATATCTTCAATAAGTCTAAATAAATTACTACTATCAGTAAGATCGCCATAATGAAGAAAAAATTTAGGATCTTCTACATGCGGATCTTCATAAATATGATCTATTCTTTGAGTATTCAAACTACTTGATCTTCTTTTGATTCCATGTACTTCATAGCCCTTACTTAATAAAAGTTCAGCTAAATAGCTTCCGTCTTGACCAGTTACTCCAGTTATAAAAGCTATTTTCGCCATAAATAAAAATTAAATCTAATAATTGAAATTATAAATCATACTAAGTCTGCAAAAACGAAAAATAAATTCTTTTTAAAGGTATATTTAAATTCTTAATATCAATATCCTTCAGTCTTTTATTAAAAATTAAGTTTTCTTTATCTGGTTTAACATATGGTTTATTTCTACACAAAACTTTTGCTTCCCAGTTATCTTTATTTAATTGATATACTTCACTTTAGAAATATTTAAACCTGCCTAGCCTTCTGGATGAAAAACTTTTCAATAAAAATTAACTTTGGTTGATTTGAAGACTTTATTTTTATATGAAGTTATATAGAAATAAATTTTATAAGTATTTATAAATAAGGTTCTTAATTATTTGCCTTCTTCTTTTTAATCTGCCTTGAGTAGATCCTCCTATTAAATTTGGATCAACGAATGGTAGGTATCTTGATCTATAAGAATCAATAAAAATATTCATAACTATTTCAGAATAAAAAAGTTTTTCAACTGAAAATGATTTATAAAACAAATCATTTGTCATATTAAGGATTTTATAAAAAATTTTAAGTTCTAAATCAGAAGAAAATGTATAAAAACTTGTAATTGACCTCTCAAGAAGATTACTGTGACTTAATATTATTTTTGAATTTGTAGTTTCCAAAATTTTATAATTTTTTTCTACTAAATTTTCTATATTTAGAATTTTGTATCTCCCTGAGATTTTATGAATATAAACTTTTTCATTGTATTTTCTTTTTATTTCATGTAAAACTTTTAATAGCATTTGCATTTCAGAAAAACCTTTCCCTTTATTCTTTATTTCTCTTTTTAGAGAATCATTAATACTCAAATTTAAAAATATAATATTCTCATTTATTTTTGAGCCATTATCAATAAGGTAAGTTTTTAAATTTTTATTTTCTAAAAAATTTATTTCTTGCGAAGAATCGATTACATAAATTAAATTGAATATTTTTTTACTTATTAGAAAATTTATATTTTTTACAAGATCATTTGTTCTTTCCTTAATAGAACCTACTGCAAATATATTTGTATTTGGATTTATGCAGCTTGTGAGAATTACAATATTTTTCACTGATTTTAATTTTTATGACTTATATAAAATAAGCCTGAACCGCTCCAATGACCAACCATATCTAATATACATTTTGGATAATTTATTGATTTCCAAATATTTGCCATAGTAGAAAGCTTAACATCATCCATTAGTATGAAAACTTCTCTCTCTGGATTTTCTCTATAAAGTCTAAAAAGTTTATATAAGAAATTTTTCTCGAATTTATAATTTTTAGGACCATCAATGAAAATAAAATCAGCATCTAATAAGTCTTTACTATATTTTTCAAATTCTTCATCATGACTCAAATCAGATATGAATTGTCTTAATAAACCATTATTAAAATCATCAATATTCAAATAAGTACTTTTGAAATTATCCCATTTGATAATGTCAAATGTTTTTAATGATGCAGTCGAATTATTTATTATTGATTTAGCTGAGGCTCCTCTGTATGTACCTATTTCTATTACTTTTTTTGCATTTATCAAATTAATAATAAGAGGGAGAAGTCTATAATGCTCACCAATTTTTCTTAAAAAATACGTATCCCAAATTTTATCACTTTTACTTTTAGTATTTATTTTTGAGATTTTATAAGACATATCAAATTTATTATATTCTTTATAAATTTGAGATATTAGATTACAAAAATCTTGATCGGGTAAATTATATTCTGAATACTCATATAAAAGAGAAATTTCCCGAGAGGAACCATTAAATGAATTAATACTAAATCTTATTCTATTTAGTATTTTGATAGAAATACTAATAACTAATTTTTTTAAAGTTCTCATTATTTTGAAGAGAGTTTTATTGATCATTATTAATTTCAATTACTTTTGAAATATTTTATTTTATAGGTTAACTGTTTAAATAAGTATTTTATAAAAATTATTAAATTACTATTTTCTTTTTATGTATCTTTGATTAAAGCTATTAATTAGTTAACCTGGATTTATAAATTATTCATAATTTGGAAGAAATTAATTTTGAATAGTATTTAAATTCAGAATGTTCAAGAAAGATCTCTCTAAATTTTTCTTCGCTCTTTTTTTTCCATAGGTTTTGGTCAAGTACTTCGCTTGTTTTACTTATGATTGATTCAATTGAAGAATCTGCAGGAAAAGTAGATACTCTTTCTATTTCGTCATGCATATCGTGAGCGAAACCAGTCCTGCAAGTTATTACGTAGCAATCCATTGCAAGACCTTCAAGTAAACTTATACATCCCCCTTCATGAAAAGCAACATTCATATAAATTTTTGATCTATTTAATATTTCAGGTGTTTCTTTATGTTGGTAGTCATAATAATGAAAATCATGATTTGATTTACACGTATCCCAGTTTTTTCCTATTACCGCAACTTTCTTACCTTTTTTGCTAAAAAAATGTGCAATCTTTAATATAGCTTTAAATCTTTTTCTTAATTGGTAACTTTGTTTCTCAAAGTAAGATTGGACAAATAATATATCAATATCACGATCTATCTTTTCATTTGATTTGAATATTTTCCTATTTACTCCTAATCTCAATAAACTACATTTTTTAGGAGGAATTCCTGCCGCAACTAATTCTGCAAATGAATTAGAGTTCATATAGTAAATATGATTTACTTTCTTAATATATTCAAAATCATTCTGACTTAGTAAGGTATGAGTATAATAAACTGATACATTAGAAAGATCAATAAAATTGTCCCATAGGATTTTAATTAGTCCTTGACCCATAACTAAAACTTGAGTTTTAGGATTGCTAATAAGATAATTTTTTAGAAGATTGATATCAGTAAAAGGCTTTCTAATCAGTTTATTTGAGATATCTTCTTCACATAAATCTTTCCATAAATAAATAAGGATATTTGAACTATTTTTGCTATTAGTTTCTAATGTAAAAGCAATATATTTTACATCTTTATTTATCGCATGGGATTTATTTTTAGATAATTTTTTAAATAAGATTTTTTTTATTTTAAGATTTAATTTTTTTAATTTGTTTTTATAATAATTAAAAAATACTTTATCGATTGAATTTCTTTTATACGTTCTATTGTCTTCATTAGATAAATTCTCCTCAAGAATAAAACTATTGCTATATTTTTTTTTCAAATCTTCTTCATTTTTAAAATTTGAGTAATCTACATTATTCAAATTTCTCATAAAAAGACTGTTCTGTTTAATTATCTTTATTAATTTCTCTCTTAAATTAATATCATTGGAATCAGATGGGTTATATTTATGAAAGTTAAGCTCTATATCTTTTAGCTTTATTGTATTTTTATCAAAAATATTTGAATATATAGAATTTGCAAACATAAAAGTATATTTTTCCATTTTTATTGATTCATATCCAGTCGTAGAGTTAAGAACAAAAACATAATCAGCCTTTAATATATCTTTACTAAAATCATTTTCTTTTGATATTGTCCAGCTATTTTTATTAATTATCAATTCTTGTTCATTAGTTAAATTTTCTCTTGGATGCTTTCTAATAATTATTTCAATATCCTCTCTGCCTTCTAATAATTCTTCAATGATAAGTAGAAAAGCTACGGTTGATTTTATTTCTGAATAAATTTTTATATTACTATCATTCTCCATTTGGAGTGTTACTAGTATTTTTTTCTTTATAAAATTTTCATTGGGGATATAAAAATCTAGATTTTTTATTAAATTATCTTTCCCACTAGATAAAGAATTAAGCTTATTAGATAAGTGACTCCCAAAGTTAACTCCTATATTATCAATGATTACAGAATCTTTTTCTAAGCCCTTTTCCCAGTAAAAAATATCAATATTTTTTTCTTTAGATATAAATTTTAAAGAACCTCCTACTGTTGTAAGAGGGTTTAGGCAGCATATATAGTTAATTTGATAAAAAGATAAAAATTCATTTAAGATACTTTTTAGGATCAAATATTCAGAAACTACATCCAAACTTTTTTTTGCTCTTGGGCCTGTATTTCCGCTTAAATTGTTTTTTATAAATGGATTTTGAAAGAAGGAATATGTAGATAATTCTAATAAGTATTGCTGCTCTTCAATTGTAAGATTTTTATATATCCTACGTTTGCTCGAAGTGAAATTATTAGCTAATTCTTCAATACTAAAAATATCATTTTCATTAAATTTTTTTTCTAATAAAATTTTGTCAATTCTTGTAGCACAAAGAATCTTTGGAATTGAATTGGTTTTAAGTAATATTTCGCAATTAAGAATTTCAAGAAGTTTAGTTAATTCTTCTCGAGTACATGAATGAACCCAAATTAAACTAGTTTTCAATTTTGCTTAATAATTAATCTTTACTATAAAACTTAATTATCTTTATAACTATAACATTTAGTTAAATCATTACTTTTAGTAAGTAATAAATAATTTTTAAGACATCAAATCTAATCTTGGTTGAAAGTAATAAGGATCGTGATTAATTGATATTGATATCCTTAATTTTTTCTTCTAAGTATTTTTCTTGGATTAATCTTTTTTCAATATATTCTTTTTTTAAAAATTTTCTTATAAGTCTTTCCCCAAAAGCAAATTCTATATCACAATCTTTATTAACTATTTTAGTTGATAAAGTAGCTGTGGATGAACAAGTAATACATATATCTAATTTTAAGGAAATCATTTCTTTCTCTAAATAAAGAAACTTTATTAATAACTCAAGAGGAATTCTCTCTAAGGGAAATATATCTGCAATATACTCATTAGAGATTATTTTAAGAAATTTAAAGAATTTTTCTTCTTTTATTCTTTTTAAAAAACTTTCAATTTTTATATTTTCATTTCCTGGATGAGCTTTAATTATTAAGACTTGAAATTCTTTTAATGATGATTTCTTTAGAAACTTAATGTACATGTCTACCTCATCAGACAAGCTTGCTCTGCCTGTTTCGTAAAAAGTCGTTAATGGGAATATATATATTTTTAATTTCTTTCCCTTAACTTCCATTATTTGATTTTTAATGCTTTTAAGAGATAAATTTAGTTTCTCATCGAATTTGCTTTTTAAATAATCTTCTAGACATTTAGAAATATATTCGCTTGGAATTTCAATAGATTGAATATCGATTTTATTATTTGATAGATTAAAAGAATGATATGAGGCTATTAAATTTTTTTTATTTATATAAAGATTTTTTCTTTTTTTATTTTTAGAAAGCCAAAAAGGTTTATTGGTAGGCATAAAATTCAGAAAGCCATCTCCAAATAATATTGTATTAAATTCTTTAAAAGGTAATCTTATTAGATTATTTTTAAAAGAAAAAGTGTCTTCTAAGAATAAATATCTAGGCTGCCATAATATTATATCTTTTTTTCTTTTAGATATTCCTAAAAATAAAAGTTTAAGATAAGCTAGAAATCTTATATAAATATTTTTGATAATAATTAAATCTATTTCAATCTCCTCATTTTTTGAAAATGAATTTAAGTATTTGATTAAATTTGCTTGATTATTAAGAAATTTGTCAGTTCGAGTAGGATACAAAAAAATTAAATATTTTTTGGATGAAAAATTTTTGTTTTCTAGATGAAATTTATGTGCAACTAAAAAACCTATTTGTGTCGGATATGAACTTAATGCAACTATATTTAATTTCTCATTTCTTAGGAAATTTATAAACATTGTTTTTGCAAATTTTTCTTGCGTGCTCTAATTGTTCTATTGTATCTATTGATAGCGAATCTTCATCTATTTTGAATGTTTTAATGTTATATCCTGCATCAATTAGTCTTAATTGCTCTAACTTCTCGGAATCTTCTAATTTAGATGCGGGAAGCTTGTCCCAAGACTTTAAAATATCTGCTCTATAACCATAAATGCCAACATGTCCCCAATATTGGGCATATTTATACCATTCTTCTAAGACTTTACCTCGCACATGCGGCAAGGCAGATCTTGAAAAATATATAACATTGTCATTATTAGAGATTAAAGTTTTAACAACGGCTGGATTATGAATATTTTCTTTTGAAAGCCTATATATTGGAGTTATAATTTCTGGTATTAAATTAGATTTACTGCATACTTTAATCATTTCTAAAATAATTTCTGGATTGAGGAAAGGCTGATCACCCTGAACATTAATAACTAATGTTTTTTTATATAAATCATTTATATCAGTTTGTAGATTTTTTGTATTTAAATTCCATGCCATTTTTACTAATTTATTTATTACAGAAGCTATTCTTGAACTTCCCGAATCGCACTTTTTCTCTGTTTTAATATAAGGAAATTTCCAAGTTTTATCTGCTAATTTAATTATCTTATCGCTATCAGTGCACAACACTATTTTATTTTTATCGAATTTTTTGGAGCATTGTTCCAAAACCCTTAATAACATTGGTTTGCCCCCAATATCTTCTAAAACTTTATTTGGTAATCTAGAGGATTCAAGTCTGGCTGGGATAGCTAAGATAAATTTAATTTCCATTTATATATCCATTATTAATAGTTAAAAGAATACAATAAAAAAATCAAGATCCTAAAAGAATGATATTCTATTTATCTTATAAAAAGTATTTAATTTTAAAATATTATTTATCTTAATATCTTATAGATTTTATTAAATTTGTTATTTAACCATTTTGAATAATCGTTAATTAAGATTTTATTTCTAATACTGAAACATTGACTTATTTTATAATTAATAATAATTAGGAGTTAAATATAAAAAATGAAAGCGATTATTTTAGCGGGAGGGTTAGGAACAAGGTTGAGTGAAGAAACTGAATATAAACCTAAGCCTATGGTTGAAATAGGAGACAAACCAATAATTTGGCACATAATGAAAATATATAGTTTTTATGGGATAAAAGAATTTATCATTTGTTGCGGTTATAAAGGTTATCAAATTAAAGAATATTTCGTTAATTATGAATTACATGCAAGCGATATAAACTTAAAAAATGGAAAAATTAAATTTATAAATAATTGTTCTGAAGAATGGGATGTTAGTTTAATTGATACAGGTTTAGATACTTTGACTGGTGGAAGATTAAAAAGACTAAAGAAATATATTGGCGATAGTACTTTTTGTTTTACTTATGGAGATGGCTTGTCAAATGTGAATATTTCAAAATTAATAAAGCATCATAAAGAGAAAGGTCTATTAGCTTCTGTAACTGCAGTTCAACCGCCTGGTAGATATGGAGCATTAAATATAAATTCAAATGGCATAGTTGATGCTTTTCAAGAAAAACCCGATGGTGATGGCGCATGGATAAATGGTGGTTTTTTTGTCTTGGAGCCTTCTGTCTTAGATTATATTGAGGGAGATTATATTTCTTGGGAGAATGAACCTCTTGATCGATTATCAAAAGAAGGCCAAATATCAGCTTATTTACATCATGGCTTTTGGAGGCCTATGGATACATTAAGAGATAAATTATATTTAAATAAATTGTGGAATTCTAATGAGGCCCCATGGAAAGTATGGTAGTTCACGATAAGGAATTTTGGAAAAATAAAACTATACTTATCACTGGTCATACAGGATTCAAAGGTTCATGGTTGTCACTTTGGCTAAGCCAAATGGGCGCAAACATTTGGGGTATTTCTCTTGATCCGCCTATTCAATCACTTTATAGTGAAATTTCCAAATGTGATCTAAAAATTTTTGGTAATTCAAAAGAAAAGAGTTTAATTTTTGATATAAGAGATTTTAATAAATTAAAGAAAAGTGTTTTAAAAATAAATCCAGACATCATTTTTCATATGGCTGCTCAACCTCTTGTAAATATTGGTTATAAGGAACCAAGATATACTTGGGAAGTAAATATATTGGGGTCTATTAATTTATTAGAATCTATAAGATTTATGGATAAATTTTGTAGTTTAGTAGTTACTACCACAGATAAAGTTTATTTAAATAAAGAGTTGGAACATGGTTATAAAGAAACTGATACCTTGGGTGGACATGACCCTTACAGTGCAAGTAAAGCTGCGACAGAACTTTTAATAGAGAGTTGGAGATTAAGTTATTGTGGTAATCTTGCATACCAAAAACAAAATATTAATATGGCAACTGCTCGATCTGGCAATGTTATTGGTGGAGGGGATTGGACTGCAGGGAGAATTATCCCAGATATCATAGAGTCAATTAAACATAGCAAAAATCTAAATTTAAGAAATCCAGAGGCTACTAGGCCTTGGCAACATGTTTTAGAACCTTTGAGGGGTTATATTATGTTAGCGAAATATATTTACAATAATAAATTGCAAGATTCCTTCCAATTTAATTTTGGATCTCATAAAAAAAGTAATCTAAAGGTTAGAGAAATAGTTGATTATGCATTTGAAAATAGATCACTAGAGTGGGTCGATAATAGTTGTTTAGATAACCCTCATGAAACAAAACACTTGTCTTTGTCTTCTGAAAAAGCAAAAAATGTTCTTAACTGGGATATAAAGTGGGATGTTTATAAAACACTTGAGAAAACTTTTGATTGGTATTCAAATTATGATGCCGGCATCTCTGCAGCAGAATGTTGTTTAAAAGATTTAGAGGATTATCTAAATTGATTTTTTAATATTAGGAATTATGCAAAATGATATATTCAAAATTAAATACTTTTTGCATAATAATTAATGTTTTAATAAATTTATGAATATTTTTCTTACTGGTGCAACTGGCTTTATTGGTGATTATACTCTCAATAAGCTTTTGAATTGTGATTGTCATATAAGGGTATTATCGCGAAAAAAAATTCCTGAAAAATATAAAGAATCTAAAAAAATTGAATGGATTAGTGGTAAATATTCAGTTTTAAAAAATTCCTATTTAAAAAATATAGATTTAATACTTAATCTAGCTGCAGCAGGTGTAAGTCCTAAAAAAGCCCCTTTTCGCGAAATGATTGATATTAATATCAATTTCCCACTAAGCTTAATGTTAAAAGCCTCAGAAAATAATGTTAGAAGATTTATAACTGTAGGAACATGTTACGAATATGGCTTTAAGGAAATTAATAGTTTATGTAAGCCAAACGATTCTCTCAATCCAATTGGCATTTATGCGGCTACAAAAGTTTCTGGTTTTTACTCCTTAAAACAACTTTCTAAAGATTTAAATATTCAATTTTGTTATGGTAGGATTTTTAATGCATACGGAAAATTCGATGGAAATAATACCTTTTGGCAACTTTTGTATAATGCAGCAATTAGTGGGTCTGATTTTTCAATGACTTATGGTAATCAAATTAGAGATTTTATAAATGTTGACTCGGTTGCAGAAAGCCTTGTAAATATTTGTTTACTTCCAGAACAAGAATTGAATAGTCCATACATATTTAATATTGGTTCAGGTATTGCTCAAAAAGTAAAGGATTTTGCATTAAATGAATGGACTAGATTGAAGGCTGATGGGAAATTAATTTTTGGAGGTATATCTTCAAGAGAAAATGA
>MDTG01370471.1_pt1 | contig 10157 bp, 12 predicted proteins | sample 811421 | NCBI WGS metagenome assembly MDTG01 (sample SAMN05326645, study PRJNA326480) | marine metagenome | isolation source: seawater | place: Pacific Ocean: South East | collected 2011 | reverse complement strand
CACCATATGTATCTAGTACAAAATTTGCTACATATATTGGTATTTTTTTATCTAGTATTGGGTGATCACAATTAAGATTAATCTTAAAACCCACTTTTTCTTTATCATTATCAATTCCATCAAATTCCTTTTTTATTTTATCTATTTCTAAATCAGACAAATTTTCTTTGACAATTGGATGATTTATTGAAACGGCTATAAATGTTGCCCCATAAATTGTATCAGGTCTGGTGGTAAATATATTTAAAAATTTATTTTGATTAGAAATTTTAAATTTAATTTCTGCTCCTAAAGATTTTCCAATCCAGTTTTTTTGCATGATTTTGACCTTTTCTGGCCATAAGTTTAGTTTATCTAGATCGTTTAAAAGCTCCTCAGCGTAATTCGTTATCTTAAAAAACCATTGAGACAGATTTTTCTTTTCAACTTGAGCCCCAGTTCTCCATCCCTTCCCATCAATGACTTGTTCATTTGCGAGAACAGTTTGATCAACCGGGTCCCAATTAACATAATTTTCTTTTCTGTATACAAGTCCTTTTTCAAACAATTCGATAAAAAATTCTTGTTGGTGACGGTAATAGTTTGGTGAGCAAGTGGATATTTCCCTGTCCCAGTCAATAGAAAGGCCCAATTTTTTTAATTGAGACTTCATTGTTAATATGTTTTTTTCGGTCCAGGTCGCTGGATCTAAATTGTTCTCTCTTGCTGCATTTTCTGCAGGCATCCCAAATGAATCCCATCCCATTGGATGTAGGACGTTATATCCCTGCAAATTCTTAAATCTTGCAAGAACATCACCAATTGTATAATTTCTTACATGGCCCATGTGGATTTTGCCTGACGGGTAGGGAAACATTTCTAAACAATAAAATTTTTTCTTGTTCTTATTTAATTTGACTTTGAAAGTTTTATTTTTTTCCCAATATTCTTGCCACTTTTCCTCAACAATTTTAAAGTTATATTTTTCCACAATTTTTTGAAATTAAATTATAATGAGTTTAAATGTAATGTGTTTAGTTTTCACCATAAGTTGGCATTTTAAAATCTGGATTTGCTAATGGAGCTTCAGCTTTAATTTTTGCAGCTTCTTTTAAAATTTCTAACTTTATTTCATTAGCCAAAGTCGACTCAACTTTTGAGACATTACAATTATTTGTGTTTAAACATGTTTTTTTATGTATCAGTACTTTTATACCATCTGATCTTATTTCATTAGATAAAAATCTTACGGTTATTTTTAAAAATTCTTTGCCGTCAGAATTCTCATCCGAAAACCAATCTGTAATTATAATGCCTCCAGAATAATCAACATTACTAAAAGGAGTAAAGTCTAGTAAATTAATTGATGCTCTCCACATTTCATTTGATGATGCGAACTCAAAAGATCCTCCGCCTCTTTTTTTTCCACCAAGAATTTTAAAACCCCTTCCTTCTTGAATATTTTTTTCAACTCTTTTATTGACATTTGGATCAACTTTTCTAGCATCAACAGGTTTATAAATTCCACAGCTTTGGATTAAAAAAAAAGATAGGCACAAAATGGCTATTTTTAAATGAATAGAGTATTTTGCAGTGAATATCATTATATGACGAGATTATTTAAATTAAGCTTAAATACCAGCATTTATAGTTAATAAAACAATTAAATATGTTGTAAAAATGCAACACATTAAAAAAAATTGATTTAAATTTTTACGATTTTCATATTACCCATATAAATCGTGATAATTAAGCCATGTTATTAATATTAATAAATAATATATAGGAGAAAATATGGATAACTTGAAAAAAGTAGGGCTTTCAGCTCTAGCAGGTTCTCTTGTAGCTTTTTCTGCACAAGCTGGTGAATTAAGTGTATCAGGTGGTGCGAAAATGACTTACACAGCAGACACTGGTAACGAAGACGTTGCACACGACGGTAACAGATTTGGTTTACAAAAATCAATTTCTTTTAGTGGATCAGGTGAACTAGACAATGGTCACACAGTTTCACTTTCTCATGTGATGGCAGCGGGTAGCACACTATCTACATCAGTTCTTACTTATGACATGGGTGATATGGGTAAACTAGTTTACCAAGAAGACTCAGGTGATTTAGGTATTGGTAAAATTGATGACTTGATGCCAACAGCTGATGAAGAGCCGTGGAATGGTATCGACACTGAACAATCTTCAAACGAGTCATTAGTTGGAAGAGTTGATAGTGGTATCACTGGCTTTAACTATACATACTCAATGGATATGGCGACTGTAAACGTTGGTTATGGTATGGGAGCAGATGGTAACAACGATGATGGTGCTAATTCTGGTGCTGGTTCTAACACAAGCTCAACATCAATTGCTATTACTGCAACTCCAATGGATGGACTAACAGTATTTGCTGGAACTGGTAGCAAAGGAACTGCAACTTCTGATGACGACCACGATACATATGGTTTAAAATATGCATTTGGTCCAGTTACAGTTGGTTACCAACATTCAGAAATTGATTTTAACGCTACGTCAAGTAATGATAATGAAACTGATGCATTCGGTATTTCATTTGCAATTAATGACAATCTGTCAATTTCTTATGGTGAGCAAGACACAGAAGCCGATGGACAAGCAAATGACCAAGAGGTAGAAGGTATGTCTATAGGTTACTCAATGGGTGGTATTTCAATTAAAGCTCACTCAAATGAGGCTAAAAACATAGCTAATACTGCGGACAACGTGTCAGAGCATACAGAAATCGCTGTTTCTTTTGCGTTCTAATTTTAAAGAAACTAATTCTTAGATTTAAGAGGCCCTATAATTTATTATAGGGCCTTTTTATTTGTCTAAATTTTCTAAAAACTTTAGATATTTTGAGTAAGACTCACTTAAATTGATTGAACTTTTGTAAATTGGCTTTCTTGCCTGTGCGATACTTACAGTTTTGATACCAGTTTTATTTTGAGTGTGATCTATACATCCATCTTCCCACTCAAGATTGCAAAATTTAATTAAATTCTTTGTTTCTAAATCTTTGTTATTTACAAGATTTTCATATTCACAATCGTATATAAAATTTGGCATTTTTTCATGCCAAAATTTCATTAAATCTTGGTAAAATTTTATATACTCTATTAAACAATTTTGATCATACGCCCAGGCTAATGAAGATGCATCAAAAACATTTTTATATATAGAAAGTGCAGTATCTTTTAAATTTCTTTTGCTATGTATAATTTTAGAGTTTGGAAATAGTAATTTAATAAAACCAATCCATAAGAAATTCAAAGGAGCTTTATCCAGTATTATTAGTTCTTTATCGTAAAATCTAAATTTATTATATATTGAATCTACTATTTTTTTTTTTAGTTATGTTGTTTTGTGTGTTATTTTTTAAAATATTTTCTAAAAAACTAGTATCGTCAACTTTATTAAGCAATGCGGACCTAAGAATTGATAATTCTCCAGCACCAAAAACTTTAGAATGTGATGAGATAATTTGATGTATCAATGTTGTTCCAGATCTTGGTAAACCTACAATAAATATCAGTTCTGGATTACTATTTGGATTATTTGTATCAAATTTATAATCTTGAAAAATTTCTTTAATTTTACTAAATAATTTTTTTTCAGAATTAAAATTATAATTTTCAAAGCTTAAAAATTTAGAATTATTAGCTTTAATAAAATATTCCGACGATTTTGCAGGATTATTTTGATCAGAGAAAGATTTTGCAATCGAAAACAATAATGTTGTTTTGTCAACTAATGATAAATTTTCAAAATTGACTTTTTCAATCATTGTTCTTTGATGTTCATCATCTTTTTTATAATAATTAATTGCGCTATACATTTTGTGCGCAACTATGTTGTTTGGATATTTTGTGTGTAAACTTCTTAATATTTTTTTTGATTTTTCAAATTCACCAGCAATTTGATAACCACCTGCATAATTAATTAATAAAGTTTCATTATTAGAATTCAATTTAAAAGCGCGCTCATATAATTCTAAACTTTCCTTTGTCTTATTTAAATCTCTCTTTAAGTTTGCGTAATTTACTAAAACATTAATATCTTTTGAATTTATTTCTAAAACTCTTTTAAAAATATTTTCTGCCTCATCTAATCTTCCCCAATTTCTATATAGTGTGCCTAAATTACATAAAATACTAGGGGACCTTGAATTAACTTTGAGACCAGCTCTCAAAGTTTTTTCTGCCATTTCAAATCTTTCTAACTGCAAGTATGAAAGACCGATTAAATTATAAAAAGTTGTTTGAGATGAGTCTTTCTTAAGAATTATTTTTGTCTTTTCAATCACTTTTTCATAATCGCCTTTAAGATATAAATTTTGAATTATTTTATATTCTGACTTTATGAACGCAATGTCTGATTTATTTATCATATTTTCTAATTAATTTTTAAAAAATGAGATAGATGCAATTCCATAACACCTTAAGCGATTAATAATTTTTAAATTATTAGAATTTATTCCCCCTAAACAAATCATTTTTTTTTTTTTTAAGTTCTTTAATTTTAAAAATCTATATATTCCTAAACATCTTTTGTTTTTTTTGGAAGGAAATAAAGGTGATAAAAATAAATAATCTATATTTTGTTGTTCTTTTAATCTTATTTCCTTTAAATTATGTGCCGATCCTAATATTATGAAATTTTTTCTAAAACTGTACGAATTTACAGATAAGTTTTTGTTAAAAGATGGTATGTAAGCTCCATCTAGGCCTAATCTCATTGCTAATTTAATGTTATTGCTAAGATAAAATTTTATATTTCTACTATTACAAGCTTTTTTGATTCGTAAAATAGTTTTTATATCTAAATCTTCTTCATAATTTCTATATATTACTGATGTTGTATTTGATAGTTTATTAATTATTAGTTTATCAAAACAATTTACGAAACAAAAAAATTTTAATGAATTTGAATGCATAAGACAATTAATAACTTACTTAATATTGAAAATAAATTAAATGTTTTAAAATTAAGTAATAACAAAAAGAAACCTAAAATTATTGCTGTTAGTAAAACATTTTCAATTGAAAATATTATTCCACTACTTGAGTATGGTCATAAAGATTATGGAGAAAATAAAATTCAAGAGGCAGTAATAAAGTGGAAAGATATTAAAGACAAATTTCAAAATATTCGTTTACATATGTTGGGCAAAGTTCAAACCAACAAAGTTAAGTTTTTATTGCCTCTTTTCGATTATCTTCACTCGTTAGACAATTTAAAATTAGCAGAAAAAATCTCAAAAGAAGAAGAAAAAAAAAATAAAAGATTGAAAATTTTTATTCAAGTCAATTTAGGTAATGAAAAGCAAAAAAGTGGTGTTAAATTATCTGAGCTAGAAAATTTTTATAGAGAATGCACTGTTAATTTTAATCTTAATATTATCGGATTAATGTGTTTACCACCAATAACTCAAGATCCGCAAATTTTTTTTATAAAATTAAATAAATTAGCAAATAAAATTAATTTAAACGAACTAAGTATGGGAATGTCAGGTGACTTTGAAACCGCAGTAAAAAATGGTTCAACTTTTATAAGAATAGGCACAGAAATTTTCGGAAAGCGTATTTAAGTTATTTGTATAAATGTTTTTTTTTTTATTAGTTTTAATAAAATCCTCATGTCATTAGTACTTATAGCAACACATCCAGCTGTAGGATTATAGTTTTTTGTTATATGGAGAAAAATAGCACTACCTCTAAAAGGAATTATTTTTTTTCTATTATAATCCAACTCTATTAAATAATTATATTTATTATCACTTCTAAAAAGCTTTTCATGCTTGATTTTGTGACGCGTGTTTATAAGTTTATTATAAAATTTACTTTTAGGATCATCACACCACCCCATATATTTATGAATTTTTATTTTTTTAATTTCACAATTAAATTTTTTAATCCTGTCAGATCTATAATAAACTTTACTTAATCTAAAAATGCCTTTAGGAGTAGATCTGTCACCTTCTTTTTTGTTTTTCTTTATCCCATTTTTTCCAATACTACATCTAAATTGAAAGTCATCAACTTTAAGAGTATATTTATTTTGTATCGAGATTATCATTATATAATAAAATGTATAAAAAAAATATTTTTATAATTAATTCAAAGCCATTGTACGATATTTTTGATGAGGTTAAAGATTTATTCGATTTTAATGTTTTTGAAGTGAATGATAACGACTTAAAATTAAGCAAGTTCGATAAAGAACCAAATTCTATATTTCTATCTTTTGAAAAAAATAAATATCTTCATGAAAATAACAGAAATAAGTTAGTTATACTTGAAAATTTACCTTTATCACTAATAAAGATTATTGAAAAAGTAAATTTACTATTTTTAAAAGTTAATTATCAATTAAAGTCAGAAATAGAGATTAAAAACTATATCTTTAATTTAAATAATAAGACTATTCAGAAAAATGGAAAAAAAATTAAATTGACTGAAAAAGAATTAGAAATAATTCTTTTTCTTTCTTCAAAACAAGAGCCTCAAAAAACTCAAAATCTTCAAAGTAAAATTTGGAACTACAACACTGGTTTAGAAACCCATACTGTTGAAACCCACATTTATAGGCTAAGAAAAAAAATTGAAATAGAGTTTGGTGATACTAAATTCATATTAAGTGGTAAAAAAGGATATTCCTTTTATTGAAAAAATTTATTTTTGGACATCTACATTAAAGCTTATAACAATTCTATCTTCACCAGACAAATTTTCTTCTACAGAGTGATGTAGGTATGCTGGAAAAATTAAAAGATCTCCCTCGTTAGGAGTAAAATTTGCCACTTCAGCAGATAATTCTGTTGTTTTCGACTTTGACGGGGATTTAATAAGTTTTTGGTCAAGCGGATCAAAAAATTTTATTTTCCCACAATTTTCTTTGGCTTTGACATAATAAGCTGCACTCAAATGACAATTTGGATGAAAGTGACGAATATTATATGATTTCTCTTTATTTATAACAGACCACATTCCCTCAAAAAGTATTTGTTGAGGAGTACATTTCCAACCATAATCCTTGGTTACTATTTCAAATAAATGAGGAGAAAGCGCATTTACAAATTTTTTTACAATCTCATTTTTAGTGATATCAAAATATGGAGAATGCCAACCGCCGCCACCATTTGATAATTTTAGTCCCTTTTCATCTTGTTTTCTAAGCCCATATATATAATCCTTAAGCTCGAGGTTTAGTTTTTCAAAATTGTCTAACTTACATTGAAAGACAGGCGTTGGAAATAGCTTATAGATTTTTTTATCACTCATTAAATTCTTGCACCTAAAATTTGAATTACTTTAGAGGACATTTCTGTACCTTGGTCTAAACATTTAGTTATCGAGAATTCATTAATGTATCCAGCTAAAAAGCCTGCTGCAAAAAGATCACCCGCTCCTGTTAAATCAATAATGTCCAGATTAGTTTTTGCAGGGCATTCAAAAACAGTTTTTTTATGAATAACCATAGATCCTTTTGCTCCTCTTGTAATTATTATATCTTTGTTTAACTCTTTTGCAAAATAAATAACTTCATTAAGTTCTTTAGCGTTAATTAATGACATAATTTCTTGTTCATTAGCAAATATAATATCGATTTTTTTTTTTACTAAATCTAAAAAAAAATCTTTATGTCTCTCTACACAAAATAAATCAGATAAAGACATTGCAGTTATATTTGAGTATTCAATAGCTTTTTCGAATGCCTTTTTTGGTTCACCTTTATCCCATAAATACCCCTCTAAAAAGGTTAATTTACTCCTTTTTATTTTTTCTTCATCAATATCTTTTTCATTTATTTTTCCAGCGATACCAAGAAAAGTGCACATTGTTCTTTCATAGTCTGGTGTTATAAATACTAAGCAAGTGCCAGTTGGTAAAATTTCTTTTTTTTTTGAATACAAAAATTTCACTTTTTCTTTTTTCAAACCAATCTCATATTTTTTACCGAATTCATCATCACTCACTTTACCAATAAATCCTACTTCACACCCAAGCTGTGCAATGCCAACAATTGAATTTGCAACTGAGCCACCAGAAACTGTTTGTTCTATATTCAAATTTAGCAATAACTTTTTAAATTGATTTTCATCAATTAATTTCATTGTACTTTTTGTTAGTGAATGTTCTAATAAAAATTTATCAGATACCTTACAAATCACATCAATTATGGCATTGCCTATCCCAACAATTTGCATTATGCTTTTTTAGTTTTAAGTGGTTTTTTTCTATGAGGATAACAACTAGTGCATATTTTACAAGCTAAACCGTAACAATCTCTTGCTTTGCAATATTCTCTTCCATAATAAATAATTTGTAAGTGAAGATTATTCCAGGCTTTTTTGGGGAATAGTCTTTTTAAATCTATTTCTGTTTGAGCTACGTTTTTACCACTAGTCAGGCCCCATCTTTGAGCAAGCCTATGTATGTGCGTATCAACTGGAAAAGCTGGATAACCAAATCCTTGAGACATAACTACGCTTGCAGTTTTATGCCCTACCCCAGGAAGCTTTTCAAGTTCTTCAAAAGTTTTTGGAACTTTGCCATTATATTTTTCTTTTAATATTTTGGAGAGATTATAAATACTTTTTGCTTTAATTCTAAAAATTCCAATTTTTTTAATTAATCTTTCAATTTTCCTTCTCCCTAATTTTATAAAGTGTTGAGGTTTGTAGTAATGTGGATAGATTTTTTTGGTCACATTATTAACATTTACATCTGTGCATTGAGCAGAAAGAAGAACTGAAATCAACAATGTAAAAACATTTCTACTTTTTAGTGGTACATGAATTTTAGGATAGGTTTTATTTAATATATTATAAATTATCTTGGCTCTATTTTTCCGATTCATTATTTAAAGTTCATAAGATCTCTCATAGAAAAAAGTCCAGTTTTTTTATGCATCAACCATTTTGCGGCCGATAATGCACCTTCAGAGTAAAGTGATCTATCAAAAGCTTCGTGGGTAAGAGTAATTTTTTCTTTTCCACTTGAAAATTTTACTTCATGTTCTCCAATTATTTCTCCTCTTCTAACTGAATTAAAATTAATCTTTCTTCCATATGGAAAATTTTTTTTATTTAAATATTTTTTTCCTAATAGATTATAGAAATTTTTATTTTTACCTATTGCAATACCCTTTCCAATCATTAAGGCTGTTCCAGAGGGATAGTCTTTCTTATGTTTGTGATGAACTTCATAAACTTTACTTAGGAATTCTTCTCCTAGTGAACTAGAGGTTATCTCAGTCAGATACATTAAAAGGTTGATACCTAAACTCATATTTCCTGCTTTTAAAATAGATATTTTTTTTGAAAAATTTTTAATTAAATTTTCTTCTTTTTTAGTAAATCCAGTTGTTCCTATTACAACTTTTTTTTTTAATTCAGACGCAATTTTTAATATCTCAAAAGTACATTTAGGGGTTGTAAAATCTATTATTATATCTGTTTCCGTAAAGGCTCGTTTAGTATTCAATTCCACTTTTATTTTGTTTATTTTCCTGTTAACTATTCCGCTCTCTGTTAGGGTTACTATTTTAAAATTTTTATTTAATTTTGCAGATTTAATTAACTGTTGACCCATTCGTCCCATACAACCAGTTATCGCTAATTTTATTTGTTTCATTAAAAGATAGAATATGAAACTATCACAATAGATACAACAATTATAGACCAAATGAATAAATTTTTTATTAATTGTTTAGATTTTGAGTTAGAGTTAATAAATTCAGGAACAATCAAAATTAAAACTAAGATTAAAAAAATAGCAGGTATTATTTGTTCTAATCTCATAATTTAATTTTTCCAAAAATCTTTTGCCTTTTGAAAAAACTTTTTAATGCTTGGGTTAGACTTTTCATTTTCTATTTTTCTAAATCTTTCCAGCAATTCTTTTTGTTCTTTATTTAAATATACAGGCACTTCTGTTTTAACTTGTACATATAGATCTCCAAAGTCATTTCCTCTCATATATGGCATACCTTTCCCTTTTAATCTGAATTGCTTACTATCTTGAGTGCCATCTGGAATTTTAATTTTCGCTTTTTTTCCGTCTATTGTTGGTATTTCTATTGTTGTCCCTAAGGCAGCATCAGCTATTGATATTGGAAATTCAAAAAATAAGTTTACATCCGATCTTTTAAATAATTCATGGTTT
>MDTG01338605.1_pt1 | contig 10157 bp, 6 predicted proteins | sample 811421 | NCBI WGS metagenome assembly MDTG01 (sample SAMN05326645, study PRJNA326480) | marine metagenome | isolation source: seawater | place: Pacific Ocean: South East | collected 2011 | reverse complement strand
GGAACCAACGGAACCAACGGTACCAGCGGCGTAGATGGGAAAACCACCTTGATCCAGACCTTTGTTGACTACCCCGGCGAGGGTTGTGCCGATGGTGGTGTGGGACTGCATGTCGGTATCGATGACGACAATGATGGCTACCTCTCGATGGACGAAGTCGACGAAACAGTATACGTGTGCAATGGGGCAGACGGTCAGGACGGTGCCGACGGAACCGGTGGATCTTCCAACAACGGTGGGGGTTCCGATGGCGGCGCCACCTCAGGGATGATGCTGAGCGATTCAATTCGTCTGAGCAAATCCGACGGATGCCCCGCTGGCGGTCGTCTGATAGCTTTCGGTCTGGACAACGGCGATAATGACGGCACGGCGGGTAATGGCGTGTTAGAGGCTGGTGAAATTGATGATCAAACGACCTACTGCAGTGCGCAACGGGTCAGTTTTGTTTACGATGCTCGTCCCGGAACAATTGGTGCCAAACCTGGGCCCCCAAACATGAAGTTGACCGTGGGGGACACCCTTTATTTCGCTGCAGATGACGGCGTTCACGGTTACGAACCGTGGGGCTACAACACCACCACCGGTGAGATGTGGATGGTGGCCGATATCCGGCAAGGTGCCGGAGGGAGTTTCCCTGGTGCTTGGTTGGCCATCAAACATGGCTCACAAATTTTCTTTAGTGCTTACACCGATGACAACGGTACAGAACTGTGGGCACACGACCACGCCACTGGTGCAACATGGATGGCCGCCAACCTCGGAGTGGACCAGCAGGGTCCAATGGGAAGCAACCCGGGCGATGACATCGAAATCATGTACGGCGACACGCTGTATTTCTCCGCCTTCACCCAACAATATGCAACCGAACTTTGGGCCTACAACACTCTCACCCAAAATTCATGGTTGGTGAAGGACATTCATATGGGAAGTTCTGCCAGTCCAGGCTGGTACATGCATTTCATTCACAACGACGTGCTCTACTTTACCGCTCGAGATCTCGGCAATGTTCACGACCTTTGGGGCCATAACCAATCGAACGGAACCACTTGGAAGGTGGCCACCTTTGGTACCAACCCCAACACCAACCCCGGGAATTACATGGATCACCTCATCGGCGACACCGTGTATTTTGATGCGTTGACCCCGGTAGGTCGCGAACTCATGGCCTACAACCTCCTCAACCATACCTCTTGGTTGGTCGCTGATTTGGAGCTTGGCGTGGTGGGTAGCAACCCCGGGGAACACATGTCGTTGGTGGTCGATCGTACGTTGCTGTTTGACACGGCCGACGGCAGCTTGTGGGCCCATGACACGTCCAACGGGTCCACCTGGCGCGTCATTCAGCATTTGGGTACAAATCCAGGCGAGGGCGCACATGAAACCGTCGTCGGCAAGATGGCGTTCTTTCGAGCACAAGACGGGACAGGCGGCGAAGAATTGTGGGCCTTTGATGAACAAACCGGCCGTGCGTGGCGAGCAGCCGACATCTTCCCTGGGTCGGAAGGAAGTTCACCAGGCAACAAAATAATGGTTGGATTAAGTGGCGTGCTGTACTTTGACGCCTTCACCAACAACACCGGTCGTGAGTTATGGGCGCACGACCCAGCCGATGGTTCAACATGGGTAGTGCTGGATATTGAACAGGATGATGTGAACTACACGACGACCGATCCCTCTTCAGATCCGGCTCGGAGTTTTTGGGCCCTGCACAACGGGTGTTTATTCTTTGATGCCTATCAAAATGACACCGGTCGAGAGATGTGGAAGATGTGTTTAGAGCACACCATCACCTACGGACTCTAATGACTAAGATTCCGTAGAATGGTGCTCGTGCCGGGATTTGAACCCGGGTCGACGGAATGAAAACCCGCCATGATGGACCGAACTACACTACACGAGCGATAGACATCCCAGCAAGGTCATGTTCAAGAATCAATCGGCCATAATTTGATTTTCTTTTTCATCTAACAATCCCTGCCACCATTTGAAAAGTGGAATTATCAGAATTGCTCCAATGAGTGCAATAATGCTGAATGTCCACACATTCAAACTAGCCAATATTTCAGCACCATATGCCCCAATGGCTACCGCCGGAACTCCAAATCTAACCCCTCTTCCAAGTATCCCCGCGATAATAAATAGTCTCAAATCCATTTTTCCCATTCCAGCAATCCATGCAAATACTTTGTACGGAATTGGTGAAACTGCAGCGATAAATATCCCACTCGCACCATATCTTTGGGTCAGTACTTCCAATCTAAGAACAGTTTTTTCCGATGAAAAACGGTCAATTAATGGCCGCCCTGCTCGTTCCCCAACCCGATAACCTACTATCGCTCCTGAAACTGAAGCAATTGTAGCAACCAAGCCCAAAAAGAGGCTTCCTGATATAGATCCATCAGAAATCAGCATTGGCCAGAATAAAGTTTCAGGAGGTATTGGATTGATTATCGCTTCAGTAAAGATTAGGATAAACAATCCAATGAGGCCGAATCCGTCGAGGAATTGAACCACAGAATTCAATATGTCTGTGATTCCCATATGCCTGCGGAGGAGGGATTGCCCATGAATCTGATGTGAAACGGTTACGAATATCAGCCGGATGTATCAAGAGGGAGGTGGCTCCGTGGTACGTCATGGTCGGCGCGGCTCGTGTTCTTGACACAGGCGCGCTGCTCCATCTCCCTCCGAACAGACTCTCTGGAGGATTAGTAGCCAATAGTCAGAGAGACGAGATAGCACGGGTTGACAAAGATCGCGCCCTTCTCATTGAAGGTGTACGTCTTCATTGGCGTTCTCCCTCAGACGAGGCTCTTCAAAGAGCACGGGAAGCCGCTCAAGAGACAGGAGATATTTCTGGTTTGTCAGATGTTGACATGGATGTTCTTGCTGTTGCGTTGGAGCATCGTGCAATCATTGTTACAGATGATCATAGAATCCAAAATGTTGCTGGCCGCTTTGGTGTAGGCTGGCACCCTGTGATGAATGAAGGAATCAAAGAACATTGGGAATGGGTCTTGGAGTGCAAGGGTTGTAAGAAGTTACACCCCCCTCCAGAGAATGTATCTCGTTGGCGTAGAACGTATGGTTCCTGTGCAGATTGCGGTTCAAAGCTAAAATTAAAGCGAGGCGGGACTTAGTCACTCTGCTTCTTTGACATCCTGCTTGATATCTTCGGGTTTTCTTCCCTCAACTTCAATGCCCTTGCTTTTTGCATCTTCCACTAATGCCACTGATTCAGTCATCCCTCCTCTGTCAAGGTCATTTTCCGTAGAATTCGTAACATCGCCTTCTACGAGGCCTTTGTTAAACTCTGATTTTGCTTGTCCGAGGGACCGTGCCAACTTGGGAAGTTGAGATGGTCCAAACAGAATAAGAAAAAGTCCCACAAGTATCGCGCCCTCCATCGGTCCGAATGCCATGACTTTGCCAGGTAACTCATCATTCAAAGACAATTCTGGTGTTTTTGATGAATAGGGGGTAGTTCTATCCTCCTGACACCGGGGGGAGAAGAGCGACTTCAGCACCATCATGTAATGCCGAATCGAGAGGACATATCTTTCCATTAATAGCAGCATTAAGTCCAGTTTCTAACCATTTTTCTAAATTTAATTGTTTGATAATGTCTTTAGTTGTGGTCCCAACGATTACCGACAATTCAATACTTTCATTTCCGATGAATTCCCTCAATGGACCAAAAAACAAAATGGAAACTTTCCAGGCTTTGACGGCATCGTCCATATACCGCACATATTCATCCAGTATTTCACGCCTCGGAATAGGTGTTATCAGGCTCCGCTTACCATGAGTGATTATGGGAGTTATTCTGGAGGCATTCAATCTTTGGAAGGTTTATCCTATGGGAGAGTCAGAAGTTTCCGCACTTTGTGACGTTTCTCTACAAATAAATAGAGGTGAAATACTTGCAATTACAGGTCCATCTGGAAGTGGAAAAACAACGTTGTTGAATTGTTTGTCTACCCTCGATACGGTTAGCCGTGGGGAAATATACTTCGAAGGAAAAGATATTGCGAATCTTTTCGATCGAGAACGGACTAAGTTACGTGGGGAAAGAATGGGTTTTATTTTCCAACAGTATCAGCTTATACCAGTTCTTACAGCGGTTGAAAATGTGGAACTTCCATTACTTTTGCTTGACATCCCTGCTGATGAGGCAAGGACTAGGGCACTTGAATCCCTTTCAATTCTCGGTCTTTCTAACCGTTCAGAGCATAAACCATCAGAACTTTCCGGTGGCCAACAACAAAGAGTTGCTATAGCACGTGCAATCGTGCATAATCCCTCAATTTTGTTTGCCGATGAACCTACTGGAAATCTTGATTCTGATACTTCCAATACCGTTGTTTTAGCTCTTGAGGAGTTAAATAGAATTCAAGGCATTACAATTGTATTGGTGACTCATGATGATTCTGTTTCTCAACGGTGTAATAGGATACTGGAAATTAATGATGGAATTTTATCTGTAAAAACCGTTGAAGAGGAGTGAGGGATTGTGCCTCATAAGAAAAAAATAATTCTGGCTTCCTTTGATTTAATACTAGCCGGAATCATTGTTTCATTGACCTTAATTGATGGATACTTGTATTGGCACTGGTTTGTTTCATTGTCTATTTTTGTACTGTTTCATATTCTTTTACACGTCATTATTTCTCCTAGGATTCGAATGTTAGCTAAACTATCAATGAGGGATACTAGAAAAAGAAAAACCAGTTCTGCATTGCTATTTTGTGGTCTGATGTTGGCATCTGCCGTTGTTTCTAGCGCACTAATTGTTGGAGATAGCTTTGATGCAACACTAGAGGATCGATTGGTGGCAAGTCTTGGAGAGACTGATTGGTTGGTAGGAGGAACAGATCCATTGACTTCAAATCCTCTTTTGATGAATCAAACACGCGTGATGGCTGCTTTGGATAATCTCTTAGAACATGAAGAGATAGATGGAATTGGCGTGGAACTCCATCAAAGAGTTACTGGAATTACCTCAGATGGTAGCAAGGTAAATCCCAATGTTGTTTGGTTTTCACCCGATGTGAATTTACGTACATCTGGTCCATGGGCCGAACCACAGGGAGAACCACCAATTTCTTGGTCTCAATTAGGTGTAGGTTCTGACGATGAGATGGAAAGGGCAATTGTGAACCAAGCACTTGCTAATTCACTTGGGTTAGAGAATGGTGACCTTTTTTCTGTATCATGGTCAGAAGTTGTTGATAATAAGACAATACGGAAAAGTCATAATTTTTCTATTCAATCTGTTGTTAGTTCTATCGGATTGGGTTGGGAAAATGCAAATCAGCCTCTAATAATTACAACTCTCGAAAGAGCCCAATTAATTCAAAATAAAAACGGTCTAGTATCCAGAGCAGTAATTTCTGGAATAGGGGATGTTTTCCAAGGATATTTAGTACCGGACATAAAGATAAAAATCGAAAATTCATTTTCTGAAGAGATGACTGCATCAGATGCGGGTTTTAAGTGGACAGGAATGAATCCGGGTGAATTAGCCACTTTGACCAGATCAAGTGGAGGAGGTCTACTTTCAACAGGAGATATTTCGGGAATAAATTCTGCACTACAGATTGTGGGTCATGATTCCGACGCATCGTCATTTCTTCTCACTCCTATATCTGGAATATGGGATGGAGATACTGAACTCACTTCTATCGAAGGCGAGCGAATAATCGCAGTAGGTTTAGACACGAATAATCAAATCATTGTAACAGACGCTTCTGTCCATATTTCCTCTAATCTCTTGGAATCAACTCATTTCTCTTTTCCAAATATTATTGATGCTGAATTAAGCAATTCAATAGCTTATATTTTGACTGAAGACGAAATCATTGTAGTGGAAATATCCTCAAGAACGTATGACACAATTCCACTGAATGATCTTGAATTTTCTGATATTGCAATCACAGACTCAACTATATGGGGTGTTTTAAGTGGTTCAAATTCTATATTCTCATTGACCATTGGAGAGGAAGTAAGCGATGATGAATTTTCTGAAATTGTATTTGACATTCCAAGCGAGATTATTGGATCTAAGGTTTATACGGACGGAACATCCATAGCAGTCCATTTTGAAACCATTTTTGACAGTCATATTTGTTGGGTCTTGGGGCCAGTTTTATCCTGTCACTCTGCCGAAAATTCCCAAATGGTGTTTTTGCACAACAATCAGACATTCATTCATTCAGGGAATGCTATCAAGAGGTGGAATGGAAGTGCATTTGAGAATGCTCATTTTCTTAACTCATCCGTATTAGGTGGGAACTCAAATGGATTGATTGTAGACGGAAATGATTACCTTTTAGTATGGTCAAATCAATCCTCAGATTTTATTGAAACTTACCATTTACCTTCGACAATTAATGGGCAGATTTTTGATGTGGATAATGGAGCAGTGTTAGCATCTACAAATTACGGCACTGTAATGATTGATCAAAGTCAAAAGATGTCCATTCAATTGTTTAATTCATTCGATGTCGGTTTTGGAATAGAACTTCCTCCATTCTTCATCTCTTTAGAAGGGGAAACGGTGTCTGATTTAATTGGGGTTAATGGGACGGTTCGATTTAGAGAAGGTATTGCAGAATTTAATCAGATTGAGATAATTTCTCTTGGAAGAAATATGGATAGTGAATCTCGTCTTGATATTGAAGTGGATACTTCTGCTGTTTTCCTTGACGATTTCCTTGAAATTAATTCAGACTTGGAGTTATTGAATTCAGCAATTATTGGAACAATGCCTATGGAGAAAACTGCTGATTTTCTAGGGGACAATCCCAAAAGAAGTATGGTAATAGTCCAAATGCCTCATGATGAATCTGATTTTGTAATTGTTAGGGATGCATTGCTGGATTGGGCAGATAGGAGAGCGAACATTCAATCCTCCTCATCGTCATTGGTGCCAATCAAAGAGGAAGCAATTGTATCGATTGATGGTGCAGGTGAATCGTTCTCGGCGCTCTTCTTAATCTTTGGAATATTCATTGTGATGGCAGGTCTTTTACTGATTGTTAATTTATGGATTATGTCAGCGGATGACCGTAGTAACCAATGGGGTTTACTTCGAGCAATTGGTGCATCCTCAAAAGATGTTGAATGGTTGCTGAGGATTGAGGGTGTAATTCTCTCCACTCCTGCTTGCATGGCGGGCTCTTTAGTTGGTATGATATTAGCCGGTTTCCTGATGAGTGGTTTAGGTATTTTTTTCCAAGCCACATTCGGAGTAGGGTTTAGTTTCCATTGGACTCATCAATCGATATTAATTGGAGCATGCATTGGATTTTTAGTTTCTGTAATTGCTCTAAGGGTATCTTCATTTTTCCTTTCTCGAAGGAATCTAATCACAAGCCTGCGAGGATTGCCTAATCCCAATACTTCATACAATTCATGGATAATTTTAGCATCAATATTCATCGCAGTTGTAGCTTTTATTTCCTCTACAATGTCATTTTTTATCGGCGACTTTTCTCTTGGTTTAGGGCATTCTCTTTGGGTTTCAGGAGGCTCTCTTTTCCTGTTATCCATGTTAGTTCCTGTTTCAGTAATCTTCTCGAAAATCCTCCCAAGAAGAACTCGATTCATTGGAGTTCAATTTTCTAATAATGATGCCTCCAGAAACTGGTCTTGCACAATAATTGGTTTATCACTAGTTATCTTTGCTCTAATTGAAGATCCTATCCGAGCACGGTATGCTGTTACGGATAGTTCTCTATTTGTCTCAGGGATATTTATCTTGCTAGGTGGAATATTAGTATTCTCTACCACTGGCCCCGTAGTTATTAGACAATTTTTATCCTTAATCGGACGTTCCAAACCCAGTTTTTCGGCAATTGCATCTCTTTCAATTGCTTTCCCTCAGTCCAGACCCGTTCGCTCTGCGATTTCGATGGGGATGTACAGTATAGTGATTTTTGCTCTCATCGCTCTTTCAGGCTACAGCACATTGTTTGGAAATTACGTTTCAGATATCGGCGAAGATGCTGCGGGGGAATATGATATTTTAATTTCCGGTACGGGGCAGGAGTTGGATATTTCTCCATTGCTCGCTTGGAGTGAGGAAGACTTCAGACGAAATGGAATTGAATCTCTTGCAATTATGGATATTGGATTATGTATTATCAGTGGGAATGAATTGAATTCAACATACTCGTCGTTACGCAATATCCCTCTAGGGTTTATTCAGACTGGAGCTTTGCCTCTATCTGAATGGGATAAATCCCTGGGTAATACTTCGTTAGAGGTTTGGGAGGCCGTTTTCAATGATCCAAATTTGGCCATTGTGGATGCCTCAATTGGACTTGAAACCTATTCGGTATTGGGTGCCCTTCCACTTGAAGGAGGTGGATTAGCCTCAGGTTCGATATTAGAAATTAGAGATCCAAGCCGGCCATTATTTCAATCTAATTTGCGTGTGGCAGGAGTATTATCTCAGGATGCCTCTTTGTTGTTATCTGGAGTATTTGTATCCAATATGACCTTTTCTTCCATGATTAAGTCTTCAACTAACATGGTCTGGATAGATGTCTCGGATGATGTAAATATGGTAGACGTAGCCTCAAGTCTTCAACTAGAATTCGGTTCAGACGGTGCAAATGTTCTCCTCATAGATGAATTGTTTGAGCAAATAAGCTTAATCTTAGTCTCATTATTGGGCCTGCTTCGTGTTTTCTTGGCATTGGGGCTATTCATCGGAGTGACTGGATTGGCTGTAGTCACAGCTAGAAGTATCAATGAAAGAAGGCAACAGATAGGTGTCATGCGAGCTATTGGTATGCAGAGGAATGAAGTTGTAACCTCAATATTCCTGGAAGTGGGTTGGATTAGTAGTCTCGGCATCATCAACGGTCTAATAGCTGGGATAATCTTCTATCGGTTTTTGTTTAATACATATATCCAAGAATACGGGACTGAATTTGTTATCCCTTGGTTGGAATTCGTGTTAATCATCGTTTTCTCCATATTCATGACACTGGTTGTCGTTTTGATGCCGGTAAAGAAAGGTGCATCTGTCCCACCATCCGAAGCAATGAGATCTTTGTGAGAACATTTCAATTGTTAACAAACTAAACGCACTAATTCGGCCAACGTGTATTTTTTGACCCCTATTTTTTAACATTCTTCCCCAATTTGTTATATAGAGATGATGTTCGTAAAGGAGGTGACCGACTGGAGGTCATGACCTATGAAGAAGACGCTATCGTTGATTATGATTGCACTGATGATTGCCAGCGTGATGTTTTACGTCACGCCGGAAGAATTGAACGCCGATATAGCACCATCCGACGCAGGACGTGCTGCAGGAGATGAGATTAAACTGCATGATGTAACCTCTCCAAGAGAGTCCTATACGGATGCATTCTCTGGAGAAGTTAGGAACCAGATTGATGCTGGAACCGATGTGCCGTTTGTTGTTGTTGTCAAGAATGACGGGACAAACGACATCTTGAACTTGAATGTAAGAGTTACAGTTACATCTGGAACTGGTGCAGCACAACAGACAATCTTAGATGTTAGCGACCAAGTCGTCTGTAATGCCATCCTAGGTTGTCCTGTCGCCTCACTGGCTGCAGGAGATTACTTGGAAAATGGATCATATACTGTGAAGGCAGCTAGTGGCGCTGATCTAATCTGGAATCCTAGCATTGCAGGTACATATCAAGTCAAGGTTTCCCTAGAAGGATTTGGAGACCAAGATACTGATCTAACAAACAATGAATTAACATACTCTGTTTCTGTAGTGGATTGGAACGATATTTCTGTGGACATTTGTTGGGTAGATGGGGATGCTTGTTATGCCGATGATAATGCTGCACGCAGTCAAGCTGTAGAAGCAGGCTCCTCATCTCAATACAGAATCACCATGACTCCAGGTGGTAGTGTATCCGATTGGGAAGCACGTTCTGTTACTGTAACTGTTGGATTTGACGGTGCTTATGATGGTACCATGTCGACAATCGATGATGGTACAGGAAACCAAGTAACAATTGCATCTCTTTCTGGCGCATCCAATACCTATGTCATGGGTGACGCAGTGAACGATGTTGAAGTGTGGCGTAACGCTTCAGATGCTGAGCAGACATCAAACAATGGTGCATATCCAAACCCATGTGTAAATGAAGATAATCCTT
>MDTG01292868.1_pt1 | contig 10157 bp, 7 predicted proteins | sample 811421 | NCBI WGS metagenome assembly MDTG01 (sample SAMN05326645, study PRJNA326480) | marine metagenome | isolation source: seawater | place: Pacific Ocean: South East | collected 2011 | reverse complement strand
GTTCATTTATTTCGAGGTTAAGTTGTCTTTTCCCTTCAGTAATTGAAATTTTTTTTGAGTTTTCATAATTAAGCAACCTCCCATTCATGTGGTGGACTAGGTTGTTTTTCCCTGGTAAAAACTCCATAGCCTTAACATATTTTTTTTCAGAGAGTTCAATGGGTAGTGTTGCCATGTAAAAATGATCTCGACTATTACCTTCAACATAAATACTATCAAACCAGACCGTTGTATCGGGCTCTCCAATAGAACTTTTGATGGGGTGATAAGTGATTTTTGGAAGATTAGATGGATTTCCTTCTGGAGCACCAATTTCAATCCACTCCTTGATAATGTGTTTATTGTTTTCTGATAAATATTTTTCACCAATAAAATGAGTGTAATTTCGATTAGCAGGCCATGGTGGCATTAACCCACTTTGAGTGACTTCTAGTATTGTATTTTTCTTTCGATTAACTTGGTTGAAATTAATTAATGAGAACGGTGCTGCTCCATCGGGTTGATGACATGGAGTGCAATTTTCTAGTAAAATTGGTGCAATATCTTTATTGTAGGTGTAGGTATTTTCATGAATACATGCGAATAGAAGCATACAAATGAATGTCAAAAAAAATACTTTTTTCATTTTAACAAAGTTAAACTAACGCAGTTTTAGATTACAATTTATCTATGATAAATCTTTTGGATTAAAAGTAAAGTTAAGTCTTATTTTCGTGATTAAATGTCTAGTAAATTTATAGATGTAGAAAAAATCATCCTTGATAAGAATCCAAGGTTATTAAAAAGACTCCCACGGTTTATCATAAATTATTTAAAAAAAATTTTATGGGAGGACGATGTAAACCGAATTATTGCAGATAATCAAGGAGTGTCTGGCATTCAGTTTTGTAAGAATGCAATTCAAGAATTTAATATTGATGTTAAAATCTGTGGTATTGAAAATGCACCAAAAACTGGAGGTGTAATCTTCGCATCCAATCATCCTTTAGGTGGTTTCGATGCCCTAGGATTTGTGGATCAGTTTTCTAAATATAGATCTGATATTAAATTCATTGTGAACGATATTTTATTAAACTTACAGCCTATGAGAGACATTATCATAGGTGTAAATAAACACGGAAGTACGGCTTCACAGTCTTTAAAAAATATTGATAATGTATTCTCAAATAATGAAGCAGTGGTGATATTTCCTTCTGGATTTGTAAGTAGGAAGAAAAAAGGTGTAGTAAAAGATTTAGAATGGAAAAAGACATTCGTAACTCGTGCTAGAAAATATATGGTGCCTATTGTGCCCGTTCATATTCAGGGAGAACTTTCGCCTTTTTTTTACCGGTTAAGTAGACTAAGAGAGTTTTTGGGTATAAAAGCAAATATTGAAATGCTTTTTTTAGTGAATGAATTATTTAAACAAAGAAATACGTCAATTAAAATTATATTTGGAGAAGCTATAAAGCCCGAGATACTTGATACAACCATTCGAAAAGATACTGAATGGGCAGCATTTATAAAAGATGTTGCATTTAATTTAAAAGACAAAGTATGAGCACCAATTTGGATTACATATCACCGCCAGTGCCGTTGGATTTAATTCAAAAGGAACTAACAAAAGATCGTTTCATTCGCATAACAAATAAAGGGAGTAATGAGATTTACATTGTTAACCATCATAATAGTCCTAATGTAATACATGAAATTGGAAGGTTGCGTGAGTTAACTTTTGCAAGTGCAGGAGGTGGTACTGGACAGTCAATCGATATTGACAAATATGATACGAGTGAAAATTGCTTCAATCAACTTATTGTGTGGGCTCCAGAGTCAAAGGAGATTATTGGAGGGTATAGGTTTATAGATTGTTCTAAAATCATAGATACTGAACCGTTAGAGCTAGCTACTCAACGTTATTTTAACTATTCAGATCAATTTAAAAAAGATTATTTACCATATACCGTTGAACTTGGAAGAAGTTGGGTTCAACCTAACTTTCAGCCATCAAATGTTTCTCGTCGAGGAATATTTGCTTTGGATAACCTTTGGGACGGTCTTGGATCAATTGTTGTTGATAATCCGCACATAAAATACTACAGTGGAAAAGTAACACTATACTCAAGCTACAATAAAGAAGCTAGAGACGCTCTAATGTATTTTTTAAATTACTATTTTAATGATCCAGACAAGCTTATATTACCCATTAAACCAGTCAGTATCTCTTGTGATATTGAGGAATTTAAAGAAAATCTAGTTGGATTAGATTATAAACAGGGGCGCAAATTATTAAATAATTTTGTCAGAGACCGCGGAGAAAATATACCTCCATTAATTAATAATTACATGAGTTTGTCACCGACTATGCGTTCATTTGGGACGGTTCTCAATCAGTATTTTGGTGAGGTTGAAGAAACCATGATTTTGGTTAAAATAGAGGATATATATTCCGAAAAAAAGTCGCGATATATAGATTCTTATAAACCCTCTATTTAATGTTCTAAGCTACAACCAATTGGAGTTGTTTTCTCAATTTTTGGTTTTAAATTATTTCTGACGGATAGAATAGCATCCTCTAAGTAATTATTTTCCCATTTTTGTTTGTAGCTTCCCAATTGCTCTATTCGGTCATCCATCATTCCTTGGTATAATATATTGCCTTTAGAATCTAAAATATAAAATTCGGGAGTTACCGTAGCATTCAATTGACGAGCAATCTGATATAAATTATCTCTAAAAATAGCAGGCTTAAATACTGATTCAGTTGCAAAATGGTTAATTTCCATAGACGAGTAATAGTTGCCACTAATTATACCAATACCTTGTATGTTTGGGTATTTATCATTCAATTTTGAAAAAGGTGTTGACAGGGTATGGCATAGTGGGCAGTCTGGAGCTATAAACATAACTAGGGTATATTTATGCTTGGATAATAATTTTTTAAAATTAGAAGTAATTGTACTTTCTTGACAAGATACCAATATAAGTAAACTTAGTAAGAATAGACTAGTATTTTTCATATTCATATATTGGGAGTGAAATGTAAAATGTGGTCCCCATATTGACTGTACTTTTAAATTGAATTTGGCCGCCAGAAATTTCGATAATTTTTTTAGATAAAGCCAATCCTAACCCCATTCCTGAATTTTTAGTACTGAAATTTGGAGCAAATATATTTTGGTAATTATCTGGTGCTATACCTATCCCATTATCAGATATTTCAATTTTAATATTAGTTTTTACTTTTAACGATATCTTTATTTTGCCAATTAAATCCTCTGGAATAGCCTGAGTAGCATTTTTGACAATATTAATGAGCACACGTTTAATCTGTTCTCTATCAGCCCATAAAAATACGTTCTCTTGAATTTCAGATTCGACTTGAATATTTTTATCTTGCTTAAATAGGGTTACAATTTCTTGAGTAATATCTGAAAGGTTTAAAATGTCAAACTGATCTTGAGGCATTTGAGCAAATGAACTGAATTGCTCAGCCATGATACTTAAACTTTCAATTTGTTTAAGCAGTAAAGCTGAAGTTTTTTGTGTAAGCCTACGCTGTTTTTCGGGAGTATCGTTTTTAATTGATCTTTGCAAATGTTGGATACTAAGTTTCATTGGTGTCAATGGATTTTTAATTTCGTGAGCTACCTGCTTGGCCATTTCTTTCCATGCACCTTCACGTTCTGAACTAGCAATTTGTTGAGCACTTTCTTGGAGTTCTGTTGCCATCTTATTGTATTGTTTGACCAGTTGACCAATCTCATCGTCTCTGTTATAATTTATCAATTCGTTAGACCCCCTTAGAACTGTTTTTGCAATTTTTTCTCTTATAGATTCTAATGGTTTTGAAATTTCTTTACTGATAAAATAAGCAATAAATCCACTGACTATAAGAAGTAGAAAATATACATTGATAATGTTAATAATGAGATCGGATAGTTGCTTATTTAATAGTTCATTTTTTGAAAATAGTGGCGTATTTACATAGCCAATTACTTCATTTCTTCCGTCAAACAAAGGAACATATGCACTTAGATAGTCCGAACCTTCTAATTCTTCTTGAATGAGTAATTGAGAAGTTTTCTCTAAACTTAGCTTGCTGTATGCAAGAGGATTCATTTGACTACCTAGAATTTCATTATCTATGATGTATGGTTTTGAACTACCTAAGAGTTTTCCGTTTTTATCGAATAAATTGATATCAACTTGATGTGTGTTGCTTTCTTCGTTAAGTATTAGCAGTCTTTCTTCTTCATTACTTAATTTCTTAGATAGATTCACTCGATTTTGTAGTCGTGAGCTAATGTTTTTTACTTTATTCAACAATTGCTCTTCTAACATTGCATTGTAATTTGATTTTTCAAACTGAACGATTGTATAAACGGAGAGTAGCAAACCAAAAATTAGAATTCCTGTAATCGCAACTTGAATTCTTGAACTTAAATGAAGAGATAAGTCAGGAAGGAAAATGATTGTGACTTGCTGATTGGTAGTCGAGAAAACTTTTAGCACAAATGATCCAATCATACCAATAAAGATGATTATAATTAGGATAAAAGTGAATATGGTTAATATTTGTCTAAATGGGTTAGCATACACGCTCAAGATGACGTCATAGTTATTATTTGAATATCGGGTATGTTTTATTCCACCAAAAAAAAGATTAGTATTATTGTTAACTGGTATAGATTGAAGCTGATATGGAAACTCACCTAATTGGCTAATTAATTTTTCTGAAATGTATATTCCATAGGAATAATCATCTAAAGAGATTATTTCTTTATCCTTTTGATTTGCAAAAGATTCGGGGTAGAGAAAGTCGGATTGAATTATGCGAGGTTCAAGCAGTATAAAAGTAGTACCAAAATGACCTTTAATGTCACAGTTTTCAAATTTAGCGATGTATCCGTTATTATTTGATGATTGATTTAACTCGTAAAAATATGCACTGGTTGTCCGTTTTGTTCGACTATTATATAGGCTGTCCAAATAATTAATCGTGTATAGGTTATTTTGATTAATATTAATACCATCAGCTCCAAAACTAAAAAGTTTTAGCTCGTATTTTTCCAAGTAGTTACTGAAATATAGCTGTTTAATTCTTCCTTCAATGACGTCCTTACGATTATTAAAGTCTTCATAGTTTTCTGGGGTTAAAAATTCTAGTGCTAATTGATTTTCTATACGAGCTAGCCTATTTATAGTTTGCTCATCCTTATTATCCATTATTTTGGCAGCATATTGAAGTAAATAGTTTTCAGTTCGTGCTGTTTGAGAATGATAAATAACGCCAGATATAATCGCTGCTGTAAGAAATGAATATACATATACTAATTTCTTAATTGATTGAACATAGCTATTTATGAGGAGGCATAGCGCCAATAATAAAGAGATACAAATCAAATTAGTTGGAAGACGGTGCGCATTGATATACTGGAATCCAATAAATATTGAAACACCAATTAAATAGCTTACCCAATGGTTAATGTTGCTTAGCTTTAATTTTGATTTACTGAAATAACATGTAACCCAAAATAAAATAAAACTCAAACAGATATAAGAGAGAAGAAGATAGGATGAGATATCAAAATCAATTAAACGTTCAAAATCCAGCAGAATATTGATGTGCGTTATAATATTTATACTTAGATGAATAAAAAAATCGAGACAAAAGACAAGTACACCAATTATGATAGACCCTGTTAACGGTCGTTTATATTTTCTGAAAATATAAATTAGACTCACACTAATCAGAATAATGGATATCAAGTGGATGAACAAGATAGTTAGAAGGTGTTCGTTAGAAAGAATATTAAAATTTTGATTGGATAGGAAAAAATAGTCATGGTATGAAATTTTTAAGTTATAGAAGAGCAAAAGATTTATAAAAACTACAGTTAAGGTAGCTAAATGCATTAGATTTTGTTCTCTTTTAGCATGGAACAAGAATAAAATGAGAAATAAAAATGATGTGAATAAAGAAATGACTAAAAACGTACCTTTATAAGCGTCTCTGTGTTGAGTTTTTAAACTGATTTTATTATCCATTATTGGGATATTGTCGGCTAAAATTAGTTTGTTTTGAAAGGCTTTATCAAATTTCACCAATCGGGAATTAACCTTATTTCCGTTAACTATTCGATAACCAAGAAATGATGATTCAGATTTAAAGACAATATAAATATCGTCGCCAAAAGTATATCGAATGGGGAAAGAATGATTGTTTAAAACAGATGGGTCTATGTAAATTTTATTGCTATTCCAGTGGTTTAAACTCTTATTTTTAAACGAAAGGTAATACCATTTTTCATTACGTATTAGCTGACCTATGGAGTCTGTGTAAGATTTTGAATTTTCAGAATTTATTTGGTTGAATATATGTTCTGCTTCAGGAGCTATTTCTTGAGCAAATGGCTCTAAGCTGAGGTATTGTGTGGGAGGATTTTCGTCCTTGTGTTGTAACGAAAAATAGGATAAAAGAATTATTAATAATCCTCCAATAAACCAGCCTATTTTAACAACTCTACTCAATAGTTTGCTTCATTTTTTAAATATTGATTTACATAGTCGTTTATAGCTTTTTCTAAACTATGAAAAGGAGTTTGATATCCGGCGTCCATAGTTTTTTTCATGCTAGCTTCAGTGAAATATTGATACTTGTCTCTAATATCTTCAGGCGTAGGAATATAACTGATGTTAGGTTTAAGACCTAAGGCTGAAAAAATTATAAGAGCAAGATCATTAAATGTTCTAGCTTCTCCTGATCCAGCATTATAGATTCCGCTATTTTTTTGATTCTCATACCAAAACCACATTAGATTTAGTAAGTCTTTTATGTAGATAAAATCTCTCATTTGTTCTCCATCCTTATAATTGGAGTTGTGAGATTGAAATAAATTTAAACTTCCATTTTTATTGATTTGATTGAATGCATGAAAAACTATACTAGCCATTCGACCCTTGTGATATTCGTTAGGTCCAAAAACATTGAAAAATTTTAGTCCTACCCAAAATGGGGGTGTTATATTTTGTTGATTTACCCATAAATCAAAATCTTGTTTACTCTGACCGTAAGGATTTAATGGTGATAACTGATTAATTGCTTTATCATCATCAAAACCAAACTCGCCATTGCCATAGGTAGCTGCAGAAGAGGCATATAAAAAGGGTATTTTTTTTTCGCATGCAAAGCTCCAAAGGGTTTTAGAGTAGTTTAGATTTAACCAATCAAAAATCGACGAGTCAAATTCAGTAGTATCAGTTCTTGCACCAAGATGAAATATGAAATCTATAGAATATCTATGGATATCGTGAATAAATAAATCACGATCAATTTTAGCCATAAAGCCGATATTTTCTAAATTTTTAATTTTTAGCTTATAACTAAAATCATCAACTAAAATCAGATCAGTTAACCCTTTTTGGTTAAGAAATTCTACTAAACAACTCCCAATAAAACCTGATGCACCTGTTACAACAATGGCCATACTTACGAATTTAAGTTTAATTGTTAAAATCTTTGAGGGGTTTCTGCATTTCTTTTGCTATAGTTAGTTTGGACTTAAACTTAACATTAAATTTGTATTTATAAATATATTCATGTCAGGTAAACAAGTTTATGTAACACGTAAAATGCACTTTAATGGTGCACACAAACTGTATAATCCATCTTGGTCAGAAGAAAAAAATGAGGAGGTATTTGGTCGATGTGCAAATAAAAACTGGCATGGTCACAACTTCGATTTGTATGTCACTGTAAAAGGTTTGCCAAGTCCAGATACAGGATTTGTTATGGATTTAAAAAAATTAAAAATCATTGTTAAAGAGCATGTGGTGTCGAAATTAGATCACCAAAACTTTAATGTAGACGTTGATTTCTTAAAAGATGTGATGCCTAGTATTGAGAATATTGCCATTAAGATATGGGAGCAACTAGAAGACCAGCTTCCAATAAATTCTCAACTTCATTGCATAAAACTTTATGAAACTGAAAATCAGTTTGTAGAGTATTTCGGTTAGTTTTTATAAGTTGATTACTAAAAATCAACTATTAATTGAATAAGTGATTATTTATATATCCTACATAAATCTATAATTAATTTGATTTAGTATATTTGTAAGCAATTACTCACTTATATGACTAATAAACAAAAATATATTCTTGAATCTGCATTAACTTTATTCTCTGAGAAAGGTTATAGTGCTGTTTCAACAAGTTTAATAGCAAAACATGCTAATGTATCAGAAGGTCTTATTTTTAGACACTTCAAGGATAAATACGGATTGCTTAACCATCTTATTGATGATTGGTACGATAAGTTTAATTCTCACATGTCCATTATTCGTTCTATTGAGAAACCAGAGCATAGAATTCAAGCAGTTATGGAATTGCCTTTTCGTGTAGATGAATCAGAATTTCCGTATTGGAGGCTTGTTTTTTCAATAAGGTGGCAGTACAATGATCTAATAAGTAAGTATATACTCACTTTAAGAGATATGCTTGAATTAAATTTGAACGAATTAAAGTACGCCGATGTTACTAGCGAGGCAGAGTTAATTATTGCTTATTTTGATGGATTTATGTCAACTGTGCTTCTCAGGAATGACGTTTCATTGAAAATAAATTTGCTTGATACGTTAATGAAGAAATATTTGTAATCAATAGATAATGATTAAGGTGATATCCTATTTATATCAATTATAATCGTGTTCATAAAAAAAAGCCTATAATGTTAATTATAGGCTTTAATATTTAAGGGAATTATTTTTTAATCCTTTATCAATTTAGAGGATATGAGTCCTTTAGTTGTTTGAATATTAATTATATAGTATCCAGATTGGAGATCAGTAATATCTATTTTAACAATATTACTTGCAGTAAGGTTTTTTACTTCTCTTCCTGTGATGTCCGTCATTTTAATAGACTGAACCTGATACTTGTTATCTACAGAGACAGTTATTTCATTATTTGCTGGGTTAGGGTAGATAGATGCTGAATTACTAGGAAGCTTATCGTTAACAGATGCAAGATCTTCTGCTGTATATTCACCATTAATAACTGCAATTCTTGGACACATATAGCCCATGATTGTATCAATAAATGTTCTTCCTTTTTCTGGTCCCATGTCTGGATTACCAGGCAGTGACGCCATGTGAACTGTTACCCCAGGTAGATTGACAGGAGAAACTTCTGCTGTAGCAAATGGAGACTGTGGATCCCACCATTGCCAAGGTCCAGATCTATTATTATAGAGATCATCAGTAATTGGTCTGATGATTGGGAATAAATGCTCAACATTTTTATTGATTGTCATTTTATCTCCAGGAGCAGGATAAATATAATCTAACGTGTTACCGTAATGTGATCTTGCTTTTTTATTGTATTCATCATCGGCAGGCATATTTTTTATAGCATCGTTATTTCCAATTACATTAGCTTTTTGAATGAATAAATTGGCACCTTGGACTTCTACAACATTTCCATTTGTTGTTGGAACAACAACAATACCTTCATTAAAAGGTGCAAAAGGATCTCTAACTGCTTGGAAGGTAATCATTGGAGCATCACCAGCTTCTAGCCATGATGTATCGGCTAGTGCACCTCCTGCGTTAACAACAGCTTGAACTGTTACATCTGTTGAGGGTGACGGATAAAGGTTAAATAAACCTCTAGAACCGTCAATTAATCCAACTTGAGCAGTATCAATATAAGACTTATTAGTTAATGGGTTTAAGAACTTAGGTAGTTCCATTTCACTGTATTTGTCTAGCGTAGAGTATCCAAGAGCAACATATGCTCCAGTACCCTCACCATATAAAGTGATTTGACTAGCATTCATACCATAAGTATTTGAACCATTAGCTTCAGTTCGTATGACAGAAACTCCCTGCTTTATATCATGAATAGCTCTATATACCGCATTTAATAACTGACCTTTACGTTCTTCTTCTGTACCAGCTAATGGATTCCATCCACCACGATATTCCATAGATACAGCAACGTATCCTCTTTTGGCCCATTCAGTGCACAATACAATAGCTGAACTATCTGTTTTGACACCGCAAGGAGAACCATTAATTACGGGTGGTAAAAAATTACCTGTATGTAAGTATAAAATAACAGGTCTATCAGTTTTAGAATCTACAGAACTCTTTGCACGATAAACATCCAT
>MDTG01089121.1_pt1 | contig 10157 bp, 9 predicted proteins | sample 811421 | NCBI WGS metagenome assembly MDTG01 (sample SAMN05326645, study PRJNA326480) | marine metagenome | isolation source: seawater | place: Pacific Ocean: South East | collected 2011 | reverse complement strand
GAACACAACTATCAGAACTTCATGCGTATATGGACAGAGGACGAAGCCAATCGTATGCAGGTCTGTGAACAGCTAGGACTGGAACCAACCTATGAAAATGGCATAAACATTGTGCCTACTAGGACATGGGGATAGCATTATCAATCACGGGCATGATTTCATCTTTGAACTTGCCATGCCAATCCGTCTCCAGCATACATTCCTTGTTATGCTTCAGTATGGGCTTCAATGAATCCTGCACAAAATTATTTTGCATCCTGCACACATAATTAAAGTTTTGGGCAATGATCTGCCATCGCTTGTCCAGGTCAGGTTCTTCATCATATGATTCATCCACAAGGTCATCAAATGTCCTAAAGCCCAATGATCGTAGTTTGGCCAGATATCCTGTGCCTGAATACACCATAAAGAATCTTTCTGCCAGCATGGGCTTGACTATTTTTTCTGTCATGAAACAATACCCATTGTGATATGTGGTTTCGGTGACCAGTGAATAAGCAGTTTGGTTGTACAATGAAGTTGGCACAACTTGTGAATATGACATTCTGTGTCCTTTGTAAATCACTTCCTGTATGGTATGTTCCAGTGTGGGCTGACTGGGTGTGTATCTTACTCCTGGTTCATTGATAAAAGCTCGTGTGGTGCCTATGTATGTGACAATGTTGTGTTCCAAAAGATGTTCGTTGGGTGCTGTATGAAACCAACGCCAAACCCTGGATCTGTGTCTCCTGGTGCGTCCCAACAACACATCAAAGTCCTTTTCTTTGTGTGCATATGGTTGTAAGCCTTCCAACAACTTGCCATCCTTGTAGTGTTTCGCAGTGCGTTGGAACCAGTCCATGTAACTTAAATTGTTGAATGTATTGAGTTCACCACAGGTCACAAATTGCACATTGTCATATCTAAACTGTTCAATCCATCGATAGGTGTCATCATGTATTTCGTTGCAGATTATTATGACCAGTTGGGATCGTTGCTGTGCGTGTTTGACCCGCTTGATCCATTCAGGGCCCTGTGACTCAAAGTGCCAAGGCACTTCAAACAATGCAATAGGTTGAATTTCTGTGAGTGAATAATCCAAATTTAGTTGACGACAATGCCATTTACAGTTATCATTATCACAATAAACTTTCATCAACTTTAATTAGTATAATTAACACTATGCACATAATAATACCCAAAATCAAAAAATACCAAAAGTCTATCTTGAACAAGATAGATCATGACAACGAATATCATATCCATGGTTATGCATGGTTTGAAACTTATGTAACTGCTATTGAACAATTTGACCAATGGTATGATTCATTGGACAATCCATCAGAGCTTGACGGCCTGATCCATCAAGTTGGTATCAATGAGTATGTGGCTGATCTCAGAGATGGCATTGCCATGAGTCAAACAGAAAGATTCAGACTGGATGATCTTGGTTATGCAAAGTTTGACCTTGTCAGAGATTTCAAAGTGTTCAACATGAATGACAAGAAGAAACGGATCGCCGTGTTGATTGCACAAGGACAGAAGCCATCATATGGTTACCAGTCAGAAGAATTAACCATGGTGCAGGAACAGTTTCAAAAATTCACGGATGAAGAAATCATGCCCCATGCACATGAGTGGCATTTGAGAAATGATCTCATACCGGATGACACACTGGACAAGATGAACGAAATGGGTGTGAGTGCAGTGGGCATTCCAGAACAGTATGAAGGCATAGGCATGAGCAAGGAAGCCATGTGTGTGATCACGGAAGAACTATCCAGAGGATTGTTGACTGCAGGTTCCATAGGTACCAGGGCAGAAATATGTGGTGACATGATCCTACAGGCAGGCACGGATGCACAGAAACAAAAGTATTTGCCAGGCATTGCCAAGGGTAGCATACTGACAGCGGCAGTGTTCACGGAACCTAACATAGGGTCAGACCTGGCCAACCTAAATACCAGAGCCAAACTGGATGAAGATGGTTACTACACAATCCAGGGCAACAAAACCTGGACCACACATGGTGTAAGATCAGATCTATTCACTGTGTTGGCTCGCACAGGCGAACCTGGTTACAAAGGACTGAGTATGTTCCTGGTGGACAAGTCCAGAGGTTCTGAGTCATTGCCTTTTCCAGACCTGGGTATGCAGGGCACTGAAATAGAAGTGTTGGGTTACAGAGGCATGAAGGAATATGAAATATCATTGGATGGCCTCAAGGTACACAAGGACCAACTGTTGGGCGGAGTCGAAGGACAAGGTTTCAAACAGCTCATGGTCACATTCGAAGGAGCCAGGATACAAACTGCGGCCAGGGCCGTGGGTGTGGCTCAGTCTGCACTGGACACGGCAGTACAGTATGCCATTGACAGATCACAGTTTGGCAAACCCATCATTGAGTTTGATCGCATAGGATTCAAGATAGCACAGATGGTGGTACACACAGTGATGGCCAGAACAATCACAATGTACTCTGCAAAACAGAAAGACAAAGACATCAGGTGCGACATAGAAGCAGGCATGGCCAAACTGTTAGCGGCCAGGAATGCATGGGCAGTGGCCGACGATGCATTACAGATACATGGCGGCAATGGTTATGCACTGGAATACCCTATATCCAGGATACTGTGTGATGCCAGAATCCTTAATATATTCGAGGGTGCGGCAGAAATTCAATCCATGATCATAGCAAAAAATTTGTTGAAATCCCATAAATAATAGTAGCAATCATGCTTTATGCAGACCCAATCTGCGTAGTGGGTTAGAACCTACACAACTATTATAGGAGAAAACAAAATGGGAAGACCAGTAAACAACAGAAACTTTGGAGCCACAGGTGGCACATCACCTACCATTCCAATCAGAGCGGACATAGGTGGTACAGACTTTGAAGGATTTATTTCAAGACAAGTAGGTTCAAGAAGATATTTTGCTTCTAATGATGGCGGTACAGTTTCAGGTAAAGCAACATTGGTTAACAAAATTACAGGACATGATGCAGGCGAATGCTCAATCGTAGGCCTAGCACAGGACGGAGAAGCCAAGGCTTGTCAAAAATTAACAAACAGGGTATTCATGGATTTTAGTGAAGTGAAATACACCTGGGCAACATTAGATGATTCCACAGAATCATTATTAATATTAACTCAGATATCTTAATTTAATTCATAGTTAGATCCCCTTGCTACATACTAGTGAGGGGATTTTTTTATGAGCTCAGAAACTCCAGCATTCGTATTAGGTAACGGCAAAAGCCGCATGGTGTTTGAACCAGAAAAACTGGCCATACACGGATGGGTCTATGGATGCAATGCCTTGTACAGAACATTCACACCCAAGGTGTTGGTGGCCACGGACAGGCCTATATCCAATGCAATCATGGATTCAGGCTATGCACTCAAGAACGAGTTCTGGACACGCAGGCCCAAGGAAAACACCGGAGCCAACAAGATAGAAAGACCTTTCTATGGCATGAGCTCAGGGCCAGTGGCCATATCAAGAGCGGCCATCAAAGGACACTCCGTGATATACTTCATAGGATTTGATCTGGGATCACCCACACAGTTTCATAACAATGTGTATTCAGACACAGAGTTTTACAAGAAAGCACAGGAGAAGGCCACCTATGCAGGCAACTGGATCACACAGATCAAGGAAGTGGCAGGACATTTCAAACACATCCAGTTTGTAAGGGTCACGGGCCCTGAATCATCCGATGTGGACTTTGGTAGATCCAACATTGATGTGATCACAACCAAAGTATTAAAGCGTAAATTGAAACATACATAAATAACTGTATGTCAACAAATAAGAGAGTATCCAACGATTATAATATTACTTCTGCCTCAGGCTCAGGTACTATTACACTTGAAGCGTCCACAGTCAATGTCACAGGACAATTGGTCGTGGCGGGTACTACCACAACTGTAAATTCTACAGATACCAATATCAAAGACAGAGTGATAGAATTAAACTCAGGCGAATCTGGTTCATCCGTAACAGGAAACATATCAGGTCTTACCATTGACAGAGGTTCATCAAATCCTGCAAGATTGGTGTATGTGGATTCAAGAGACAGATGGGAAAATGATGTCGGTGATGGAAGTTTAGTGCCTCTGGGTTCAGACATCGTTGCTGATACCACTCCACAACTAGGTGGTAGCCTTGATGTGAATGGCAAGTCAATTACATCAGCATCCAATGGTAATGTAGTGATTGCACCTAACGGTACAGGCATATTACGAATAGATGGCACTGCTGTAAGATTACAAAATGAAGCCGGCGACCCAACCGCCGAATCAGGATTCAACTTGGTGTATGCCAAAACTGCAGGTTCAGGTGGATCTGGATTATTCACAACTGCTGGTGGGCCTGATGAATTGGTCACCAAGTCTAAAGCAATAGTTTTTGGGATTATTTTTTAAGGAGCAAACATGACAATAGCAACAACAGATGTAACAAACTCAGCAACCACAGTGTTCACCTCTTCGGGTAACAATGCGATTACTTTTGCTAGTTTTTGTAACTTCTCAGCAAGTGCTGTGGACATAGATATTCATGTGGTACCTAGTGGTGAATCAGTGGCCAATGGCACACTGGTGATCAAGGATTTGACAATCAATGCAGGCGATACATATCAACTGTATTCAGGTCCTGAGAAGCTGTTATTAGCCAATTCAGATATCGTGAGCTGTACTGCAAACACAAACTCTGCTGTTACGGCCGTTGTTTCGTCAACTTCTATCTAGGAGTAGACATGGGCTTCCAAGGCAAATTTACAAAGACGACAATAGTGGATCCACAGGCAACTGACCTGGTCATACCTTCTGGTGCGGCCTCCAAAAGACCTGAGGTTCCAAAGGTTGGTGCATTCAGACTGAACACCACCAATGCCAAGATGGAATTCTTTGATGGCACCAGTTTCAAAACAATATCCAACTCAGGCTTTGTTGGAGTCACGGTGGATTCATTCACAGGTGACAACTCAACCAAAACATTTACTTTATCCATATCACCAAATTCAGTCACGGGTGTCTTGGTGTTTGTAGGCCAGGTCTACCAAAAACCAACAACCCATTACACAGTATCATCCAACAACATTACATTTGATGAAGCAGTGCCTGTAGGCGAGCCCATCAATGTGATACACGGGTTCGATTCCACTACTGCATCCTAACCATAAATAACTATAACAAACCGCGGTCAACCAGCGATTGTATTTAGGTTGGAGGGACAGGATCCCCAGGAGTAGTTATGGCACAGGGTCGTATCTCGGGTCGTCTATTGAAGGACGATCTAGCGAGATCAACGAATTTAACATTTAATACCAACACACTTGTTGTTGATTATACCAACAGCAAGATAGGTATAGGTTCCACACCTTCTGGAAGTTCCGACAAGTTAGTAGTTAACGGCAATATCACAGCCACCAACATCAATACCACAGCCACAGTAAAAGCATCTGGATTCATAGGTGATCTCAAAGGATCAGTGTTCCAGGATGATTCTGTGTTGTTGGTTGATGCATTATCAGGACAGCACTTTGGAGACTTTGTGGGAGACCTCAAAGGTTCACTGGTCGCAGATGATTCCACGGTGATAGTGGATGGAGTGGCCGGAGTGGTCAGAGGCACAGTCATAACCACACAGGTAGATGTGGACAACATACAAATCAAAGACAATGAAATAATATCAACCAACAGCAATGGAGATATCACAATATCTCCCAATGGCACAGGCAATGTTAACTTTGGCACTTCAAGCCTTAACAATGCTTCTGATCCCATACAGGCACAGGATGTGGCGACCAAGGCCTATGTTGATACCCAGTCAGGCAGTAGCGTTGGCAATGCCATCACGCTAGGCACACCAACAGATGCCAGCTTAACATCACCCGTGGCGTTCGAAGGATTTACTACATCAACCAAGGTCACCGATGCCATTGATGATCTCAATGAAGTCATTGAAAATGTCAGAAACAACACCTTTGTCAAATCAGTGGCATTCAGTGCTGATGTTGCCACTGGTGGAGCAGGACTGACGGTTACATTGACAGTCACAGCCGTTGGCAATGCTGACAGGCTAACAGTCAATTGGGGGGATGGTTCAACGGACTCCAGTATCACTGACTTTACTCCAAGCCATACATATTCAAGCAATGTGGGATCGCCCTATGATGTAACGGTCACCGCTTTTAATAATTCAGGATCAGGATCAGGTTCAACTGCTTCGCTGACCAAAACAGATTTCATCACGATATTCACAGCAGACCCTGTGGTATCATTTGCCGCCTATGCCGCCTCATCAGGAGGTTCGCCCATCACATCATGGGATGATGGAGCCACAATATATTTTCAAAACAACACAACCAACATTGGTTCTGCTACCATACAGTTTACATGGACATGGGGAGATGGTTCTTCTGACAATGTAATCTCGTCTGATTCAGCCGATGGTGGTACCGCAGGTGGAAGGCTGGCACACACATTCACGGCATCCACGGAAACAGAACAACAAAGAACTGTGACACTGAAACTTGATTCACACAGCACAGCCAACCCGGCAGTCATACCTGTTGGTCCTGTATCAACTGCGTTCTTGATATTTGACACACATACTCCCACTGTCACACTTGACGATAATTCAGGTATCAACGAATCTGCTACCTCTGGACATCCTGTGGTTTTCACAAACACCACTGAGTCAGGAGTTGGTGCCCATGGCACCTATGGTATACAATATGTGTACAAGTTTGGTGATGGCACATCGGATGTCACGGTCAATGCTGGTTCAGGAGCCGCTGGAGATAGATCCGTTAACCTGTCTCATACATTTGCTCTGTCCAGTTCACAACAAGCCGCCGGTACGGCAGTTGATTTCACAGGTAACCTAAGGGTAACTTCCAGTCATACATCATCACCATTTATCAGTTCAACCTTTACTGTTCATGTGGAGCCAGACATCAGGGCAACCATCGTAGGCACGGCTGTGGCACAGTCCGATGCTTCTGGAGATAACAACAAAACAATATATGATCACACAACTTATGACAGCACATATCTAGGCTCAGTGACCATCGACAACGATACGCAGAATGCCAATCTCTATGTGTATAACTTTCAAACAGGTCAGTCCACTGTAAGTGTATCTGAGGATGGCAGTGCCGCAGGTTCCAAAACGGCAAACCTGGTACATTCATTTTCAGGTGTGAGCACAGGCAACTATAATTTGCTATTCACTGCCACAGGACAACCAGATTTAACTGTGCAGTCAGACACAGACAACAACACGACATTTGCCTTGAAGGCAGTGCCATCTGCTCCTGCGGCACTATCAACCAAGACACTTACACTGTCAACTGCCACAGCAGGAACCAGTCCTAAGTTAGTCAGTGGATTCACAGATGCTTCATCAAGCAATCCTTTGTCCGCTGGTGCCAGTCTTGCTACCACCACTGCCAGAAGATACACATCCGGTTCCATATCTACCAATGTGATATCAGACTTCTACAACGGATTAACAGGAACACTGACGGCATCCATCAATGGCTCCGCCTCGGGTGCAAAAGCATTTTCGGCAACACTGAACGAAACAGGCACCTTTACCAGTTTGGTGGTCACTGCAAACAGAGATCAACATGATGCAGACGGCACATACAGAACAGGATTTTATCAGGTCATATCAGCCAGGATTGACACCAGTGTCACTGCATTGTCCAAAGGTGTAAACGATTCAAGACTGGAACATTCAACAACTGGTAATTCAAGCATTGTGGCCATGGTTGAGGATGACATGACAGCGACACCTACCTTTGGTGCCACAGGCACAGTGGCTGAAGGAACTGCTGGAACCAAGAGATTTATTTCTGGAATACCTTATTACAACTCAGGATCACCAACATTAACAATCACTGGTGTTACCATTAATAACCTGACAGGACAGGCTTACACGGATCAATCCAACATAGTGGAAGTTGACAACAACAATGATTCTGCCATAACCAATACTGATTACACATACGCCAACATCGATGGATCAACCACCATGCTGGCCAGTGGCACTCCCAAAAACGACATTGGTGTTTCCAGTGCATACGCCATTGGTGTATTGACAGTGCCTATCACTTCTTCGTCAGTCAGGATATATGATGGATCCATAAAGATCAGAGCAAGAAATGTCAATGGAATATCTTCCTATACAAATTACAGTGCACCACTCATACAGGTACACACTGCTTCAGCCACCGGCTTCCTTGAAACAGGAATCACCGTTGCTGATGCCTTGGGTGACGGATTTGATGATGATGCAGTCAGGATATTTGATTTCAATGCGGCCACGACCGACACACCAAGTTTCAGTGACTCCACAAACTTTTACACCAACTCCATTTATTCAGAAGCATCTGATCCTGGAGTAGCTGGCACAAGAGAAGCCATCGTGAGAGAAGGAGTACTAAAACACTTTGCAACAGATTTATCATCAGGCTTTTTGCCTGTGGGACCAAACCTAAGCACAGGCAGAAGTGGTACGCAATATGCCACCTTTGCGTTTAGGAGAACACTGGTCAACAACTTTAATATCACGATAACATCCACCACAGGTATCACTGGATTGTTCATTGCGGCACCGGGCACGGCCATTGATAACAGCAGTGGCCTAAATGGATTCCTAAAGGCAGACACCACATACGCAGGATCAGGAGTACCAGGTTCGGACACGGGCAATGGTGGTAATGGTTCTGATGGATGTGCAAGTACTCCTAGTGATAGGATCGCCACAGGCTCAGCACTGTCAGGCACATTTAACCTAACATTGGGATCAGAGAACAGTTCCAATGCAACGAGCAATGTAATATTAGTAAGAATCGCACTGGCTTCAGGTGAGTCAGTCACAGCATTGAGTATCACATAATGGCAATCACTGACGCAAAGAAAATTGATTACTTGTTTAAAAAGATAGGATTTGGTGTAACCAAGACAGACACCAACTCACAAAAGGCCGCGACAGCAGAAGCAATAGCATCGCCTTTGTTGTTGAGAGCTGACAAAGTACTGACACAGGCTTCATCCATTCCTGCTGTGCAACCAGCATCATCGGCCGGAGTGGTCACCGTGTACCCTACATCTGCACCACAAGAAACAACCAGTGACATCACGGCCACTACCAGCAGAACATGGAAAACAGGACTCACGGACTGGGTACCACCTGAGATAGGGTCTACATATCAGGTCAAGGTCTATATTCATACATCAGGTGATGCCGGCAATGCCGCAGGTTCAGGCACACAGGTATTTGCCGCAGGTTCAGGCAACAATGACGAATGGTTCTTTGATTATCAATCAGGTGTGCTACACTTCATCGGTACGAATCTGCCCAACGGCGTTAGTTTCTCAGGCAAGTCAGTTTATATATGTGGAGCCAGGTACACAGGTACATTTGGTGTAGGTGGTTCCGGATCCATGTCAGATGTGGTAGATGATACCACTCCACAGCTAGGTGGTGCACTGGATGTCAACGGAAAAAAGATCACATCAGTGTCCGGTGGAGACATTGACATTGAACCAAATGGCACAGGTGATGTGCTGTTGGGTAATTTTAAATTTGATGTGGATCAAACAGTGGGTGCAGGACAGGATAACTTTGTGTTGACATATGATAATTCCACAGGCAAGATATCACTGGAAACAGCCGGGTCAACATCCGTGACTGCCCAAGCGTTTGCAGGTGATAATTCAACGGTGGCTTTCACGCTGTCGTCATCATCAACCACTGCAGGCACTTTGGTCATGCTGAATGGTATAGTACAAATTCCAACCACTGCCTATGCCGTGTCAGGCACGACCTTGACAATGACAGAAGCACCAGCGACTGGCGATGCTTTAGATGTAAGGATATTATAAATAATGTTATGGGAACTTTTGCAAAATATTCTAAAAGAGACAGCATTCTTAAGCTCAACGAAGGTGTCCATAGGTCGTTCACAGCGATTGCAGATGCTACTGGCACAGTAGTTCATAATTGCAATCTAGGACATCACTGGTATCATACATCACCAGATGCAGACTTTACTGCAAACTTTACAAACTTAGATCTATCACCAGGGTATTATGCTACCATGACTTTGGTAATAGTTCAAGGTGGATCAGCATTTGAACCCACCGCAGTACAAATAG
>MDTG01038061.1_pt1 | contig 10157 bp, 10 predicted proteins | sample 811421 | NCBI WGS metagenome assembly MDTG01 (sample SAMN05326645, study PRJNA326480) | marine metagenome | isolation source: seawater | place: Pacific Ocean: South East | collected 2011 | reverse complement strand
GTGACCTGGCTGGGGCTCGAACCCAGGACCCTCTCCTTAAAAGGGAGATGCTCTACCAACTGAGCTACCAGGTCGGTTTTAAATTTGAGTTTGCAAATATAATTGCATTATTTCAATCAGCAAGAAAATAGAATTAAATTTTTGACACTTTTTAAATCGTCTTACAACGCTCAAAATCAGCGTTTTCGTCGAATAGCTTTCTGTAAGTTTTTAGCGTCATGTAGTTTTCGGCGCCTAAATTTTGTACAATCTTCATCATTTTAGGATTGAAATCGCCAATCCATGTGATGATTAGCTTCTTATACTGTTTGCTTTCATTCTCAAATTGATTTTTAACAGCCATAATTATAGCACCTTCTAATCCTTTCTTTTGGAAGTCTGGGGCTACACCAAATGCTAATCCAAAAACATTGTTGCATGTTCCTTTCCATTTGTGGTATAAAAACTTCAATTTGCCTAAGCCATTTAGGTTGCCGTTAATGTGTTCAAAGATTTGATTTATTTCAGGTAGGGCAATGAAAAAAGCAATAGGCTCATCGTTATAATAAGCAAACCAAATGAGTTTTTCATCCATTATAGGTTTCATCTTACGCATAATGGATCGAGCCTGTGAAGCAGGCATACCCTTAAAATTACTATGCGTTTTCCAGGCTTTATTGTAAACAGTTCTAAAATCTTCGGCATAATCGAACATTTTCTTTTGTTCCAAATGCTTAAAGGTGTAGCCTTTGTCTTTCATTATACGTTCAGACCTTTCTTTATACTTCGAAGATATATCATCACTTATATTTCGGCAGTACATATATTGCTCGAAGTAGGTCAAAAAACCATAATCTTTAAATAATTTTTGATAGTAAGGTGGGTTATATGGATTAGCATATATAGGTCTGTTTTCAAAACCTTCTACAAGCAGACCCCAGTACCTATCTCTTTCACCGAAATTAATAGGACCATCCATAGCTTGCATTTCTCTATCCTCAAGCCATTTCTTAGCCGTGTCAAATAAAAGAGAAGAAGCCGATAAGTCGTCAATACATTCAAAAAAGCCTATCCCTCCAGTGGGTTGTTTTTCTGAAAAAGCTTTTTTTCTATTGATAAAAGCAGCAATACGTCCGATGTATTTATTGTTGCCATCTTTCAATATCCAGCGAATAGCTTCTCCATGACGAAAAAACTTATTACTACTTTTTGTAAAAACCTTTTCTACATCTTGTTTGATGTGCGGTATCCAATTGGAATCATTCTTATAAATGTCAAATGGAATTTGATGAAAAACCTTGATTTTAGCTGGTGAATTTACTTCTATGATTGTCATTAAAATTCCTTTTATTTGTAAAAGCAAATTAAGCTGAAATTTAAATGAAAAACAAAGTTGTTGTCATTACGGGTGCATCTTCAGGAATTGGAAAAGCTTGTGCTTGGCATTTTGTAAAGAATGGCAGTAAGGTTGTTTTGGCAGCTAGAAGTACCGATAAGCTAAAAGTCATTACCTATGAAATGAAAGCAGAAGGACACCAAGTTTTAGCTGTTCAGGCTGATGTTAGTGTTGAAGATGACTGCAAGCGCTTAATCTCAGAAACAATTGATGAATTTAAGGGGATTGATATTTTGATAAATAACGCTGGTATTTCAATGCGAGCTACTCTAGAAGATATGGACCTTTCTGTTATTAAGAAAGTAATGGACGTAAACTTTTACGGAACAGTGTATTGCACTAAATATGCTTTACCTTACCTTTTAAAATCTAAAGGTTCAGTGGTTGGTATTTCTTCAATAGCTGGCTATAAAGGTTTGCCTGCAAGGACTGCTTATTCGGCTTCAAAGTTTGCGATGCAAGGTTTTCTAGAATCCCTACGAATAGAGAACTTAAAAAAAGGATTACATGTTTTGATTGCTTGCCCTGGCTTTACAGCTTCAAACATTAGAAATACCGCTTTGTCTAAAGACGGGCAAATTCAACAAGAAAGCCCTAGAGATGAAAGTAAAATGATGACTGCTGAAAAAGTAGCAGAATACATTTATTCTTCAGTTATCAAACGACAAAATTCATTAGTTTTAACGATTAATGGAAAACTTACCGTACTTTTGAATAAACTTTTACCAAGTTTAGTTGATCGTTTAGTTTACAATCATTTAAAGAAAGAACCTAATTCACCTTTTTAATCCTATTAAATCCTAAATTAATTTACAATGACCATTTTTTTAGTCGGCTATATGGGTTGCGGAAAAAGCACCCTTGGAAAAAAACTTGCACACAACCTTAAACATGATTTCATAGACCTTGATTTTTACATAGAAGAACAAGAAGGTCGTACTATCAAAGAAATTTTTGCTGATGATGGAGAAGACTATTTTAGAAAACTAGAACGAGTTTATCTTCACAGAGTGATTGACACTGAAAATGTTGTAATTTCTGTTGGAGGGGGTACGCCATGCTTCTTTGATAATATGGAACAAATGAATGAGTATGGTATGACGGTATATATTAATATGCACCCTAAAGCCCTCATCCCAAGATTACAACTTTCTGAAGCTTTCAGACCTTTGATTGCTGGAATGGAAGGTGAAGTGTTGTTAGATTATGTTTACAAAACTTTAAGAGAAAGAGAAGGGTTTTATCACAAAGCCCAAAAGGTAGTCACTGGTTACAACCTCTCTGCTAAAAAGCTTCAAGAGTACTGTTTAGAAGATTAGAATTTAACTATCGAGATGCATAAGATTGATAATACATATTTGACCTTAGATAAGTTGCACAGAATTATATATGAAGAGGTTTCTATAGAATTATCAGAAGATGCTATTTCAAAAATTCAAAGCTGCAGATCCTTTTTAGATGATAAAACCAATCAAAATAACCCTATATATGGTATAAATACAGGTTTTGGTTCTTTGTGTAATGAATCTATCTCTAGCGATAAATTAGAAGATCTTCAGATCAATTTGGTTGTTTCTCATGCTTGTGGTTTTGGTGATGAAGTTCCAGCTTCAATAGTCAAACTAATGTTATTTCTTAAGGTACAATCTCTATCTTACGGATTTTCAGGAGTACAACTAGAAACGGTAAATAGGCTTATCGATTTCTACAATAACGATATTTTTCCAGTAATATACCAACAAGGCTCATTGGGTGCCTCTGGCGATTTAGCGCCATTAGCGCATCTCTCACTTCCTTTACTAGGATTGGGTGAAGTTTATTACAAAGGAAATAAAATTAAATCTGAGCAGATGTTAAAAGATATGGGTTGGGAGCCCATACGTTTAAAATCTAAAGAAGGGTTAGCATTACTTAATGGGACTCAGTTCATGAGCGCATATGCTCTCCATTCTCTTTTTAATTCTTATAAATTATCTTATATAGCAGATTTGACAGGTGCAATTTCTTTAGATGCATATGATGGAAGAATTGAACCATTCAATGAATTGGTTCACCTTATTCGTCCTCACAAAGGACAATTAAAAACTGCCAAAAATATTTCTGAATTTTTAGATGGGAGTGAACTTATAAGCTCTGAAAAAGTCAATGTTCAAGACCCCTATTCTCTTCGTTGCATCCCTCAAGTACATGGAGCTACTAAAGATGCCTTAGAATACGCTAAAAACACCATTATTACTGAAATTAATTCAGTCACAGACAATCCTAACGTTTTTGCTAATGAAGGAAAGGTTATTTCTGCAGGTAACTTTCATGGTCAGCCTCTGGCTTTAGTTATGGATCATTTAGCTATAGCTTTATCGGAGTTAGGTAGTATTTCAGAACGAAGAATTTATCTTTTAATATCAGGACAAAGAGGTTTGCCTGCATATTTAACTCCAAATGCAGGTTTAAATTCTGGATTTATGATCCCTCAATATACAGCGGCTAGTATAGCAAGTCAGAATAAGCAATTATGTACTCCAGCTTCGGTAGATAGTATTGTTTCTTCTAATGGTCAAGAGGACCATGTGAGCATGGGTGCTAATGCAGCAACTAAACTGTTTAAAGTAGCTGAAAATACGGAGAGAATATTGAGTATAGAATTGATGACTGCATCTCAAGCCTTGTCATTTAGAGGTAAGTCATCGTCAGATTTCATTGAAAGTTTTGTAGGAAGTTTTAGAAATGATGTTCCTGTTATTACTAACGACGTTGTGCTTCATGATAAAATGAAGCTATCTCTACAATTTATTCAAGATTTATCTTTTGAAGAAAGCTTATTGTACTAATATTTTTTACAAAGTAAGATTTTCTTTTCCTCGTTTTTAAATGTCGTAGCAAAAAGATAGTCATTTCCGCCTTCACTAACCCCAAGTTTTTTTCTAATGTCATTAACTGAAAGAGGGAAGTTTCTTCTAGTGATATTAGCTTTATTACTTTCTAGTAATGGAAGTATTTCTTTTTTATTTAAACTTGCAATTGATCTTATCTCAAAACATCTACCAGGAAAAGAATGGATGTGTTTATCTGAGGTGTAAAGGTGACTGTTCTTATGTAGTTTAAATAAATTAAATTGATTAGCAATTGATTTAAAAGCACCAGCTTTTAAAATAGAAACATTAGGTTCGTATAAATAATTTAAGGGTTGAGATAATTTGATGACACTTTTTGTCTCCTGCTCGTATTCAAATGTAAAACTGTAATCTTTTTTTAAATCTTTACAGATTACAGAGGTTTTTTTGGGTAGCGTTTGTGTATCTACAAGAAATAACAATTCTTTACATTCATTATTAATAGCTAAAATATGTATTTCCTTCAATTGAGGCAGTTGTCCAATTACCTGTTTTATATCTAGCAGAGGAGAAGTTTTAATAAGAATATGCTTTCCGCTCCCCATTAACACATCTAAATGTTCTAGAATATTTGGAGTGTATTCATTAATCTGAACTAACTTATTGTTATTTTCATTCCTCCTAGATGGATCAATGTATATTAAGTCATATACTTTGTCATTGCCCTTTAAATATGTAATTCCATCAGTATATACAGATTTGATTTGGGCTTCTAGAGTAGTAAAATTCTTGTCGGCAATAAATTGTAGTTCTTGATCTTTCTCACAATGTATAGTATGCTTAAATGATTGGCTAATAAAAAAACTATCTACCCCTAGTCCGCCCGTCAAGTCAATACATAAATTACCTTTAGTAATTCGAGATTTATACTGTGCCGTTAGTTCAGAAGAACATTGTTCGATATTTATTTTTTTAGGAAAGATGAGATTATTAAATTCTTTCCAAGAAGGTATTTTCGTTTCAATAACTTGCCTTGCTTTAAGTTGATGGGCTAAGATATTACTATCTATATCCGCTTTTTTACTTAGAGAGAGCAGAGTCTTGTCTAGAGGCTTTTTATAATTTTTTAAAATAAAATCTTGCCAAAATTTTTCTGATAAAAAGCTGTATTTTTCTTTAAAGTCAGCGGACATTAAATGTTTTTAGTCAGTTCTTGAACAAGTTTAAATTCAGATAAAAATTCTTTGGCGATTACTCTAAAAAGGGTGTAAAATGGTATTGCTATTATCATTCCTAATACACCCCATAATGTACCTGCAGAAATAACAATGATAAATATCTCTAGTGGATGTGCCTTTACAGAATTAGAAAATATAAGGGGTTGTAGCACGAAATTATCAATCACCTGCATTATACCAAATACTAAACATATCTTTAAGCTTAGTGGAATGATTTGAGAGTAGAAATCTAAATCTAAATTAGTAGAAATGCCGATAATGACTCCTATTATAGCCCCAATTATTGGGCCTATATATGGAATAACATTAATGATACCAGCAAGAAATCCAATTAGAATAGCATTTTTTATACCCAAAATAGAAAGACCAGTACTAACAACAATAGTTATAATACTAATCTGAAATATTATACCAATAAAATATCTGCTTAGTAGCTGTTTAGTGTTCTTCATCACATTAAACACTTGATCACTTTTACTTTCTGGGGTAAGAGATAACAATAAGTCACTGTATAGCTTCTTTTCTTTTAAGAAGAAAAATGTAATGAAAAGTATAGAAAACAAGGCGATGATACTATTACCTAAAATTCCAATGGCAGAATTGAAAATAGATTTTACATCTGTTAGGCTGAATAGTTGCCCTATTTCATCATCTATAGACGATTCTTTATTTAAAAGGTGTTTGTCTTTTAGCCAATTTTCTAAATCATTAATAGGGTCGGCAAGTTCTACTGATACAGCTTCAAAATCGATGCTTGAAATTATTCTAGCCTCTTCCATTACCAAAGGGGTGAAGATTGCAAAAAAACCAGAGAAAAGTAATAATAGAACAATAAGAGTGATTACACTTTTTATGGCGTCAGGCAAATCTCTTTTCTTTATTTCTATTTTGCTTAGCAACTTCATTATTGGTCTTCCAATAAGTGCTAATACTAAAGAAACTATCAGATATACGACTATGGTCTTGAGATAAAAAACAAGTACTATTCCGATAATTGATGCTATTAGAATGATGCTATTTTTTAGAGTACTGTTCATTTATCTAATGTATTAGTTTTGATTTGAAAAAACAAAGTCGATAATATTAGCTCCCATTTTCAAAGCTTTTAGCCGTATTTCGGGGCTGTCATTGTGTACTTCTGGATCTTCCCAGCCATCGCCCAAATCACTTTCGTAGGAATAAAATACAACCATTCTACCTTCATGAAAAACACCAAAACCTTGAGATGGTTTAGCATCATGTTCGTGAACTTTAGGTAGGCCATTATTGAAATCGTAGGTTTGATGATATATAGGATGTGAATAGGGTAGCTCAACAAATTCGCTTTCTGGGAATATTTTATTTATTTCAGGCCTAATAAACTTATCCATACCATAATTATCATCTATGTGTAGAAATCCTCCTCCAATTAAATATTTTCTAAGATTATCACTTTCTTCTGATGAAAATATAACGTTTCCGTGTCCTGTCATATGAATGAACGGATAGTTAAATATATCAGAGCTTCCAACATCTACTATATCATACTTTTTATTAATGTTTGTGCCTAGATTTTCATTACAAAATAGAATGAGATTATTGAGAGCAGTAGGATTGGAATACCAGTCGCCACCTCCGTAGTATTTTAAAACAGCTATTTTGTAAGAAGGAGAGGAAAAACCAAATAACAATAGGGTAATACTTAAAAAAATGAGCTTTTTCATTGATTTATTAAATTTATGGTATGACAACTCACAATTGCCGCCGTTTCTGTTCTTAGACGGCTTTCACCTAATGAAACCGTTGAAAAACCTTGCTTTCTTGCTAATTCTATTTCCTTTGAGCTAAAATCCCCTTCAGGACCAATAAGAATAAGTGAATTAGCCCCTCTGTTAAGTGCTGATTTTAGATATTTTTTTTCATCATCATGCTTACAATGAGCTATAAAACATTCGCTGTTATTTTTATCAGTAACGAAACTTTCAAAAGATATAGGCTCGTTGAGTTTAGGTAAATAAGCTCTTTGAGATTGTTTCATAGCGGCTATCAATATTTTGTTCATGCGTTCTAGTTTTAACACTTTTCTTTCAGAGTGTTCGCAAATTATAGGTGTTATCTCGTTAATGCCTATTTCTGTTGCTTTTTCTAGAAACCATTCAAAACGCTCGTTCTTTTTTGTTGGGGCTATTGCAATATGAACATGCACATCACTTTTGCCAAAATTACGGTTTACACTTTCTATTTTGAGTGTGCATGATTTTGGGTTGTCGATAATTAAAGAGGCTTTATAAAAGCCACCCTTTCCGTCTATCAGGTGAATAGTATCACCAAGTTTTTTACGTAACACTTGAACACAATGTCTGCTTTCATCTTTCGAAAGGGTGTATTCATCTGAATCAATGTCTGGTGTATAAAACAATTGCATATTGATTTCAAAAGTATAAAAAACTACCCTTTACTCATCTAATTTTATTTTCTTTGTTCGGAATGACTGATCTCTATCAATTTGTATATGCTTTATAATCAAAATGGTTTTATTGTACGTTCTGTTCAGCTAGATGTGGACAACCGTTCTTTTCTATATGGCGACGGCTTGTTTGAACGTCTTAGACTTTTTAACGGTAAAGTGTTTAATAGGGAAAACCATCATAATAGACTTTTATTTTCATTAAATGAGTTGCAATTAAACCTTTCTGTTTCTGTTAGTGAACTATTGAATCAAGTAGAGTTTTTAGCTAACAAAAATGGACTTTCTTCTAGCGGTTCTAGAATTTCTATTTACAGGAATTCAGGTGGTTTATATACGCCAAACACTCTTTCTGCTGGTTATATCATTGAATCAATTGAAGAAGACTCCAATAGCTTCCTACTTAGTGATGGAATAGAATTAGGCGTTTATGATAAACACCTTAAATCTAAAGGTGTATTGTCTACAATCAAATCCTCTAGTGCCAATCTTTATGTTTTAGCTTCACTTGAAAAGAAAAGCAGGGGTTTAGATGAGCTTCTATTACTCAATACGGAAGAGCGACCTTTAGAGGGTACAAATTCTAATTTATTTGTAGTTAAAGACGATAATATTTTAACACCACCACTATCAGAAGGTGCTTTGTCTGGCTGTATGCGCTCTCTAGTAATTAGTGCTTTTGATATAGAAGAAAAGTGTTTGACTCTATTAGATGTCGAAGGTGCTGATGAAGTTTTTTTTACTAATTGTAATGGGCTTAGGTGGGTCAAAAAATTCAACAATCAGAATAGTTATAGTAGTCAAACTTCAAGAAAAATTATTGAGGTTTTGAATGGATTAATTTAATTCAGGGTTTTCAGGCATATTTAACCAGATAGCATATTCTTCATCCATTTTTCTGATAAAATCACGCCACATATACTTATTGTTTTTGTCAAAAAGAAGTTTAGGATCTTCATTAGACACTATCCATGCGTTTTCCTCTAATTCGTATTCTAATTGACCAGTACTCCAACCAGAATAGCCTACAAAAAAACGTATATCATTGGGATTAACTTCTTTATTTTTTATCAGTTCTTTTAGTGTTTCGAAGTTGCCGCTCCAATATAAATTTTCGCTAATCTGTATTGAGTCCTCAATTTTATTTCCTAGTGAGTGAATGTAATGAAGCGTATTCTTTTCTACTGGTCCGCCAACATGAACGTTAGCGTCAAAAGAGGGGAATTCTCCAAACAAATCATGAATTTTAATTTTAGTAGGCTGGTTCAGAATAAAACCAATACTTTCTTTATCATTATGTTCGGTTAGTAGTAATATAGAACGCTTAAAATTTGAATCCAACATATTGGGTTCAGAAATTAATAGTCTTCCTTTTTCTGGTTTAATTATTTTCATATTATTTGTAACGTAAGTCTTTATAGACTTGTTTTATAAATATAAAGAAAATTATAAATCGCTAAGTTTAAAAGTGTCTTTCAGTCTAACACCTTTTTCGGTATGTTCAACAGTACAACATTCGTTATAATTATCATGTTGTAGAAAGATGACATATCCATTGTCGGCAGCGTCATTCAAAAAATTTTCTTTTTCTGTTAGCGTGACTAAAGGTTTTGTGTCATAACCCATTACATAGGGCAGAGGAATATGACCAGTGCTAGGTAACAAGTCGGCTGCAAACACTAGGGTTTTGCCTTTGTATTGTATATGGGGTATCATCTGTGCTTCAGTGTGTCCATTTACGAAGAGAGTAGAAAAACCATCAAATAAATTGCCTTCTTTTTCTACGAAATTTAAATGTCCACTTTCTTGTATTGGAATAATGTTTTCTTTCAAAAATGATGCTTTTTCTCTATTGTTCGGTTCTGTTGCCCATTGCCAATGGTCTTTATTACTCCAATACTTAGCATTTTTAAACGCCATTTCAAATCCGCTTCTGTCCTTATTCCATTTGACACTGCCTCCACAATGGTCGAAGTGCAAATGTGTTAAGAAAACATCGGTAATATCGTCTGCTGAATAACCTAACTTTTCTAAAGAGTTATTGAGGTTTACATCCCCATGTAAATAGTAATGCTTTAAAAACTTATCGTCTTGTTTGTCGCCAATGCCATTGTCAATTAACACCAATCGATTACCATACTCCACTAGTAAAGAGCGCATTGCCCAGGGGCATAAGTTGTTTTCATCAGATGGGTTGGTTCTGCTCCACAAAACTTTGGGAATAACGCCGAACATAGCTCCACCATCTAGTTTGAAATAGCCAGTAT
>MDTG01021890.1_pt1 | contig 10157 bp, 7 predicted proteins | sample 811421 | NCBI WGS metagenome assembly MDTG01 (sample SAMN05326645, study PRJNA326480) | marine metagenome | isolation source: seawater | place: Pacific Ocean: South East | collected 2011 | reverse complement strand
GTTTATAATTTTTCTGATGCACTTAGTCTTGGTCAATTAATGAATAAAGAGTTATTTATTTGTATTGAAGCACCCATCGAAGATAATTTATTTAAGGATTATCATAAATTAAGAGAAGCGTTACCTATGATGATTATTCCAGATGGTTTTGATTTATACTCAATTGCTCATCTTGAAACTGGAATAACTAATAAGTCTTGGGATGCTGGTAGATTTGATGTTTCAGTGGTAGGTGGTGTGACAGAGTCGCTTAAATTATTAATCATAGCTAATCAAGCAAATTTACCAATGGAACTTCAATGTTGGGGTCATGGCTTAGTTCAGTTAATTAATTTACATATCATCTTAGCTAATCAGAATTCACAATTTTTTGAAGTACCTACCCCAATCGATGTATATAAATTTGGTATGAAGGATGCTATTTTATTAGAGGGCAATAGAATTCATGCTCCGGATGCTCCAGGAATAGGAGTAGAGATCAACTGGAGTGAGCTTGCAACTGCGGATTATTATAAAAAAATTAGTATGGGGGCAAGATGAGTAAGATATTAAGACGAGACTTTATTAACGGTACCTTGATGATTGCAGGTACCTCAATGCTGCCAATTAATGAAAGTGTTCAAGCTGCTATGGCAGCTTTACAGCCTTCTTATTATCCACCATCACTCAATGGGCTTCGAGGCAGCCATCCTGGATCAAATGATGCTGCGCATGCAAAAGCATGGAGTGGTGAAATTGACTGGGGCTCAACGATTGAAACAAATGAAAATTATGATTTAGTGGTTGTCGGAGGCGGTATTAGTGGCCTAGCTGCGGCATACTTTTATCAGCAAAAATATGGTAAAGATAAAAAAATACTAATTTTAGATAATCATGATGATTTTGGTGGTCATGCTAAACGTAATGAGCATAATGTTGATGGAAATATCCTAATAGGTGAGGGTGGCTCTGAATCAATTGAACAAACTGGTTCGCTCAGTAATGTGGTTCTTAATCTTCTTGAGGATATAGGTTTAGATTTAGATCGATTTAAAACTACTTATGATTCTAATTTTTTCAAAAGACATGGACTTGGAACTGCAACCTATTTCAACAAAAAAGTTTTTGGTGAAGATAAAGTTGTCAGACATTCGTATGGTGATTACCCAGGGTTCATGGAAGGATTGTTAAAATCTACACTGTCATATGAAGAGGCAGTTGACCAGGCACCACTAACTGATGCGGGTAAACAACAATTATTGAAAATATTGAAGGGTGGCCCAAAAGAGTTAGGTATTCCAAAATCAGAATGGCAGCAATATATTAAAACGCACTCATATTTTGACTATCTTACAAATACGTTAGGTATCGATAATCCTGGAATTTTAACGATGGCTAGGAATTCGATAGTAGATTATGGCGGTATCCCAGATGTGATGACAATCCAAGGTGCAATAGAGGGAAGTGCACTAGGTATGAATTCTGAAGCATGGAAAGATGCCTTTTTGGAGGGAGATGCTCCTGTTGATTATATTGATAAAGGCGATGGTACCTATGCTGCTGAAGACCCTTTTATTCATCATTTTCCTGATGGCAATGCCACTATTGCAAGAATGCTTGTAAAAAAAATGGTTCCTACTATTGGCCCAGGAAATAATGTTGAAGAGATTGTACTTTCAAAATTTGATTATTCTGAATTAGATAAACCTAAAAATAATATCCGAATTCGACTGAATAGCACTGTTGTTAATGTCAATCATCTTGGAGATCCATCAAGCTCAGATTCAGTATCAATCAATTATATTAATGATAGAAAATCATATAAGGTTACAGCAAAAAGTACAGTTTTAGCTTGTTATAATATGATGATTCCACATATTGTTTCAGATTTACCTCAAGACCAATATCAAGCGCTTAGTAAGTTAACTAAAATACCATTACAATTTTCTAATATAGGAATGAGAAATTGGCGTGCGATGAAAGAAATTGGTGTGGGATTTGCAATGTCGCCGGGAAATATCCATCAAGCCATTAATATGGATTTCCCTACTAGTGTTGGTGGATACGAGTACACTAAAACACCTGATGATCCTTGCATCCTACATTTGAGATGTTGTCTACAGGGCGATACACCTTTTGCTCCGGCTATAGAGCAATTTCGAGAAGCTAGATATAGAATGTTGACACTTTCATTTAAAGACTATGAGCTGGATATCAGAAGTCAATTAGAAGGGATGTTTTCAAAAAAATTATTTAATTTTGATAGAGATGTCCAAAGTATTACTATTAATAGATGGGCGCATGGCTACTCTTATGGTAACGCGGGTGCATTAGGGCGAAGACCTTTTGGGAGAATTACTATTGCTAACAGTGATGCGGTAAATAGTTCATTAGTGCAAAGAGCTATTGATGAAGCTTGGAGGGCGATAAATGAAATAAGTATTTAAAATAAATAAATATAGATATGTGTTAAGGTCATTCCAAGAATTTATTAAAAAGGAATCCAAATGAAAATAAGTATTGTTATTATCTGTTCTATTTTTATAGCAGCATGTTCGAAAGGACCTTCAGTAGGAAATAGTGAAGGTCCAAATACAGTCCCTTCATTCGTAAACAATGCTACTGATAATGGCTTGCCCTACATTACAGCACCTACTCAAGCTATTGCGACGAATGAGGGCGCCACCACTGTAACAACAGTTATAGCAAAAGATCCAAATGGTGATGTCCCGCTAACCTATAAATTAGAGGGTAATACTACATCAAGTACCGATCATGTTGCATTTCAAATATCTTCAACGGGGGTCATTACTTACAAATCAGCACCAATTTATATTACGCAAAATTCATATTCATTTGCGGTAGTGGTCAGTGATCAATTTCATAGTGTAAAGAAAGATATAAATGTAACAGTAAATATTCCACCTTTTGCCTGGAAAGTAGCTACACCAGAAACACAAGGAATGGATGCTACCAAACTTCAGGCAGCTATAGACTATACCTTTACAGATGATTTCAATACACAAGGTTTAATTATTATTAGAAAAGGTAAAGTAGTAACTGAAAAGTACGAAGGTATGAGTGATACCAGTATTGCTGGATTGAAAAGAGTATATGATACGAATAATTATGCTGCAGGTGGATTTGGAACTGGCTGGGATGATGCAAAATATCAAACAGAATTTGGAACAAGAAATGAGAACAGTATAGGTATATCCAACTCAGGCGCTAAAACAATTCTATCATCACTCATCGGAATCGCAGTTGATAATGGAGCCATTAGCTCATTGGATAATAAAGTTTCTCAATATATAACTTCATGGGTAGGCACAACTAAAGAAAATATCACGCTTAAAGATATAATCACTATGAGATCAGGCTTGTTTGTGCAGCCCGATGCAGCTGGGCTCCTTGGTGGAATGTCACTATATTATGAGTCAGATCAATTAACAGCATCTTTAGCTAGGGGGTTAAATGCAAGTCCACCTGAAAATAAATTCGTATATATTGGCATGGCAGACTCGTTAATTCTTGGAGAGGTATTAAGAATAGCAACAGGTAAAACCGCACTTGAATATGGAAAAGATAATCTATTCACACAAATGGATCTCAGTAATTATGATTGGTGGAGAGATGCTGCTGGAACAGTATTGGTGTGGGGTAATTTTGATTCAACACTAAGGGATTATGCCAAATTTGGATTATTATGGTCACATGATGTTGGTTTAGAAGAGACGTATGGTGCAAATGTCATAGGTAATGGCAAATGGGAAGGCGAGCAACTTGTTTCAAGCACTTGGTTAGCTGCAGCAAGAGAGCCGGCAGTAGTTACCACTTTTGCTGATTATATCTATTACGGTTATCATATGTATAAAGCAACAAAACTTGTTAGTCCTGCTACATTGGATAATAATGAATTGACAGTTGATGTCTTCTCAGCAAAAGGATTTAATGATAATTCAATATGGTGGATTCCAGAATATGATCTTATTGTTGCCAGGCATGGTTTATATACCGCAATATTAAATGATGGTAACGAGAAAATTGTTAAAGGTGATATTTCAGGAAATCCAGCGTTAACAAATAAAGATAGCTCTAATTATTTTGGTAATGTTTTTTTTGGAAGCCTTGTAGAAACAAGTGCAGGTTATAAACCGTATAATGCAAATTGGTCTTGGACATCATTAAATGATGAGCACATGTTGAAAAAAATAATTGAAGCAGTTAATTAATTGATAATAATGAGAATAGCCTCAGGAATTTTTTTAAATTCATCTATCTTATTGGAGTTCTGTTACAAAACACATAGAGCTTCATAGTCTATGAGATCCTAAGATACCATAAATTGAGTGGCTATGTGACCACTGCTCGAACTTATATAGATATGTCAGGAATTTTACCTCAATTAAGAATAATGTTGGCTCCATAATTTTTTTGAATTATATGATTTAATTACTTATTTGTCGTGGGTCATGTTATTTTGAGATGATGAGGATTAAAGTATTTATAATTTGCCTAAGTATTTTGAATATATTTCCATTGTTCGCCCAGGAGCAGGTGGTTATCAATAAAATTATCAATGTTTATGATGGTGATACTTTTAGAGTTGATATAGATGAATTTCCACCTATTGTAGGAAGAAATATTGCCATACGTATTCTTGGAATAGATACCCCAGAAATCAAAGGTAGTTGTCGTAAAGAACGAGAACTTGCGATTAAAGCGAGGGACTTTACAAGAAAGTATTTAAACGCAGCAAATATAGTTAGCTTGACTAATCTTAGAAGAGATAAATACTTCAGAATTTTGGCTAATGTTCACATTGATGGAAAGAATTTAGGTGACGCACTATTGACGCAAAAATTAGCTGTAGTTTATTCAGGAAAGTCAAAATTTAATTGGTGCACAGAATGAGTTTACTTTTTTTTATAATTTTATTGGTAATTCCAACTTTTTCACATGCAGAAAACGTTTTATTCTCCTCGAAAGTTGATTTAATTTTTGAGTCAATTACTGATAAGAACACGGCTGGTTGCTCTATCGGTGTAATTAAAAGTGGTGAATTTATTCATCGCGCAGGTTACGGAATGGCCAATCTTGAGCATAACATACCAAATACCACAGATACGGTCTTTAGGATCGGCTCGGTCAGCAAGCAATTTACTGCAATGGCAATAGCGCTTCTGGAGGAGCAGGGTGTTATCGATATTAATACTTCTATACATGATTATATTGAGGACTTAATTCCATATAAAGATGTGGTCACAATTAATCATCTGGTACATCATTTTAGTGGCTTAGGAGACTATGAATATAGTGATTATCCAGGACGTTTTATTAATGCTGTGGATGAAGAATTTAGATGGGGGAATGAAGACTATATGTCCAATGAAGAAATTTATTCATTATTCAAAACATTACCTTTAATCATGCAACCTGAAACTAAATTCTGGTACAGCAACTTAGGATATGGCTTGCTGACTATAATTATTGAAAATACAACTGGCATGTCATTAAGACAATACGCTGAGAGTCAGATTTTTACTCCTCTTAATATGAAAAATACATTCTTTAATGATAATGTCAATCTAATTGTAAAAAATAGAGCTGATGGTTATTCCACTGATGAAGATTATCCTGGTCAATATATTATTAACATGACAAATTTAAGTAATGTCGGTGATGGTGGGGTATATACTACTATTAACGATTTTATTAATTGGGACAATAATTTTTATGCGAATAAGCTTGGCAATAGATCACCCTCATTAAATGTGAGAATGGGTCAAAATTTTTATCAAGTAGCAGGCCTTGATAAAAAAAGTCATGGTAGTAAAGATAGAGATGCAGACAGCTATGCTTTTGCTCAAAATCAAGATACAAAATATGGATTTGACCGTTGGTCACACTCTGGCTCTTGGGTCGCTTATACAGCGCATTATTCTAGATTTCCATCTATAGAATTTTCCGTGGTCACCCTATGCAATAATCAAGATATTGATGCTGAAGATATCGCAGAAGAAGTCATGAGTATCTTTTTTGATGGAGTTATTGATTAAAATAAATAAATAATCTTAGTTTATTGATGATTATCTGCTATGAAATAACTTGAAACGCCAAAAAAGAATCCTAGAGATTACAGCATATAATGCAACGGAAAGTTGCTTTACTAAAGGTAATGCAATAACTTTACCAAGCCACTGATAACCGTCAGTTTTACTCCAAACATAAAGAAATGCATCAACCCCAGATATTTCTGAACCATCATCATATACAACATGCAAGCGTTTGAGATATTTATCCTCCATCTGACTAGAATCAATAAAATTTAAGTCAGAGCGTTGCTTATAATGATTAATTTCAAAATTACATAATGAACACTTTTGATTATATAGAATTTTTTCTTTTTTCATAATTAATTAAAACAATAGTTTATATAATTTATCTAAGAAATTGCTTTAATATATTTAGTTGATGGCGTCATTATCATCACACCTATACCGATCAGAAAAAATGAAAAGAAAGGCTCAAATGGCCAATAGGGCATCCATAGCTCAAGATCAGCTGACCATTGTGGACTTAAGAGAACTGGCGTCACTAGATGGCGCCAATGCAAACCTAAAGCTGCCACAGCAAGCCCCAACAGGACAATAGACCCACCAGTTATTGTGGTCATTGAGTGAGTTGTATAATTTATATTATTTAATCGTTTTTTCCCCCAGGCAAGAATTCTTAGGGCAAATACGGTAAATCCTAGCCAGTAAAATAGATGATCTAATAATTCAGGATTTTTATAATAATATAAATTCCACCAATAAACGCTGTAAGCGTATGCCCATAAAAAGTAAAGACCCGTTTTTTGAACTAATTTCCATTGTTTTGTTGTAACAAACTTACTGCCTGTTTTGAATGAGGTTATTACCATTACACCCAGAAGGATATACCCAAGACTTCCTTCGATTTCATTGCGAAGTAAATAAACATCTTCAAAGTAATAATCACGAAATACTGTAGAAATAATCAGTATAAAAGAGCCTTGCCATGCCATAGCTACTGCAAAGCACATACCGATATATTTTCGGTTTTTTAGCCACCACCTTGTAAATTCATTAGCGAATAGAATTTGCACAGCTGAGGCGGCCGTGACAATAAATATAAATGGAACAGCCCATCTAACTGAGTAACCAATCATTTCTGAGACCTCTTCTGGATTACTCATATTATGTTGCAGCATAACCATAAATATATTTATGGACATTGGTATTGATAACAACCAGAAAAGATTCCAGTTATTAATAATTTTATGTGATAGTAATTTTTGCATAAATTATTCTTACTTTAAAATCAATTTATAACCAAGTCTAGTTTCCATGATACTGCATGACAAATTTATATTTCACTATATGACTATGTGAGAACCATAATTGTGATTAGAATTAATTATGTTAATATTTTTTATTATGTTGAATGACATAAAAGCAAAAATTTCTTGGTTGATAAAAACTACCATAATTTTTACTCCCTGGATTATCTCAATTTATATTTTCTATTGGCTTGATTATCAAGTATGGACGAATGATACGCCGCATCGTGGGAAACTTTCAGTCATCCTAATGACAATTGGCATGGCTCTTTCATTTTTGCTCTGGACTCGCCTGAATAAAAAAAATAACTAATTAATCAATATTATTAACCTTATTAAAATCCAGAGTATTATCTGCTGGTGAGCTATTAATTTCATTTACTATATTTCGTTTTGATAGAATTATGTGGATGAGGCACGATACAACTAAAGCAATAACAACAGCGCCAACCCACTCAATTTCGAGAAAATTAAAGTTATACATCAATGCAAGCGCACTTAATGAAAGTATGTTTAAACTAAGATATTTGCGTTTACCTAAACGTTTAGGGGTTATATCTAGATTGTCGGTGTACAATCTAATGAGTGAATCAAGTGAATTAATTACAAATAATGTTCCTACAAACATCATGGAATAGTTATAAACACCAATCATATCAATTTCATTTTTATAATAGATAAATATCACTGAAAACCATAACGCTAAGGGGATTGAAGGTATTATCATTATCATTAAAAACAGTTGATATGTTTTTATACCACTAACAAATCGGGCCAAGAATTGACCAATCATTATGTACCATGAATACCACCAGAATAGATAGAATTCATGATAGAGGTTTATAGGGACTAAGAAATTATTTAAATTTATGAAATAATTGCTCATCAGATTTATTGAGTTAAATATTTCAAAAAAAGTGGCTTTCTCGATGCTAAATGAAGTTATCCACATCCCAATAATAAGGGCGAAAAATAATAATGTTGATGTCATGCTTAGGATTTTTACATACCTAATACTTGAACTTGAATAGACCGCAGTTGAAATGACTAACAAAACAATCAGATAGAATGTTGCGTTTAAGTTCATCCCATCACCTAATTCTGGAAGGTAAATAGGGAGATTTATTAAAAATAAATATATTGTAAATGAGCAGGTTACTACAATAACTATTGTATTAATAAAATTTACTATTGGAATTTTGAAGAAACCAACTTTTGGCTCTATTACACAAAAATAAAAACAAGTTAAAAAGTAACCAGACCAGATTGCAAAACCCATAGAGGCAAATTCCATGGCTAGTGGATTAGTAAAACCATATTCTGGATAATTTATGAGATCCTCAAAACGAGGAAAATCTATCATGGGTAGCATTATCACGCCAACTTCCCACCCAGAGGTAAATAATATTGCCATAAAGACTGGAGTCTTGAGGGGTGTCTCACCAATACATCGAATATTACCCCATTTTAAAAGGATATAAGCTATACAAAAATAGTTTGCAAAGAGTCCGAAAATTAACCAATTAGACATTTGTGTTTTTTATTTATTTGTTAAGCATAGTGCAATGTTTTAGTCTCAAGATAATCTTCTAAACCCATTGAGCCACCTTCACGACCATTGCCAGATTGTTTGTAACCACCGAATGGTGAGCCATAATTAAACTCACCGCCATTAATATGTATAGCACCAGCTCTTAATTGCATAGCAACACGTTCAGCCTTCTCATGATCACCTGTTTGTATATAGGCTGCCAGACCATAAGGAGTGTCATTTGCGATTTTAATAGCCTCAGCCTCATCTTTAAATGGGATAATTACTAAGACAGGTCCAAATATCTCTTCTTGGGCAATTCGCATATCATTTGAAACGTCAATAAAGATTGTTGGTTTAACATACCAACCTGTTTCGAAACCAGTTGGCTTTCCTATACCACCCACTAGCAGTTTTGCGCCTTCATTGATGCCAACTTGAATTAGGCTTTGTACACGATCAAATTGAATTTTATCGAATAATGGTCCTATATGATCACCTTCTTTAAGTGGGTTACCAACCTCAATAGATTCACCTGAGATTTTTGCCACTTTTATAACGTTTTCATAACATGATTCTTCAACTAGAAGGCGAGTCGGTGCGTCACATGATTGACCTGTATTAAACATACATTCACCAATTGAAGCGGCAATTTGCTCCTCTATATTACAATCAGAAAAAACTAAATTAGGAGATTTTCCACCTAATTCTAGTGTGACTCGCTTGATTGAATCAGCAGCGTCACAAGTAACATTTTTACCAGCCCTGGTAGATCCAGTAAATGACATCATTTGTATTTCATTGTGCTTAGATAGTGCGGCACCAACAGTAGGACCATCTCCATTGATTAAATTAAAAGCTCCAGATGGAAATCCTGCTTCATGAATTATTTCTGCATAAATCATGGCAGATAGTGGAGTGTGCTCAGACGGTTTTAATATGCACGTACATCCTGCTGCAAGTGCAGGTAGGACTTTTAAGGTAATTTGATTTATTGGCCAATTCCAAGGTGTTATTAAGCCACAAACACCGATTGGTTCTTTTACTAAGATGTCACCATTACTTAATGTAATTTTTTCTTGGTGTTGCTCTAGGGCAGCGATAAAACCATCTAAGTGACCTATTGCAGCATCAGTTTGAGCATCTCTGGACATGGTTATAGGTGCGCCCATCTCATGTGTAATTGCTCTAGCTAAATCCTCATAACGGCGTAACGTAACTTCGCGTAACTGCTTAAATAAACTCAATCGTTCTTGTTTGCTAATTTTCGAATAAGTAATAAAT
>MDTG01386892.1_pt1 | contig 10158 bp, 9 predicted proteins | sample 811421 | NCBI WGS metagenome assembly MDTG01 (sample SAMN05326645, study PRJNA326480) | marine metagenome | isolation source: seawater | place: Pacific Ocean: South East | collected 2011 | reverse complement strand
TTAGAAGATTTTCCAAATGCAGAAAAATACTATTCCACCGCTATCAGCATTCCCATTTTTCCTGATCTTCTCGAAAAAGAGAGACAGCATGTTGTTAATTCTGTTAAAAGCTTAATTAAATGAAAGTTGCAATAATTCCCGCCCGAGGCGGAAGTAAAAGAATTCCAAAAAAGAATATTAGAGAATTTAATAAAAAACCAATAATTGGTTGGTCTATACAAGCGGCTTTTGAAGCTGATTGTTTTGATAGAGTTATAGTTTCTACTGATAGTGAGGAGATAGCAAATACTGCAAAATTATTTGGTGCCGAAGTACCATTTTTAAGAGATAAAAGTTTATCAGATGATCATACTCCTACATCACCGGTTATTTCCGATGCTATTAGTAGACTTGAAGATGAGATAGAATTTGCATGTTGCATTTATCCCACAGCTCCCTTTATAAAATCTGCTGACATCAATAAAGCACTTCAAATTATTATTAAAAACAAAGTTGATTTTGTTTTTACAGCAACTAAATATAGCTATCCAATTCAAAGAGCCTTGAGGCTTGATAAAGATGGAATAGTAAAGATGTTAAATTCAGATCAAGAAAATGTTAGATCACAAGATCTAGAAGATTCGTTTCATGATGCCGGCCAATTTTATTGGGGAAAATCGGATGCATGGTTAGAGGGTAGACCGATTTTAAATAATTCATGTATTCTAGAAGTTTTAGAAGAGCATTCTCAAGATATTGATACAGAGGATGATTGGCGCAAAGCTGAAATTAAATTTAGATTGCTGCAAAAAGAGGAGAATTAAAATGATTATTTATTGTAAGAATTGTGTAATGCCTTCTACAAAGCCTGATTTAAAAATTAATGAGGAAGGCATTTGTAATGCTTGCGAAAGTTTTCACGATAGAAGTGATATAAACTGGGAAGATAGAAGAAAAGAGCTAGAAACTGTTTTAGAAAAATATAGAAATAAAAAAGGTGAAAACTGGGACTGCGTAATACCAGTCAGCGGCGGTAAGGATAGTACATTTCAAGTTGTAAAATTATTGGAGCTTGGAATGAATCCTCTATGTGTAACTGCCACAACATGTGCTTTGACAGAAGTTGGCAAAGAGAATATTGAGAATATAAAGAAATTAGGCGTTGATTATGTCGAAATGTCTCCCAATCCAATAATTCGAGCCAAGCTTAATAGGATTGGTCTTGAGGAGGTTGGAGATATTTCTTGGCCTGAGCATGTTGGAATTTTTACCATACCTGTAAGAGCTGCAGTTCAATACAACATTCCATTAATTATATGGGGAGAAAATTCACAAAATGAATATGGTGGTCCCGCTGCTGCTGCTGAAAATAATATTTTAGATAGAAGATGGCTTGAAGAGTTTGGAGGATTATTAGGTCTGCGCGTCGATGATTTAATTGGCCAAGACGGAATTACTCGAAAAGACTTAATTCCATATTTCTATCCTGAAGATGAAGAACTTAAGGCTATCGGAGTAACTGGACTTTTCTTAGGTCACTACATTCCATGGGATGGATTATCCAATGCTTTAGTTGCATCCGCTTTCGGTTTTACAGTTTCTAAAAATATAACTCTAGGTTCAATGGTAAATTATGAAAATTTGGATAATTATCAGACTGCTATCCATGAATATTTTAAGTATCTAAAATTTGGATTTGGTCGAGCTTCAGACCACGCCTCTTTGCATATTCGAAGAAAGAGAATAACTAGAGAAACTGGTATGGAAATTGTTAGAAGGCTAGATGGAAAATTTCCTTGGGAATATCTCGGACAATCTCTCGAAGATACATTAAAACCTCTTGAATTGACAGTTGAGGATTTTATAAAAATATGTGATCAATTTACAAATAAAAAATTGTTTAAAAAAGATTCTCAAGGCAATTTACTTCGTTCTGAAGATGGAAGCCTTATAAAGATTAATTATGATAATCAATGAGCATTGGAATTATTGACTATGGAGTGGGCAATCTGGGCTCTGTAAAAAGAGCAATTGAACTGGCAGGAGGAAAGACATCATTTATTAAAAATCCGGAAGATACTGGGGATCATAAATCATTAATTTTGCCCGGAGTTGGAAATTATACTGAGTGTTATAACAAGCTTAAACAAAATCATTGGGTAAAATTTTTTAATGAAAATTTTGATTCAAATCGTTGGCCATTATTAGGTATTTGCGTTGGGATGCAGTTATTAATGGAATCAGGTTATGAAGGGGCTTCTGAGGAGCATCCAACACCTGGGCTTGGGTTAATTAAAGGTGTAGTAAAAAATCTATCTGATCAAGGCTGCAATAATCGCCTACCTCATGTTGGTTGGAATTCAATTGATATCGCTAACAAAAGACAATCGCCGTGCATTTTTGATGGAATTTCTAATAAAACTGATTTTTATTTTGTTCATTCATTTGGAGTTATTGTTGATGATATATCGATGATTTCAGCTACCGTAAATTATGGAATTGATATAGTTGCCAGTGTAGCAAATCAAAATATTTTTGGCACACAATTCCATCCTGAAAAAAGTTCTAAGGCTGGTCTAGCTTTGTACAAAAATTTTATTAATATTTCTCAATGCTAAAAGTAAGAGTTATACCTACGTTACTTTGGAAAGATTTTGGTTTGGTTAAGGGAATATCATTTGATAGCTGGAGAAGAGTTGGCTCTGTTCTTCCGGCAATTAAGGTCTATAATCGAAGAGATGTTGATGAATTGATCTTAGTAGATATTTCAGCAAGCTCAGAAGCAACGAGTTTTGATTTTGAATCATTAAATGATTTTTCCAATGACTGCTTTCTTCCATTAACAGCTGGAGGTGGAATAACTAATGTTGATGATGTACAAAAATTCTTAGAGTCTGGGGCAGATAAAATTAGCTTGAATACTTTTGCTTACAAGAAACCAGAACTGATTGAGGATATTGCAAAGATATTTGGCTCTCAATGTGTGGTAGCAAGTATAGATGTTAAGAAGAAAGATAATAGTAAATGGAATTGCTATAGTCTTTCAGGGACATTCGATGAACAAAAGGATGCTATTGAGTGGGCAAGGGAAGTAGAGTCCAGAGGAGCGGGAGAATTACTAATTACCTCGATTGATAGAGACGGAACTATGTCAGGCTATGATTTAGATTTATTGAGAGCAATTGTCGATGCAGTTAATATACCTGTAATTGGATCAGGAGGTGCTGGAAATTATCAAGATATGATTGATGCTGCTTTATGTGGAGTCTCTGCTGTTGCGTCTGCCAGCATGTATCATTTTACTGAGCAAACCCCAGCAGGTGCAAAGACAGCTATGGCAGATGCTGGCATTGCTATTAGAGAAAACTTCGTCGAATAAAAATCTGTATTATTAATTCTTCATAAGGAATTATTTACATGCAAAGGGTTATAATAACTGATTAAAATTAAGGTCAGTTATGCCTCCTATAAGTACTAAAGAAAAAATAGCAGTAATCGGACTAGGTTACGTGGGATTGCCTCTACTTGAGGCTCTATCAAAAAAATTTAAAACTGTTGGATTTGATATTTCAAGTTCTCGCATCACAGAATTAAAAAAAGGCGTTGATGTTACTGGAGAAATTAATTCAAATAAATTAAAAAAATTATCTTCATCATTAACATCACAAGTAAAAGATATTGAGAGTTGCTCTGTATATATAGTCTCCGTTCCTACTCCTATCAAAAATAATAAGAAACCCAATTTAACGCCAATAAAAAAAGCTTGCGAGCTGATAGGAAGTATTTTATCAAGTGGTAATTTGGTTATATTTGAATCAACTGTTTATCCAGGACTTACCGAAGAATATTGTGTCCCCATCTTAGAAAAATTTTCTAAACTTAAATTCATCGATGATTTTTCAGTTGGATATAGTCCAGAAAGAATTAATCCAGGAGATAAAAAACATACTTTGTCTTCCATCATAAAAGTTGTTAGTGGTTGTGATGAAAAATCCTTGAATAGGGTAGACAGTATTTACTCAAAAATAGTAAAGGCTGGAACCTACAAGGCTTCATCAATAAGAGTCGCTGAAGCCGCAAAAGTCATTGAAAATACGCAAAGGGATATTAACATAGCGTTAATTAATGAGCTTTCTCAAATTTTTAATTTGCTTGATATTGATACCAATGAAGTTTTAAATGCTGCAAAAACAAAATGGAATTTCCATGATTTTAGGCCTGGTCTTGTTGGCGGACACTGCATTGGAGTAGATCCCTATTATTTAACTTATAAGGCAAGTGAAATGGGCTTTCATCCTAAAATGATTCTATCTGGACGAGAAACAAATGAGTTTATGTCAGAGTACATTGTTAAAAAATCGATTGCCTTACTAAAATCCAAAAATGTTTCGCCAAAAAATTCTTCTGTATTAGTAATGGGTTTAACTTTTAAAGAAAATTGCCCAGATATAAGAAACTCTAAATCATTAGACGTTTTAGAAATTTTAACGCGATCATTTAAGTCTGTTGATGCATATGATCCTTTAATAGATGTCATGAAGATAAAGCAGAATGTAAATCCTAAGATTAAAGTATTAAAAAAACTACCAAATTCTAAATACAATTTAGTTATTCTTGTTTCACCCCACAAGTCTCTTATCAAACTTGGACCTAAATATTTTAAAAGTTTGCAAAAAAAGAATGCAGTTTTCTTTGATGTGAAATCATCCTTGGGACATTCAATGGAGTCATTGTCCTTATGAGGAATATTCTTGTAACTGGAGCAGCAGGTTTCATAGGCTTTCACCTATCAAAAGCCTTAATAGATCAGGGATATACTGTTTATGGAATTGATAATCTTAATGACTATTATGATGTAAATCTTAAGAAAGACAGACTAAAACTGTTAATGCAGGAAAAAGATTTTCATTTCAATGAAATTGACCTTGCTGATGATTCTCAAATGAAAAAGCTATCTAATGAGACTCAATTTGAAATTGTGGTTAATTTAGCAGCACAGGCTGGCGTTCAATATTCTATTGCAAATCCTCATGTTTATATTGATTCAAATATAAGAGGGTTTTTAAATATCTTAGAATTATCAAAGAAAAATAATATTGATCACCTCATTTATGCATCTTCTAGTTCTGTCTATGGATTAAATGAAAGTCTACCTTTTAGTGAAAATCACAATGTTGATCATCCCATAAGTCTTTATGCTGCGACGAAAAAAAGCAACGAGTTAATGGCTCATACTTACTCTTATTTGTTTAATATACCTACTACTGGGCTAAGATTTTTTACTGTTTATGGTCCTTGGGGCAGGCCTGATATGGCCTTATTTAAATTTACCAAAGCCATAGTCGAAGGCCAAAAAATTTCAATAAATAATTTTGGTAATCATGCGAGAGATTTTACGTACGTAAGCGATATTGTGAATGGCATTTTATCTGTTATTAAAAAGCCATTTAGAGAAGATAAAAAATTATCAAATTTGACTCCTTCAGAGAGTTCAGTTGATTGGCGAATATTAAATATTGGTAGAGGAGAAAAAATAGAGTTAATGGACTTCATAACCTGCATCGAAAATTATTTTAACAAAGAGGTAGAAAAAGAATTTCTTCCTTTGCAAGCTGGCGATGTGCCCGTAACATTTTGTAATACAGATAAATTAAAAAATGATTTCTCTTATAATCCAACCGTTTCAGTTGAGGAGGGAGTAAAAAATTTCCTTGATTGGTATGTAAAATACTTTAAGGTCAAAATGTAATTCTAATGAAAAAAAACATTGTATTTATTCCCATCGAAACGATCTCTCGAGAACTTGATGCAAAACTAGTGCTTGCAAATGAGATAGTTGACAAGGATACAATTTGTTTTTTAGGCCAACATGACACGATAGATTCAATCAGTAAGTTCTTTAAGAACGGTATTTATGTAGGAAAAAATATATTTAAAACTTATTTTCCTGCAAACATGTCAATTTATGAAAGTTACAAGAAGAATCATCATTCAATTTTATGGTTGCACGAAGAGGGAGGCATTTATCCTGGTGAACCGGAGGATTGGATTATAAATCTTAATGAACTTCTAAATGCATCTTGTTTACATGATGATGATGTAATTTTAACCTGGGGAGATTTTCAAAAAAATCATTATCAAAAACATTCATCTATAGAATGTGTTTCTGTTGGGTCCCCCAGACTAAATTTAAAAGAGGATGATCTGTTAAGGAAGTTGATCAGTAAATTCAATAGGGTTGAGGCTAAAGATTTTATTTTAATAAATACTAATTTTTCAGTTGCTAATTATATTTCTAATATAGATTATCTTTTTAAAGAATTGATGCATGGTCATGAAGATTTAAGCGAACGGCATAAAGTAATTCATATGTATTCAGAGGAAAAAAGAAATTTTGCTTATTTTATTGAGATTATATCTAAACTAGCATTTAACTACCCTAATGAGAGATTTGTAATCCGACCCCATCCGACAGAGGGGATTGATACATATATTTCTGCATTTTCAATCTATCCAAATGTAACAATATCCAAGGAACATACAGCTGTTGAATGGATAGAAAAAAGCAAAGTTCTAATTCAAAATGGTTGTACAACTTCAATTGAAGCTTATTTGTTAGGAAAAAAGGTAATAAATTTTTATCCATTTGAAAGTAAGACATTAATAAATATTACAAGAGAGATTGGTATAGATACTAAAAATTATGAAGAGTTAGAATCTGCAATTTTTTCTCAAGAGTCGTATTCTCCTAATGATTCAAATTTAGATTTTTTTAAAATTAGTAATCTTATCTACAATTTGAAATCAGAATATCAAAACAATAATCTTCTTTTAAAAATTAAAGAAGCAATAAGCTCTAAAGAAATGTACCAATATAATTTTTATATAAAATTAAAAATATTTTTCTCTATTGCTCTTAAAAAAACTATTGGAGCTTTGAAATATTATCCTCGTTATTTATTTCCCCAAAAACAAAAAGATTACGAGATGGCTATCAAACATTTTGCAGGACTGGACAAAAAAAGTATTAATTCAAAAGTTGCATTTCTATCTTCTGAATCCAATAAAAAAATTGCCATTAAATTTTTTAGTAAAGATCTAATTATGATCAAAACTGATAGGAATTTCTGATGATTCTTCTTTTAAAAAATTTAGGTATTTTTTTCAATTCAAAATCCACATTAAATTTAACTTTAATAAAGAGTCAAATAGTTTTTTTTATTTCAAGCATCTTTGAATTGACCGGAATATTAATGCTAGGACCTCTCATTTTCTTAGCAACCTCAGGATTATCATCTTTAGAAAATGAGCAAATTAATTTCTTATTTAATTTCTTTAATTTTCAAAGTTTTGAAAATTTTTTTGTATTCTTTTTTCTTTGTACATTCATACTAATATTTTTGGGAGCTTTGTCAGCCATATTCTCAGTGATTTTATTATCTCGCATTTCTACAGACTGCGGAGTAACACTTGGCAATAAATTATTAAATCATTATATATATCAAAGATGGTCTTTTTTAATGAGCACTTCTTCAAATAAGATGATTAATGAGATTTATCAAGAATCTTCAAGAGTGACTCAAAATATTTTTGTTCCAATGATGATGCTTAATAAAAATTTAATGCTTTCATTCTTCATTATTTGTGGACTTTTGTATGTTGATGTTTTACTAACCTCAGCATTTTTTTTAGTTTTGTCCTTAATATACATTTTTATTTATATTGCTTTTAGGTCAAGGCTTTATAGAAATAGTGAATTACTTACTGAAGCACATGAAAATAGACTAAGTTTTTTAAATGATGTATTTGAGCTCATGAAACAAATTAAAGTTTGGGGTAATGAATCATACTTTATTAAAGGTTTCGGTGAAGCAAGTGCTATTTGGGGAGACTCTTATAAACATAATCTTAATGTCGCTCTATTGCCAAGATATTTCGTTGAATCATTTATTTTGCTTGGAATTACAGCTTTAATTTTTTACAGTGCAATATCAGGCACTAATTTTTCTGAATCATTCCCAAAGTTAAGCGTCTTTCTTTTTAGTGCATTTAAACTTTTGCCTGCTCTACAAGGAATATATTATTCATCTTCTCAAGTAAGGGGTAACATTTATTCGTTAGAAAATATTATTAAAAATTTAAATTCAAATCCATCACCAGATTCAGCTAATAAAAATATTCCTAATAATTCAATAGAAAAAATTGAATTTAAAAACATAAGCTTCAGTTATCCAAATTCAGATAATTTTGCAATTAAAAATATTTCGTTATCATTTGAAAGAAATAAAATAGTTGGAATTACAGGAAAATCAGGATCTGGAAAGTCCACATTCTGTGATGTTTTGATGGGTTTATTAGAACAAAGTAATGGCTCAATTGAAATAAATGGCACCGAAGCCAATATATATGAAAACCCTAGTTGGTTTGAAAAAATTTCATATGCGCCTCCCCAAGCTCGATTGATAGCAGACTCAGTAGAGAATAATATATTTTTTGCATCCAAAAATTATCATTCGATTGATTTTATAAAAAAGATTGTAAACTTAGATTTTTTAAGCTCAAAAAAAGACTTTAAATTACCCACATCAAACAATCTTAGTGCTGGTCAAATTCAACGTTTAGGTTTGGCTAGAGCTTTAGCTAGAATTACTCCCGAATTAATAATTTTAGATGAACCAACAAGCGCACTAGATAACGCTAATAAGAGTCATTTTCTTAAGAATCTTAATGATCTTAAGAATGAAAAAATCATTATCATAATAACTCATGAGATAGATATTTTAGAGGAGCTTGATCAAATTTTAATATTTCAGGAGGGAGTGGTAGAGAGTTTTAATAGTTTTTCGGAGGCTTCTAAAAAATCAGGTGAGTTAAATTTATTAATAGATCCTAAAAATAATTAAGCAATGACCGTTTTTAGTCTCACTATCAAAAGAAATTTAATTTTATTATTTATGTATTTCGATTTTATTTTTAATGCATAACACTCAAGAAAATAGCGTTTCGGTATTTATAATTCCAAATCACAAGCTAGAAGGTGCTCAGAATTTTTTTCGAAGACTGCATGAACAAATCTCATTTAAGCATAAACATTTATTTATTGAGGAGGAGAATAATTTACTCAATAATCTTTTTAAACTTGTTCAATTAAATAAAAAGAAAAAATTCAATGTTTTTACAACAGTCAACTCTAATAAGATAGGGCTAATATTTAAGATTTTACATCCATCTGCAAATCTTTATATGCGTTTAGGAAATACTATAAGCCAGGAAATAAGAAAATCTTCGATAAAGTATTTTTATCATAAACTATTTTATTCTATCTCTATTCGTAAATGCTCAAAGTTTATTTTTCAGTCAAAAGTAATGAAAAATGATTTTATAAATTTTTTTGAATTTAAAAATAATAAAAAGTTTATAGTAATTCACAATGGCATACCTGAGGCAATCAAGACTGATGAAAGTGAATATATTGTTCCTGACAATAAAGTAAATTTCTTACTTGTTGGAACTTTTAAGAAGCAAAAGGGATATGATATTTTTTTAGATAGTTTAGATTCCTTAACCACTCACCTTAAAAATAGTATTCATTTTCACATATGTGGTAGCGGCAATGATTTTCAGAATTTCAAAAAATTATTAGAAATGAAAAATTTAGATTCTTTCGTTTCTTTATACGGACATATCTCTCCTAATTTATTTTATTCTAAATGTGATGTATATATTTTGCCCTCAAGATTTGAGGGATTTTCAAATTCATTAGTTGAGGCTTTAAGCTTTGGGATGCCTGCAATTGTTTCTGATTGTCCTAGCGCAAACAGAGAAGTGATAATTAAAAATTTTAATGGGATATTCTTTAATAATCTTGATCATGAGGATTTAGCTGAAAAAATTACCTACATGAAAGACAATTATAATAAATTTAACAAAAGTGATATTATCGCCGACACATTTAAAAGATTTTCCATAGAAACAATTTCAGAAAAATATAAAAATTTAACTCAATGACAGCAATTTATACTTACTTTATTTTTTAAAAATGTGTGGCATTAATGGATTAGTCAATAGGCATCTCTCTAAAGAGACTGCTGAAGGTCAGTTGAATGCTATGAATAAATTAATTCAACATCGGGGTCCAGATTCCCAAGATATTTTTTATGACTCAGGAATAGGACTTGG
>MDTG01345117.1_pt1 | contig 10158 bp, 10 predicted proteins | sample 811421 | NCBI WGS metagenome assembly MDTG01 (sample SAMN05326645, study PRJNA326480) | marine metagenome | isolation source: seawater | place: Pacific Ocean: South East | collected 2011 | reverse complement strand
TTATCAAAAACATTGTAGTTGTGGATCGTACTTATCAAGTATAAGATTTGTTTTGATTCAGGTTCTCTTTTGTTTCTAGGAATTTTTATAGTGTTATGTTTGTATAATTGACAAAAATTGCTGCCGATGAATCCGGATCCTCCAAAAACAGATATTTTATTACCATTCACTTAAAAGACCTTCGCACAGCGAGTTCCAATCGCTATACATAACCCTACCCTGCTTAAAGTAATTTCCAAAGTTCTTCTCCGAACCTCTTCCAAGATGAACATATATTACTGTTTTGCCGTCACTGCCTAAAGTTCGATCTAACCCACACATCCTACCTAGCGATTTCCAAGGTTCATTGCATGATTCATACAAATCTCTATTGGAGAAAGTTCCTTCAAAAGCGTAATGCTTTATGTTCTCCTCTCTACAGTGGACCGTAAGTATCTCACAAACATCAATATCTTTAGAGAAATCTGGTGTTACACCAACTTCTTGAAGTATAGAAGTTTTTACCAATAATCCGGAACTGTGAATGTAGGAATTTCTAGCTGGTGAGTATGTCAAACCAATCAACTCATTGCCTTCTTCTACTTTGTTTTCTAATTCTTCAAAAAAAAGTTTAGTTGCAACAAAACAATCATTGTGGCAAATAAAAACAAATTCTGACTCTATGTCTTGCTTTACAAAATCAATTGCAGAACAATTTGCCCAAGAACCCCTGTTGTATGCTGCATTTCTATTAGTATCTGCTTCAGGATTTTGATACCAATTTACGTTTTTTGCCCAAGTTAACGCCTCTTCTTTGTACGAAATGTCATCAGAATTTTCTACCAAATGAAAAACAACCTCTATGTTATCTGGACTGAAATGCTCAAAACTTTTAACAAAGTTTTTAGTTAAATCTCTAGATCTATATGTTGGAACAATAACTTCTAACTTATTTAATCTGCTCACAGTAAACCCTCCAAAAAAACAAATTCTTTACTATCTGATTTATTTAAAAATTGTATCAATGATTCTACTTTTTGAGAATCTAAATAATTTTTATCCCATTCACAAGCATGATAAACTATACCACATTTTTCTTGTTTTTTTAAAGGTCGAAAAGGGGGAAACTGAGTCGACATAGTTGAAGAATATTTTTTCTCTGCACCATTATATGTCTTAAGTGCATAATCTAAATCACTTAACGCAAATAGGTTAAAACCCCTATCTTTAAGGCACTTAAAAGCGTTAGGGTTCATACGCCATGCAGGAGGTCTAAAAATCCTCTTAAACACGTGTTCTAGTCCTGCTTTGGCAATTTCATTGAGCATCAGGTCTATTTTTTCACCTGTCTCTTCATAACTTATATCTTGGAACTCATCATTATCTGACTTTCCTGGAATTCCGTGATAATAACCATGAAAACCAATCTCATAATTATTTGGATTTAAATCTAATATTTCTTTACAAAACTCAGGAAATAAAGACAGATTTAAGGGTTCTTTACTTGTAGTGCCTGGTTTTACTGTTCTCCAATACGCAGCGGGGATAAATAAAGAAAATTTGATGTCTGGTATTTCTTCTATTAACTCTTCGCACCTTTCCAGAACTCTTGTTGAAGAAAATGGATGTGGACTTACGTCATCAATACTTATGTTAACTTTCATTGCACTTCTCCATAATGCGATAATATTTGTTTACAACAGAGTCGCTAGTATCAACGTACCTCAAGCACTCTTCTTTGTATTTAGAATAATCATCTCTAATTTGTCTCAAAGTTCTTAACATGCCCATGAAGTTAGAATACCCTCTGCCACCCAAAACACAATACTCTGGTATGCTGCCTCCGTTTTCGTGATAAGCAATAGGTAATCCGCATGCAAGAGACTCTAAAACATGATTTGCACCTGCTTCCTCCTCCGATGCTGTCAAATATATGTCGTAATTTGGTAAAATATCTACCAATTTATCAGTTGAGACTGGTTCAATATGATTATTAAAATTAATTTCTTTAGGTTTTTGTCCAATGTAATGAAACTCAAACTCGCCAGTATCATAACAATACTCATCAAATTTTTCATACATTTTAAACCCTTTTTTGGGATTTGTAGACCAATGATGAGTTACCACTCTGGGTTTGGACGGAATAGCAGCGCTCTTATTTCTATTCTTATAAAATTCACTCATTGGACAATTATAAATCACACTACAATTGTTCCCCTGAAAACCAACGTAATCTTTTGACCATTCACTTGGAAAAATAAAATAATCTGATTTTGGCAAGCAACTTTTTACCAATTCTGTTAAATGTGGTTTACTGTGAGTGCCTACATCGCCCACTCTTTGAATTATCTTAGTTTTAGGAAACGCTCTCTTATATGTGTATATATGACTTATATCTTCACCAAAAACATTGGGTCTTGGGTCAAAACAAAAAATTATATCTATGTTTTTTTCCAATCTATAAACTACAGTATGCCCTTTTGACAAGAGGGTTTTAACCAATTTATTTACTGTTTTTGCGCCTCCACCCCATGGTCCATATTTTGGTTGCCTGTTAACATAAACTTTCATCTCATCAAATCCTTTAATCCATCTTCTAGTAAAGTAAAACTCCAATCACCGATTGTTTCATTTAATTTTGTTAAATCTGGTTTTCTCCACTTAGTATCATTTCCCCAAGCATCTTTAAATTTGACGGAAAATTCCTTGTCTGACAAATTATGAATCAATTTAGCCAAGTCTAAAATTGTTGTCTCCTCATCAAAACCAATATTATAAACACCGTCTGCGGAGAGACTTATCAATTGCTCAACTATCTCACAGTGATCCTGTACATGACAAAAAGACCTTGTCTGTTTTCCATCACCATACAAATAAAACTGTCCCTTTTGATTTACTCTTTCAATAAATTCCGGTATTACCTGTCCATATCCATTTGTTGCCATTCTTGACCCATATGTGTTAAAAGGGCGGACAATTAAAAAATCTTTTTCGTTCTGTCTTGACCACAGTCTCACTAAAAATTCTCCCATTGCTTTTGAAGAGGCGTAAGAATCTCTGTCGGACATTGCATGTAAAATTATTGGTTGTTCCTCAGATGTTGGAACAATTGGAGTTGGTCCGTAAACCTCTGAGGAAGAAGCATATATAACCTTTTGAACGTTAGTCCCTTCACACGCTGTAAGTAGATTTTGCGTCATGGTAATATTATCATTACATACTTTGTACGGTATATCATAAAAATATCTAGTTCCATTGATAGCAGCGTAATGAATGACCGCATCAAAATCACCGGTCTTTACGATTTCACATAAACTTGACAAGTTTAATAAGTCGCATTTTTGAAAACTAAAGTTTGGGTGCTTAGGTAAATTTTCTTTTTTGCCGCGAAAAAAGTTATCAATTCCTACTATAACATAACCCTCCCTCAGAAGAATATCACACAAATGAGATCCTAAAAAACCTGCGGCACCTGTTATCAAAATTTTCAACCCAAACTCCTTAATATCTTTTCATAGTTGTTAACATGCTTGATAATATCATAATTTTTAACAATGTTAAAATTTTCTTCGACATCCTGTTCTGTTGGTAAATAAATCTCATTTGGTATATCTATGATACAATTCTCATTAAGTAAAAACTCTGCAGAACCCATGCGAGTTGAAACAATAGGCACTTTCATTGCAGGCGCTTCTAAAAGCGCTTGAGGACCGCCCTCAACCCTGGATGAAACAATGTATAAATCGCAACATGCATACATTTCTCTTAATTGCTCAATTGGTGCCATTTCTATATACATATACTGAATGTTTGCCTGGTTTAGTCTATTAATAATATACTGTCTTCGCCACCCACCAAGTAAAACAAGAGTGTCTTCATTTGCAATTTTTTCTACATAATCACAAAATAAATCAGGTCCTTTTTCTAGTTTTGGCGATTTAAGATCACTTCCTTCCGTGTCTCTTTGAAAAGACCCAATAACAAACTTAGACTCCTCTATACCAATAATACGTCTAGCATGTTTCTTATCTATTGGTTTCCATAATTTAGAATCGAACCAGTATCCAATAATATGAATAGGTTTGACAGTAAACCCACTAATAAAATCTGCGGTGTGTCTGTTTGGAACATGATAAGCATCAACAAATTGATCTCTATACAGGAATTCATTTGCCTTTTGCTGATTAAATTTATTTGGAACGATATGATGTATCGTGCAAAGAACTTTTTTGTTATTCAACAAATTTAGATCTAAGTGCTGCCACATCCACGGTGCTGCTATCCAAATAATATCTGCCTCTTGGATATTTTCAGTTGATATATCTGGTTTTTCTCGGTACCACTCTGCCCTGATTCTATCTACAATCCAATTCTCACCTGGGTTGTTGATATATACTTTCATTTTGTCACCATTAAAATACCATAGTCTTCTACTTTTTTATCAGTATCAAACAGATGTCCATGAAAACAAACCAACTCTGCTTTAAAAGAAGGGTTTTGTTCTAAAACTCTGTCTGCCACTTCTTTAACTTTAAATTTTTTTGGATGGTAGTCATCAAACAATATAATGCCGTTTTCTCTAACTAACCTATTGCAGGTTTCAAAATCTTTTTTTATAACTTCAGCGTCTGTGTGGTTGCCATCGATAAACGCAAGATCAAACTCCCCCTCTAGTTCATCAACAAAAAATGGGACTTCTGACACGTGTTTAAACTTAATCTTTTCTTTTTCTTCAAACGGTATCAGACCATACAAATCTTCATTTGAAACAATTGCTTCCCTGTATCCTATTGCTTCCTTCTTTTTTTGATAATGCGACACTATATCTATAGTTATAATTTCATCAATTGTGTCTTCCAGCGAAACCGCATAGCAGGCGGTGCCTCTGCCTGTACCTACTTCAAAAAACTTACTTGCTTTTATACTATTAGCGACTGCTTTTACAAAAAAACATTGCTCTGCCCCAAAGGACATATCGCCTTCATTTTTATTAAGGTTATGCCTTGTTTTGGTAAAGTGATATATTGTCGATAACTTATTTAAATCACTTCTCCAATCATAACCGACTCTTTCAAAAAACTCTACTACATTAGTTGTTTTCATATTATTCTCCTATAAACTTGCTATACTTAGACGCAACATACGCCATATCTATATTCGTTTTAAAAGTGTTCTTACTTTTTTTTGTAAAATCTAATTTAGGGGGATTGTACAGAAATGTGGGTTCAAAATCCCACGTTTCTTCCTGTATTACTGTAGCGTCTCCAGCAACCTCCTGAGTTCCGCCTGTCGATGAACAAACTATGTGACAACCTGCAAAAGATGCATCTACAACAACATTTGGGCAATGATCTAAATACGCTAAATGTACAAAGTACTTACTTTTTTTATACAATGATATCAAGGTGGTTATATCCAAACTTCCAACATAAAAAACTCTAGGGTTTGTTATAACATCAACCTGACTGGTATCTCCAGCAACAACCATACAGTCGTGCTTGTTGCTATGTTCCAAAAAGTACTTAATATTATCTTGCAACCTTTTGTGAGGTCTCCAAAATGAAGCACAGGACCAAACATTGTCAAAACTATCTAATATTGGATGATTTAACACAGGCGTTGAATTTATTAGATATGGATCTGCACCATTGTGAATAATCTTATAGTTATCATGTTTTCCGAAATACCTAAACGTCAATTCTTTATTAAAATTTGATTGAAATATTACACCTTTTGCTTCATCGTAAGTTTTTTTTATAAGGTAATTTTGCGCATTATAATCTGCAGATTTATTAAAGTATATACCATCCAACCTTTGAAAAACTGGAGCTAATGAATATTGCTTTTGTATAAAAGATATCTGGGCGTCATAAGGTTTTGAATCCACAAAAGTGTCTCCACTTTTTTGCATGTATTTTTTAAGTTTTGTTGCAAAATGATTTGGTCCACTGGTTGAATTTAAATTAACATTGTCAAGATATATGTTCATAACTTTTGTATTTTTTGATAGGGTGACATATTACATATTTTTGATTCTATTCTTAATTGATTTACTCTATCGACACGATCAACTGATAAGGGATTGTGCCTATTGTAAACATACATAACTTTATTGATCAAACCCACCTTTTCCTTACCGCACATCTCAACCATAGGATACATCATCGCCCTATCAAAAGTGCATCTGTAAAAGTGACCATCATCATCAATTAAGTCTTCTTTATTTATCTTTAAAAACAAATCCCTCCTAAAAGTTCTTAAATGTGAAAAAGACCATGGAAGTTTTCTTATGTTTTGATTCCAATATCCATCAGGCACATATGGTGAAACCACTTGATAGTTATCGTTTTGCACATAAGACCCAACTGTCATCCAACAATTCAATTTATTGTAAACTTCATTCAAATATGTTAAAATTTCGCTAGATGGAAAAAGGTCATCGCCATCTAGCGTAACAATTATCGTACCCTCTTTACTAACAGATATTTGTTCGTAAAGATTACAAAGTGCTTTTTTATTAACATTGTTCGATACAATTTTAATTTTATTTGGTATCTGTCGCTGTATTGATTGTGCGATTTTCAATGTGTTATCAGTTGAACAGTCATCAACATAAACAACATCATAATTATCATACTTTTGTAACGCAGCAGAATTTAAATTACTTTCAACCCATTTTTCACAATTGTAAGCGGGTATTATGATCGTGAAGTGCTTGTTCATTTAAAAGATTTTTTCCAAAAATATTCCGGTCTTTTTCTTAGATATGCAACGATATCTTCATAAGACTTTGAAAACCAACTCTCATTTTGATGTTGAACTAATTCATTTAAGTCCAATTCACAATCTAGGAGCTTTGCTTCTATAACCATTCTTGGACATGTGTCTAGTCCAGTTGGTTTAAAACATAATCCTTTTGACTCTGCCAGTTTTTCTAAGAACTGACCGTAGGGTAAATTCCACAATATCTCATAATCATAACCCTTATCTTTACAGTGAGACTCTGTTTCGTTTAGTCCCTTAACCCAACTTCTAGATCCAAGAACAACCCATTTGTTGTTTTTGTTTTTTGATTTTTGTCTTGTTTTTTCAATAAATTGAAAAAATGTACTATCAAACAAGGATGATAAAACAAACATATTTTTATTATTAAGTGATGGTAAATTTTGCTTACATATCTCCATTTGTTGTTTTGACATAAAGAAACAAGATTTTGCAGAATTCATAAATTTAGTAATTAGTTTTCCATGGTCAGTATTCTTATAATCACAAGTAGTTCCTTCCACCATCCGGTAGAGCACTGGGTTTCTATGTTTACAGAATTTATAATCAAACTCAACAAAACTATATTCTATTTGAGAATTTGAAATATACTCTAATGATTCGCTGGATAGTTGAGATATGTTTCCAAATATCCATTTTGCATCTTTGTTGTTTTCTAGTAACTGAACTGAAACCTCAGCTGATCTAACTTTTGAAACCTTATCGCTCGGACTTGTTTCTACCAAAGTTTCTAAACTTAATTCAGCACCACCAACGTAGTCTTCTACAAACAAATCATTAACAAAAAAATAGTCAGGTTTAATCAACCATTTTTTTGGTATTAGTGTGTTTAGCATTTTTTCCAAAACTTTAGAAACGGACAACTCTGATTTTAAGTGTTTTGATAGTTTGTTTGCAAAAGATTTATACATACTGTATTGAGAATAGACTTTTCTAATTTTGGATTTAAAATCTCTTTCACTTGGAAAACACCACATTGCGTCTTGTGCTAAAATATCATTCCATACTGCTTCCTGTTGTATAGTTTTTAAAGTGTAATCCACCTTTGCGAAAAGAGGTTTATTCTTAATTTTGCTTGTCCTCTTATCTCTTACCGGTGCATATAGGAAGTCCATATGTCCTGACCAACCCGGTGCGACAACTGGCAGCGCATTGTGTGCTGCCTCAAATAACGGCAAACCAAACCCCTCACCGTGTGTAGCAGATATAATTGATTTTATTTTTGGGTGTTTGTAAATAGCATCGATCTCAGAATCAGTCATCTCTCCGTGCAACAAGTACACTTTGCACTTTCTATCAGAAAATGAAGAAATCAGTTCCTTTATTTTTACCAAACACATCTCTTTATCTGGAGTTGAATTCTTTGAAAAATTTGTTTTTACAACTAACCCAACTTCTTCTTTCGAAAATTCTTTTAGAAACCATTTAATTGTATTTTCTAAATTTTTTCTGATGCCCCACTGTGCAACACAAAGAAAGTTAAAATCATACTCTAAATCTAAGTCTATTTTATTGCCTGTGTACTCTCTAACCGGATAACTAACAACCTCTACTGGGGCGCCGCATCCGATTCTAATGGGTTTCTCATCTTGATCTTGCCCTGGGTAGAATGTATTTTCAAAAACCCATTTTGCAAAATTACTTGGTACAATAATTTTATCCATATCGTAAGATTTTTTAATCCAAGACATGGTAACTTTTGTCGCTTCAATACCAGCGGTTACACAAACAGCATATGGAGCTTTTCTTGAAAATTCGTTTGGGATTCCAACATGTATGTGAATGTCAAACTTTTTTTGTTCTTCAGTAATGTTTTGAAAAGATGTTACTTTGTCATGCACCCAAGACAAAAAAGGGTCACTATCTAACAACCAACCAGTTGAACCCCAATTTAAAGGATTAACATAAATATCAAACAGATCCTCTCTTTGCTTTAAGGATTCTAAAACCAGTCTAGTGTGTACTCCATATCCAGATCTGGTTAGCGCTGGACCTTCTACCAATATTTTTACTTTACTCATACTATTTCACTCAAACTCCATAGATTTATATTTCGACTTTCCCAAGAACCGTGAGTATCATTAATGTTTGTTAAAACTTTATCCCATGTTTCAATATACTTTTTCATGCTATAGTTATCAATAACATGTTTTCTGCCTAATCGACCCATCTCTTCTAGTTCTTGCTTTGGAAGATCAAACACTTTAACCATTGCGTCAACTAGTTGCTCTCCAGATATCCTATCTTCATGAATCCATGGGACCTCTTGTGAACCTATGACTGATTTAGATATAGGATCTATACCAACACCAAACCAATTTTTACCATCCGTCACCTGCTCTTGCAATCCGCCTGTCATATTTACTATTATTGGAGTCTCAGTTGCAAGAGATTCTAGCGTTGCAAGTCCAAACCCTTCAGCATCTGATATATTAATTGTGCAATCAACTGAATTATACAGTAAGGATAATTGTTGAATTGATAATTTTGTAGTTGAAATTTTAAACTGGTCGTCGTTTAAATTTAACTTTTTTTGAATCGCTATAAGATCCTGACCATTGGGGTCTTTTGGTTCAGTGTGCATAATTAATGTGGATTTATCTCTACCAACCTTATCCAAGAAATCATTATACCAAAACATCAAAGATCCAGACTGTTTACGCCTAGCATTTCTATTGTTCCAAAAGAAAACAAAACGCTTTTGACCCTTTGAATCAATTCCAATGTTGTTTTCTCTTTTAAAATTTTTTAAAAGATCTGTGTTTTGTATTTTGCAAAAAACTGCGTCGTTAACTGCATGTGGAATATGGTGTAGATCCACTTCAGGTGCTACATTTTTTACAATGTCGTTCGTTACCTTACTAATAGAGGCAATTGCATCATTTGATAAGTACCATTTTCTATTGAATGTAGGATAAGGGTAGTTATCCCAAACATGATAGTAAACCAAAGGACAAACAGAGCGTATTTCATTATCCATCTCCCACAACCATCCCCAAAATCTAGGGTCTGTCATTATCCAAACTATATCAGGTTTTTGTGCTTTTAGTAAGGCACGTACTTGTTCTGGTGTTCCATACCCATCAACAGGGTAAATTACCCAATCTGCCCCATATTCCTCAGTTTGAATCGGCTTGTAATCTGGATGTCTTATAGCACCACCAAAACAAACAAATTGAAATCGTCCTGTTTTTAACAAACCTTCAATCATATATCTAGTTTGTGTACCTACACCAGAAGGCGCCAGGGGACTATCTGCCAAGCAGAATACTTTAATTTTTTTCATAAATTTTACCTACAATGATTTGTCTTAAAAAATTCGCATCTATTACATGATAATCTATTTTTTAGATAATTTTTATTATCAATATTTATGATTGCTTTCTGTAATAATTC
>MDTG01292272.1_pt1 | contig 10158 bp, 13 predicted proteins | sample 811421 | NCBI WGS metagenome assembly MDTG01 (sample SAMN05326645, study PRJNA326480) | marine metagenome | isolation source: seawater | place: Pacific Ocean: South East | collected 2011 | reverse complement strand
ACATAATCCAGTTGTTACTATTCTATATGTCCTTGGCCAGCATGGTACAGTTCACTGGCACTATCCCAGCAGTGTATTTGGGTGTGCCTGGTGAGACAAACAGTTTACCTGCTGTGATAGAGGGCACGAAATTCAATAAACGCAAAATGGCCAAACTGGCCATAGGCATATGTGCGATAGGTAGTGTACTTGGTAGCATTGTTGCAGTTGCAATAACATTCGGATTGTTATCTGTCCTTGTTGAACACATGACAGTATTTTTCAGCAACGCAACAAAGTTTTATCTTTACATTTTTATAATTGCATTTTGCCTTTTAGTTTACAATAAAAAAAATATATTTGTAAATTTGGTTTTATGTGCTATTGGATTTATGTTAAGTGTTCCGGGCGAGTCTGATATATCACCTGACTTCCGTTATACTTTTGGCATAGAGGATCTGCAATTTGGTATTCCCTTACTTCCGGTATTAATTGGTTTCCTTATTGTGCCAACAATAGCGAAAATGGTCAGTGCTTCAAATCCAAATGTGTTCTTGCCAAATATAGATATTGGCTTCTGTAAAGTTATTAAACATTTCAAGAAGAAACTTGTAGCAAGTTCATTGCGTGGCAGTGTAATAGGTTACCTATGTGGATTTGTTCCAGGTGTGAGCACAGTATTATCAACGAACGCAAGTTATTCTTTCGAGAAGAAACTACACCCTAACAATCCGGGTAAGTTATTGGTGGCAAGTGAAACTGCCAATAACTCCGGACAGTTCGCAAGTATGCTACCATTACTATTGATTGGCATACCTATCACTGGCTCTGAAATAGTTTTATACAGTATGCTTGTGGACGCAGGGTGGTCACCGTTCCAATTTGACAATGTGTCAAATAATGCAGACATGATATTCAAACAAATTGTGCCATGGTTTGTAGTGGCCAATATAGTTGGTTTGGTAATTGCTTGGCCTTTAGCGAGGCAAGTTCTAAATGTTTTTGCCCATAGTAAAAAATATATGATTGCAATACTGGCAGTCGGTATGTTAATATTAAACACATATCTTGGTGTATTGGATTATAGAGTTTGGTTGTATACAATTTGTTTACTTGTATTTGGTTGTATAGGACTTTTAATTAAAAAATACGAGACAGTGCCTTTGATATTCATGTTCATATTGGGAAATGATATGGAAGGCGTTTTTTATAGACAAATGTTAATATAGGAGAAAAAATGAAAGTAAAAGAAATAGGATTGTTTGTTGCAAGTATTATTTCAGCAATCGCGATGTTTGGGTTGGTTTCGTTCACGCAGAGCACTGCTGAAACACCCGATACCATTACATTGATCAATAGTGGCAAAGCAGGCGGATCGTTTAATGCTAGGACACAAATGTACAAAGAAGGACTCATTGCCAATGGGTACAATGTAGAGTTTGAAAACATTGGCAAAATATCACAAGCAGTTAAGATGTTCAAGGAAACAGACAAACCAACAATCATGGTATACGCAAACAATCAAGTGTACAAGCAGGACCTATTCCACACGGAACAAAATTTTATAATGCTTGAATATCAACAACCTTTGTATGTGTGCAGGACCAACGCATCAAAAAACAAAACCGGTGTGTTGACAGTTGCTCATGGAAAAGGATATGACCCTCAGTTGCTTACCAATTTACTTGGATCCGAGGTTGTTTTAGTACCATATAAGAATAGTGGCGCCATGCTTAAAGGAATACTTGGCGGTGATGTTGACATGATGGTTAACAATCAAGGAAAAAGTTTTAAGTATATTGCTTCTGGAGAAGGTACTTGTGAAGCATCAAATGTACTACCAATCATGGGTGCCACAGTAATCGGCACAAACATCGATGTTAAACAAATTAGAAAAGTGATCTACGATATATCAATGGACTTAAAATTTATAGAATATCACGTTAAAAGAAAACTCGAAAGACCATCAAGCACTTGGAAGGAAGAACTGGAATACACCCAGGAACTTGAAAAAGGATATGAAATCAACTAAAGGTCTTAGTTTACAAAAAACAACTATACACGAATGGCATCAAAACCTTATGTCATACTACGACCTCTGTAAGGAGAAGCAGTCACAACACATAGGGTTTTGGGCAAAAAATATTGATAACATAACAATACCAAACTTCACTGTCAAAAAAGAAACTGTAGAAGATAGGACCATACTGAGAGATAAGAACTGGGGTACCAAAGCAAAGTGGCGAGACTATATGAAATCTCAAGGTTACAACAAGCACAATACAAAAATGCACATGGTGGATCATAAAAATTTACCACTTCCCCTTTTGACCGCTCTTAGGAAACTGCCTATCAGATATCCGGTATTCAGTTTGAATATACAGCCACCAGGCGCCACCGTGCCTGCTCATGAGGACACATGGAGAATATGGTATGATAAAAATCCTGACCTTGCAAAAAAGTTCACCTTTGAGGACACCTGCTTCTTTATTGTATTCATAACCAAGCAAGACACAGGGCATACTTTTAGTGCCGGCAACATGAATGTATCATGGACACCGGGTGACGTTATTGAAATGCCTCACTACACAAATCACGCAACGTCTAATGCTGGGTTCTCGGCAAAGATGCTGGTACAATGCCTAGGAATCAAGAAGTGAGTTGGACACTAGGTTGCAACAACAAAAATTTTCACAGTAAATTAGAAGCAATCAAAGAACACAATCTTTCTAAACAAGCAATTACTTTTGACATACCCGATGAATATTACAATTACGATTGTGTTGAAGAACCAAAGGAGTCTTTGCAGGAGTTATGTGTAAAAGAAGCAAAGCATATTAGAGAAAAATATGATAAGGTAAACTTATTCTATAGTGGCGGTTGCGATAGCCATTACATACTACAAACTTTTTTAGATAGCAATATCAAACTAGACAAAATGATAATTGTCAAGAGCGGATTTGATAAAGCAGATTTTGAGATTGATCAGTTTGCATTACCATTTGCCAAAAAAACCAATATCCCTATAGAAGTTAGGTGCCCTGATATGAATTACTACAAAAAAATATACGAGAACAAATTTGTATCACGGACACAACACGACCAGTGGTTCCATTTTAGGTTAAACAATGATTTCGAAAACGTAAAGGACACACCAGATAATGAAGTAAATCTATTTGGAAAAGATAAACCCAAACTTATCAATGTGCAAAACAATTGGTACACCTATTTCCTTGACGTTGATGTAACGCCTCAACCAAAACAATATAACTTTTATTTAGAAAATCCTACTATCCATTTTAAACAATGCCATATGTTGATGAGGAATATTATACAACACAAATCCCATGAACAGTACAACACAATTACATTTTTTGATGAACATCAGGACTTCTGGAACAAAAGCATAGGTAGATATGAGGTATGCAATTTTCCAATGAAGTTATTGCAACACGAAGGTTACTACAACAACAAGGACCAATTGGCAGTAGCACAGGCTCCTTTAGAAATTGTTAAACTTTGGCGTGAAAGAAATAAAGCACTGGTTGAACAATATGGTGATGCATGGTTTAACCGTGGAGACCCTAGTCTAGGCACAGTTGGGGTGTTCAGTAAATTCATGTGTTTAACCAAAAAAGATACCAAAAACGTAGATCAATTATTTCCCAATGGCTTTTTATCCTAGTAAAAATGCGACTTCTAGCACGGTTGACGGAAATACCATTACCTGTTATAATAATGGTAATTTAGGAGGAACAATTATGTATAAATGTTCAGTAAAAGCACAATTGGTTTTGGATCAAGTTAGAGCAAGATGTCAACAGGATTCACAAACTAACAACAGATGGACTGGTAGATCTGGAAACTATATGTATATCATGGGCAGAGAGAATGCCGATGGTAAGGCAACTGGTGTTGTCCACAAGTTTGCAGAAGATAACAGTCACAGACTAGCAGGAAGTTTTAAAATTCTTTCTGATGGACAGATAACTAGATTTACTGGTATGAGTTCAGCAGACTGGAGAAACTTCATGGGTTCAGCAGAAGCAGAATACAAAGCAAAATATTCTGAGACTGCCCCAGCACAAGAACCTGCAACAGAGAAAGTTGCGGTATAACTTAACTAGGTGTGTGTTTCGCAAGTAGGTACAAATATTCGCGGACACACACCTAATTTTTATGAAAAACAATAGTATTATTAAATGGATATGCGGAACAGTCATTTTGGTATCCATCTTTCTTTCAGGTTCGTTTATTGGCGGAACCTTTTATCCAAACAAATGGGCAGTTGAAAAATTAGAACACGAGTTCCATATAAAGGAATTAAATCAGGTAAACTTACTTGGTCTACAGGAACCGGAATTTGTTTATTCTGATAAAGCATCTTTTATTAAAACAACGCAGAAATGTGTAGACTATCTAAATTATACTACAGACAGGTTGAGCAGAGTGCCTACAAGTATTGTAATTGCAATGGCAGGTGTTGAGTCAGGTTGGGGTACAAGTAGATTTGCAACAGAAGGTAATGCACTATTTGGTGTAAGAACTTGGGACTTAGATACGGTGCCACATATGAAAGCAAAAGGCAATCCTGATGCTAGTTGGGGTGTCAAGAAATACGAAACAAAATGTAAATCTGTTAAGGACATGATTGCAATTATTAACAGACATCCTGCATATGCAGAATTCAGAGTAGAAAGGGAGAAGCAATTAGATGAAGGTAAATGGAACTATCGAAGGTTAATGGTGTTAATGGGAGCATGGAGTACAACACCTGACTACCACGAAATAATATTACAAGCGATAGTTGACAACAAATTACCTTAGTGCTATAATAAATTATGACTATGCACTTAGAACGTGGTCTTACCACTCTCAACACTAAGAAACGCAAAAGCAAAAAGTTCTCAAAAAAAGAACTTGCAAAATTTGAACAATTACGCAAAGAAAACAATAAATTTTTTACAAAATTAGGTTTGAAACAACACGTGATGACAAACGAGCAGTGGATGAAATATATCACAGGTAAACGTAAATCCAAGTTGACTCCAAGAATTTACAATGATCCTTTTGGTAGGGACACAACTTATGTAAGACAAGGTCCGGATATTCCTATGTCTAACAAGATTCCCACAAATGGTGGTGCAAAAAAAGAGCAGATGCAATATTCCGGTAAGCGGAAACTTATTGGTATTGGACTTATGCACAAAAGTAATCTTGTGCCCATATGGGACAAAGAAGGTGCAGAAGAAATATCCAAGATGCGTAGAAACTAGCAGTAAATATGCTTTATGCTAGACAATGTTAAAGAAATCCATATAGAGCCAACCAGTTTATGTAATGCGGAATGTCCTATGTGTGCCAGGAATATAAATGGCAAAGGACTAAACCCTTACATCACTCTAAAAAGTTTGCCTGCAAAATGGTTTTATGAAAACATCAAACCTGAACAAATAGCACAACTTGACAAGATATTTTTTTGTGGTAATGTAGGTGATCCTGCATCAGCACCTGAACTTATAGAGATCTCACAATATTTCAAAAAACACAATCCAAACATAGTGATAGGTTTGAATAGCAACGGCGGACTTAAAACAAAAGAATGGTGGAAAAGATTAGGTGATGTGTTGCAAGGACATTTAGATTATTGTGTTTTCAGCATAGACGGATTGGAAGACACTAATCATTTGTATAGAAGAAATGTAAGATGGATTAAAGTAATTGAAAACACAATGGCATTTATGTCAACAGGGGCAAGGGCACATTGGGATATGCTGGTTTTTGAACACAATAAACATCAAGTTGAAGAATGTAAATCATTAGCAAAGGAAATGGGATTCAGTTGGTTTAGAGCAAAAGAAACTGATAGGTGGGACACTTACACTTCTAACATTGGTGTATTGCCTGTAGAAGATTATCAGCCACCGTCTTATGGTAGGAATATAGAATGTGAAAAGGACAGAGATAAAAGTGTATATCTTGATTACACTGGTAAGTACTGGCCTTGCTGTCACATGGCAGAAGCATTCCTAAACAAGATTGGATTAGAATTGCACAGTGACATCAGAGAATATAACAACCAAGAATTATTTAAGGAATACAAGGTGAGGCTTACAACAGATACACCGTTTTATATTTGCCGTAGAGCCTGCGGTGCTAAACAAGGTAAACGTTCTCAATGGAAGAGCGAGGAGCAATTAAACTGATGGCAAGGATAGGTAGGAAATCAACTTTACAATGGATCAGGGAGGATTATAGGTCTAATCCCAAAAGATTCTGTTGTGAAGTTATTGGTATGATATCAAATCTTATTGCCTCATTAATATTAATGTGGTATTCACCAAATCCACCTATGTTTATTGCTTATATTTTTTTCCTAATTGCAACAGTCTTTCTTATGTATGGAGCATGGAGTCGTAGGAGTTTTGGCTTCACAGCCATGTATTTGGTATATTTGGGCATAGATGGTATTGGATTTATCAAGACCATACTGTAAAAACCTAGCAAAATCAACACTTTTATCAAGACCAACTTTGGTTGACGTATTTGGAAAATATGCTATAATTGTTGTATGATTAGACTTATAATAATGTGTGCAATATTCTATGCAGGCTTTCAGATTGGTACGCAGGGTTTTGATGAGTTCATGTCAACAATTAAAATTGACAACATCCTTAATTCTGTATCAACTGCTATTGCTTGGTTAGATTCTATTGTACAATCAATGAAGGGATAAAAATGAAACACTTGAGTAAAATGATACTTGTAGTTGTTGCTGGATTAATGTTGGCGAATTGTTCGACATACAACATTAAACCTGATATGAACAAAGCAGGAGTGGTTAACAAGACACCTAAATGGTATGTCAAGTATGACCGTGAAACTCTTTTCAAATATCAAGAGTCTGCAACGGCAGTATCGCCTGACTTAGAGTTGGCTATGAAGAAAGCAATACTCTTGGCTAAGGCAAAACTTGTTGATAGAATTACAGGTGAAATGAATAACACCACTATCATCAACAAGACGGAATCAGGTACGAATGAATCTTTGGTGGTTGCTGGTAATTCGCAAGATACTATCAACAATGTCATCGAGGACACTGTGGCAAAAGGCTATGTAGTGACAAAGTCTAAAATATTCACTACAAAGAATAAAAGTTACAGAGCATATGTGCTGATTGAAATGAAGAAAAAAGACATCAAAGACATATAGAGCGATGAATAAGAAAAGTACAAATTTTCTAATCGCTCTATTTGTTTTGTTGATAGTGTTGATTGTTTTTGCCACAAAGGCAAGTGCCGGTGGTCCATGGAACGATCAATATTGTGATGTTGAAATAACAAAGATCAAGGTCATTGATCAAGACGGAAATGTCATACAAAATCTAACAGAAGAAAAAGTTGTTTGCGAAGACGGTGCAAAGGACTTCTTGCATGGAATGGGCATAGCAGATAGTTGCCAGATATACACATGGAAGATGCTGATTGGCAATAGGTTAGTTGAGCAACGTGATATTGCCTGTCAGAAACTAAATGGTGAATATGAGATTGTTCCAGGTTATCACGGTCTTAATTAGTTTGTTGTTTGCCCAGGCACACGCAAACGAATGGTCTAAAGTTCCTAACGAATTAGATGATACTTTAGAAACCATGCCTTATCCATCGTTTTTCACAAACGATATCAGATATAGTATTATGATGTTTGGGTGGAGAAACACCCAGTTCATGTCATTAAAACTAAACAAAAAGGAAAAGAAGTTGCATAAGTCCGCGGTATTCTTTGCACTTGAAAACGCAGAAAATGGCAAAATTGTTAGTTGGTATAGCAAGGATAGGCTGTCAAACGGTAAAGTTAGAGTGGTACACTCGTATCCTGTAGGTGCTGGAATCTGTAGAACATACCAAGCATGGATCAAAATCAAAGCAAGTGATAAGCATACAACCAATATTGCTTGTAAAGAAGACGGTTTTGAGTCTTGGCGATTCTACAAATAATATAAATAATCATATAAATAAGTACATAAGACAAAGGATTTAAACGATGGCAACAGTTGAACCAAAATCATTATACGCGGTTTCTCCAGCAGAACCACAAATGACATACTTTCAAGTAGCAATAGCACAAGGTGCCTTTGCTGACTCGGCCGACGCAAATGGTGGTAGAGTATCACCGTGTGTGGCAAACGATTTCGCAACCAAACCAACAACATTAGCAGAATCACTTAAAGTTTCAAGAGGAGCATTAAGATTCAAGATGATGATGGAATCTATTGGTATCAGATCAAACTTTAAAGTACACAACATCGTTACAACTTATGCCAGCGACGCAGGTGATTCACCAATCACTAACCTTGCATTTGGTTTAGTTTTCGAAAATCCAGATTTTATTCCAACAACAGGTACATCAATTGATGGTTCATCTACTGGTACAAAAGCAGAATACATCGCAGACAAAATTGGTGAAGCACTTAACACAACTAGAACTGAGAACATGACAGTTTTTGATCCAACATCTGGACAAGGTTTAATATCAAACGATGCTGTCACTGCCGGTCCGGTTTCAGGTAACACTGGTACCATAAGAGACGCAATCTCAGTTACTGAAGTATCTGCATTTGCTCCTAATACAAGCGGACAATTAGCAACAGATAACTCGTTAACTTACTCTGCAGAGTAATATTACCAAAATTATCAATAGCATTTAATCACGGCCTGTGTTATAGTTAAATATAATACAATGTTTATAGCATACCTCACATTATTATCAGCATTATCCATATCTGGAGTAGCAATCTTCTATTCTGTGATAGGACTTGCAACAATATTTCCAGGTGCTTTTTGGCCTGTGGTAATCATGGGTTCTGTGTTAGAAGTGGGCAAACTGATTACTGCTTCTTGGTTGTATAGGCATTGGAAACAGACCCGCTTTCTTTTAAAAACGTACCTCACAATAGCAGTCATTGTACTATCTTTGATAACGAGTATGGGTATCTTTGGATTCCTATCTAAAGCACATCTGGAACAGAACCTTGCTGAGGATACAGTAACACAACGAATTGAAATAATAAACAACAAAATTAAAAGCCAAGAAACTTATATCGATAGACAAACAGTTATTATCGAAAGAGCAGAAAAAAGTCTAGCCACAACAGGAAAATCAAACACAGACGCTATATCAATCGAACAACAAAGTCTTAAAGACGTGCAAGATAAATTTAAAACACTACTTGCAGTCGAGACCAATACTGTCAAAGATCTAAATGACAGAATCAAATCGCTTGATGCTGATGTAACTGCAATCCTCACACAACAAAATAAAGCATTTTTCAATGAGGAAAAAGCGGCCGCTGACCTTAAAGCATCACAAAAAGAAGAACGTGCTGATATCAATAAAAGAATTAGCGAAGCACAGGACAGGATTGCAATTTTAAAGGACGAGTACGCAAAGGACACTGCTGTCATACAATCAAGGATTGATAAGTTGAGAGAAGGTGACACAGACGACAAGTCCGATGTTTATGCACAAATAAAAGAAGCAGAAGCAAACATACTGTCAGCACAGAACAACATAGATGATTTGGTTGTTGAAAGAGAACCATTAGAATCAAAAATGATCAAACTTGAAGCAGAGGTTGGTCCTGTGAAATATATTGCCGCTTTGGCAGTTGACTGGGGTGTAGCAAGTGAAGTGAATACATCTGAAGCAGTTAGATGGGTGATACTAATAATAATTTGTGTATTTGATCCACTTGCTGTGTTGTTATTAATTGCGGCTAACCAGAGTTTACTATCAAGATTCCCTGTCAAGCCACTACCACCAGAAGAGGTACTAGACTTAGAAAAACCTGATCATGATTTAACTTTTGATCCAAAGTGGACTGACTTAATGGCTAGTAAGCAAAAAGAAAAAATGGAGAAGGCCACTGCACAACTGCAGGACTGGAAAGAAAAACTTGATGCCTTTAATGCAAAAGTGCCAAAACCAAATGCAGAAGCACCTGTAGAAATAATCCAAGAAGACAACATTCCACACATAGATCTTAAGGGTCAAAAAAAAACTGAAGACAAAGAAATAGTAGTAGATAATACTAAGGACGGATTTGATCCTGCAGAAGTAGAAGGGTATGAAGAATTCAATAAAAAGTATGAAGAGCCTAAAGAAGATCAAATAGAAAAATTT
>MDTG01403878.1_pt1 | contig 10159 bp, 11 predicted proteins | sample 811421 | NCBI WGS metagenome assembly MDTG01 (sample SAMN05326645, study PRJNA326480) | marine metagenome | isolation source: seawater | place: Pacific Ocean: South East | collected 2011 | reverse complement strand
TGCTTGGAATAAATTTCATTTAATCTTTTTTTTAAAGATAAAACTTCATTTGCATGAATTTCAATATCTGTAGCTTGACCTTGAAATCCAGCAGAAGGTTGATGAACCATTATTCTTGAATTTGGAAGTGAAAATCTTTTTCCTTTAGTTCCTGCTGATAATAAAAAAGATCCCATACTTGCTGCCTGTCCAATACAAAGCGTAGTAATATCTGGTTTAATATATTGCATAGTGTCATATATACCTAACCCAGCAGTAACTAAACCGCCCGGGCTGTTAATATATAATGAAATATCTTTTTTCGGGTTTTCGGATTCTAAAAATAATAACTGAGCAGTAACCAATGAAGCAATGTTGTCATTTATAGGTCCAACTAGAAAAACAACTCGTTCTTTTAAAAGTCTAGAATAAATATCATATGCTCTTTCTCCTCTACTAGATTGTTCAACAACCATAGGAATAAGCGTGTTCATATGTTCTGGTATTTTTGAAGTCATAAGCGAATCGGTATCACTTATACAACTTGTGATTACTTTTTGCTAACTTTTTTTGTCTTTTTTGTCGTTTTCTTTGAACTTTGAGCAGTAATTTTTTTTATTTGCTTAGAGGTTGCTTCTTTTTGAATGTTATTTTTTTTATTTTCTGAATTTTTTTCATTTTGTTCTTTTATAATTTTTTCTGCTTCAGATTTAGTTATTTCTTTAACTTTTTTTTTTGCTTTTAATTTTATTTCTTTAATTATTTTCTCTTCGTACAGAGTGCCTCTTAAACCAGTTAAAGCTGAAGGATTTTTTTCGTAATATTCTCTAACAATTTTTTCTTGACCTGGCATCATTCTAAGTTGTTTTTGAATTTCATTTTGTATTTCTTGATTAGAAATTTCAATATTATTTTTTTGACCAAATTCATTTAATATTAAACCAATCTTAATTCGTTTTTTTGCTTTATTCTCAAATTCTTTTTTATTTTTTTTAACATCTTCATCTTTCATTCCTTGCGATAAAAAACTTATTTCTTGTTCAATTAAATTATTTGGTATTTCTTTAACTTCAAATTTTTCAATTTGTTCAAGTATTTGTTGATTTGATATTGCATTAAGAGAGTTTTTATATTCTTCATTTATTTGTTTTGAAATCAAACTTCTTAAATCATTTAAATCTTTTGCACCAAGATTTTTTGCAAATTCATCATCTATTTTAGTTTCTTGTAACTTTTTTACTGCTAGAATTTTACAATTGAAAATAGCTTTTTTATTTACCAATTCTTTTTCAGGATAATTTTCAGGTAGGTTTACTTCTACTTTTTTTTCGTCTTCTTTTTTTACACCTAATAATTGTTGATCAAAACCTTTAATAAACAAATCTTTTCCTAAAGCTAATTGTGTATTTTTACCTTCTCCTCCTTTAAATTCTTTTCCATCAATTGTTGCTTTATAGTCAAAAATAACCAGGTCTTCTTTAACAGCTTTAGTTTTTGAATCTGTTTCTTTGTAATTTTTTTGTGATTTTGCTATATCGTTGATTCTTTTGTCGGTTTCTTTTGTATCTATTTTAACATTGTATTCATCAAAATTAATGTTTTCAATTTTTTTTATATCTAACTTTGGAAGTTCTGTAACCGAAATAGTATATTCTAAATCTTTATCTTCTCCATAAGAATTTAAATCAATTTTTGGCTGACCTGCTGGTTTAATATTATTTTCTTTAATAGCCTTTTCGCTTGTTTCTTTTAATACTTTATCTAAAACTTCTCCATAAATTGCTTCCCCAAACTGTTTTTTTAAAATTTCTTTTGGCACTTTTCCGGGTCTAAAACCTTTCAAAACTATATTCTTTTTCACTTCTTCATACTTTTCATCTATATGCTTTGATATAATTTTCTTTTCTACAAAGATTTTAAGATCTTTATCTAAACCTTTTTTATTTTTAATTGTAACTTTCATAATATTTGGTAGGCGAGAGAGGACTCGAACCTCCACCTATTGCTAGACCAGTTCCTAAGACTGGCGTGTCTACCGTTCCACCACTCGCCCACAATTAATGCAGCTTTATATATTATACATGTAATTTGTCCAAATAGAATAATCGTGTATATATGTAGGAAATTAAAAAAAATGATAGTTTCTCCATGTATTAGCATTTGTAAAACTGACCCAGTTACTGGATACTGTTATGGTTGTGGAAGAAATAACAGTGAAAAAAAAATGTGGAAGGAAAAAACTACTACCAATGAGTGGAAAATGAAGAATCTGAATGAAATTCAAAAAAGATTAAATGGTTGGCAATTAGAAAGTTTTAAAGAAAGTTATAATAATAAGGTAAAAAAAAACAATTATTTATCTAAAAAAATTGATGAAAATGAGTAAAACAAGCATAGCGGTAATTATTTATATTTTAGGATTATTATTAGCGGCTTTTTTTTTAGATTTTTGGGGTGCCGAAACTAGTTTAAAATCATTATTAGGTCTTGCTTGGACTGCATTATTTTTGGTTTCACTTTTTTACATTGATGAAAAAAACTAAAAATCTAATTTTTTAATTTAAATGCATATATTTTGTTTCCTAGTTGAGTTTGACCTGGATACCAAGAAAACAGAGAAATACTACCAGTAGAAGCGATTAAAATGTATTGTTCCCCTTTATATTCATAAATTGTTGGTGGGCTAGATCCTGTAAATGGTAGTTCATAATTCCAAAGCTCACTGCCATCCTTTGTATTAAAAGCTCTTATTTTTTTATCTAAAGTTCCTGTTGCAAATAAAAGATTCCCTGATGTGCCTGTGACTCCTCCCATGTTTGTTTGGCCTGTTATTGGAATGTTTTTTTTACTTAATTCTTCATATTCACCAAAAGGAATTTGCCAAATTGTTTTACCAGTATTTAAATTTATTGCTGTTATATTTCCCCAAGGTGGTTTGGATCCAGGATAACCATTTTGATCTAATAGGATTTCTTGTTTAAACTTATAATTATAATATTGATATTTTTTATTTACTTTTTCAGTCCAAGTAATTCGAGCCATATTATTTGATGGAACGTACATTATAGCTTTATTATTATCTATACTTGCACCCATCCATTGTGCACCGCCCCCTAGACCATAAACCACATTTTTTTGATCTGTCGAGTTTGGAATAAAGAAACCATAATTTGTATTTTTAATTTTGTTATAAATAAATTCATTACTTTTTTTAGATATACTAGTTATATCTTTTTTATGAAAATTTTGCTTAGAAAATGGTTTTGGTAAAATAAATTTTTTTTGATAAAAGGAAACTTTTTCTCCAGGTATTTTTGACAACGGAGCTTTTTTTTTTATATAACCAAAAATATTTTTTCCTGTTAGTCTGTCGAGAACAATTGTATTTCCTTTTTTTGTTACTGCAACAACTACATCTATTTTTTGATTGTGTAGATTGATAGAAGTTAAAATTGGGGGAGCTGCTATATCATAGTCCCAAATGTCATGTTCTATTTCCTGAAACTCCCAAAGTAATTTCTTATTTTTTACATCTATTGCTACAATAGAATTTGAATATTTATTTTTTCCAGGTCTATTAACTCCATCAAAAAAAGACCCTGCATTACCAGTTGTTACATAAAGAATTTCTCTGTCAACATCAGCAGATATTCCTCCCCAGGGGTTACCTCCTGAATAATCATATCTTTTACCTCCGTATCTAAAATAATTATTATTTTTCTCCTTAAGATAAAATTTCCATAAAAGTTTTCCATTAAATCTATCATAAACCTCTATACTAGGCTCGAAAGTTCCAATAATAACTTTATCTTTAATTATAACTGGTGTGATTTGGCAGTTTCTTTTTAACTTAATCTTCCCCTCTTTACCAAACTTAACTATATATTTTCCTGTTGAAGCAAAAATCGATATTAAATGTTTTTGATCACAAAAATAAATTTTAGATTCTTCTTCTTTTTGTATCAAAAGTCCTCTCCTTGCTGCCATACCTTCTGTTGGACGTTCCCAAATTTTTTTGCCATTTGATGCATTTAAGGCTACTAGGCCTTTTACTGGTGATGCTAAATAAACAACTCCATCTAAATATATTGGGTTTCCAGGAATATCACCTTTTTTTTTAAATGTATGAATCCAGGCTACTTCGAGCTTGTGGACATTTTTTGTATTAATTTTTTTCAAATTAGAAAACTTATTCGAGGAATAGTTGCCATGACTTCTTTCCCAGTTTTCAGAATTATTTATACTTTTTTCATTAGAAATTGTCAGATTTTTCAATTGTGGTTTAACAATTATTTCATCAGGTAAATTATTATATTCATCTATATTTTGTGAAAAAAATTCTTTTTGTTTTTTTTTACTTAAATTAAAATAAATAGTTCCTAAAAAAAGATCAACTTTTCTAACAATTTTTTTAATTTGTGGGTTTCTTACGTTGTTTACATCTATGGTAAATGTGCTTCTATTAACATACTTGTTGTCAATTGAAGTTAAATCATAAATAATAATTACAAATAACAATAAAAATAAATATAAAATAATTTTTAAAAAAATCCTCATCATATAGTTATTATTTATATATTATTTAATTGATATATAATCATTGTGTAAAAAAGTCTCTTAAATGAACAAAAATCTTCAAATTCTTAATAACAGAATAATAAAATGCGAAAAATGTAAAAGACTCGTAAATTTTAGAAAAAAAATAGCAAAAAATAAAAGAAAAAAATATATTAACCAAGAATATTGGGGCAAACCTATTACAGGATTTGGTGATGATAGAGGTAGTATTTTATTTGTTGGGTTAGCCCCAGCTGCGCATGGGGGAACTAGGACTGGAAGAGTGTTTACAGGCGATAGATCTTCTGATTTTCTATATAAATGCTTAAACAATGCAAAAATTTCAAACCAGCCTAGCTCAACTCATATTGAAGATGGATTAAGAATAAAAAATGCATTTATAACAACAGCTTTAAAGTGTGTTCCGCCAGAAGATAAACCTTTGAAATCTGAACTAGATAATTGTTTTAATTTTTTTAATCAAGAAATTAATGAACTGAAAAATTTAAAAGTAATAGTTGCTCTTGGAAAAATAGCTTTTGATGCTTGTGTATATTTTTATAGAAAAAATCATAATTTCTTAGATAAAGTTAAGTTTGGACATGATAAAATATTTAAATTACCTAATAATTCTTTATTAGTTGGTTGTTACCATCCAAGTCCAAGAAACGTAAATACTGGTAGGCTTAGTGAAAAAAAAATGACTAATTTATTTAAAAAAATATTAAAGTTAGTTTAATAATTTATTTAAAATAATCCTTAATAATTTTAGGAATTCTTACAGGTTTACCTTTATTATTAACAATAACCAAAACTATTTCTGCTTTAGTAATAATTGTTTCATTTTTTTTTATAATTTGATTCATAATTATTGATGTATTTGACATTGATTTAACTTGAGACTCAATGAAAAGAATATCTTCAAGTAATGCTGGTCTTACGTAGTCTATTTTGCAAGATCTAACAATTATTAAAGATTTATAATCATTTAATATTTTTTTATTACTTAAACCCAGTGAATACAAAGCTTCAGTTCTTGCTCTTTCTAAATACTTTAAGTAATTTGCATAATATACTACACCACCAGAATCTACATCTTCATAATATATTTTAATGCTGTGTGTAAATTTTTTAGACATAAATTTTATATCAAAATACTAAAATTTTTAATACAAATGAACAATTTAATTATAATGAAAATTTATATAATTTGGTTGTTAGCTGTAATTTTATGGAATTATGGAGTTCCTAATGCCTCTCCTTTAGAAGATGTTATTGTTGCAATAGTTTTTTCATTGTTAACTATGGCCCTTAAAAAATATACGAAACTATAACTATTTTGAAGAAAAATATATGTTTTGATAATAAGAAACTGCCTTTAATTTTGAATTATCTGTATCTGTCATTATTGCTACACCTTCAATCTCTTCAACATCAAGGTTGTGTAGTTTTTTAAAGTGATCCTTAACATTAGCTTTAACTGTAACCCATTCATTTAAATTATTTTTTGTTGTAGCTAATACATAGTCTATTGATTTTTTTGTATATGGGCTCCGCCATGTTTCATCTATAGAATTATTGCTAGAAAAAACATAATTAACAGCTCTGTTTGATAATGCTGTTGCACCCGTTTTTTTTACAACAAATACTCTAGCAGCAAAATCATGACCTTTTTTAGTATTTTCCAAAATTCCAGATAAATCTTTCTCGACTTTCCAAGTAATATTAATAAATGGAGTTTTATTGAGGTCTATTAAAATTTCCTTACCAAGACCAGAACCAGCGCCTTCGGCTTCAGCTTTAATATAATTGCCATTTTCATTAGATCCAAGAGTCCATGTTGTTTTTCCCTTAACTTTTCTAACTTTTAGAGTTTTGAGCTCATCATCAGTAAAATCAAAGATAGTTATATTTTCAGCTTTAAGATTGAATGAAAATATAAAAAATATAAGACATGAAAATTTAAAAGATTTCAGCATTAATATAACCATATAGACTATGAAAATTTTATTTCAATTAAATTTAAAAAACAAAGTTTGGACACTATTAAGACAATCAAATTACAAAATTATTGTATAAATATAATTTTATGAAAACTATATTATCAATTTTAACTCTAATTATTCTTACAAATTGTAGCACTTACTCAGTCAAGCTAGGCAAAAAGTGTACTCAATTAGCTAATGATAAGACTTATGAAAAATCATTCATTTGGATAGTAAATAGTCAAAATTTAAATAATTTTGATTCTAAAATTAACAAGGAAAACTGCATCAAAAATGGAGAAAACCTTTGAAAACATTTTCAACATTTTTACTTCTAATTTATTGGTCTGTAATAATTTTGGCACCTGTTACTGCCAAAAATCAAAAAAACAAAATTTTTAGTACAGAGATATTACCTCAAAAAAAACCTATAAATTTAGGGAATTAATACTATTTTAGGAGCTGAGCATGTTCCGTCATGAATTTCTTTAAACGCTTCAGCTCCTTTACTTAAATCTTTAAATTCTATCCAGTCTAAATCCCCTATTTTATTTTTTGACAAAATACTTAATGTATTTTCAAAGTCTTTATTTGTGTAACAATAGGTCCCAATAAATGTAATTTCTTGAAGTGTGGTTTTTCTAAAATCAAAATCTCCTGATGGTTGAGATAAACCAATATGGATTATTGTACCACCTGGCTTTACATATTTAATTGATGATTTTCTAGTTATCTCTAATCCAACTGTATCAAAAACAATATCAAACGAATTTTCTAAAAGTCTTGAATCGTCTGGTGAAACTGTATTGCTTTTTAAATTTTTTGAACATACGTCTTTTCTTCTTTTGTTAGGTTCTGACAAATAAATTTGACCACAATTTTTTACATTTTCTAAAATCAAAGCACAAAGTAAACCTATAGCACCACCACCTATTACTAAAGCTTTACAATTACTGAAGGATTTTTTGATATTTTTTTCACCAAGTTCAACAGCATGAAGCGATACTGCTGTAGGTTCTGCTATTGGGGCTTTTTTCATATCTAAACTTGAAGGAAGTTCATAAATATTTTTATCAGGAACAGAAACTAGTTCAGCAAATCCTCCTTGTCTCTCAATTGGCCTATTCATTCCTAAAAGAACTCGTTTTGGACAAAGGTGCTCACTACCAGTTCTACAATAGTCACAATTTCCACAAGTTATAAGTGGATTTAAAACAACTTTTTTTCCCTTATTTAATCCTTCTTCAATTATACCGCTTACCTCATGTCCTAAAATAAGTGGTGGAACTCTTCTTTCATCATTTCCGTGATAAGCGTGCATGTCAGAACCGCAGATTCCAGATGCTAATACTTTAATGATGCTTTCACCATTAATTGAACTTGGGTTATTGAAGTTTTTATATTCCAATTGTTCAGTTCCAGTATATACCAATGCTTTCATTTAATCGCTCTTTAAAAGATAATAAACTACAAAAGATATTATAGCACCAATTAACCATGAATATGATTGTAAAAATAAAAATTGCGTATTCCAAATAGTTGATGAGGAAAAAATAAATCCAACAATCAAAGAATATAAACCTTTAATTTGCCATCCATTTGAGTAGTAATATGAGCTGTCTGGCATTGATGAAAAGATATCTTTATTTATAATTTTTTTATTTTGTATTAAGTAATAATCAGCAATCATTATACCAAAAATTGGACCAAAAAAAGCTCCGATTGTATCTATAAATGATAAAATTCCTATTTTACTTAAAATAGGTAACCAAAATAATCCAATAAAAAAACCAAATAAAATTATTAAAAATCCTGAACTTTTTAAAGATAGATTGCTGGGAAAAAAATTTATCAATACATTTTGTGTAGGTATATAATTAGCAATTAAATTTGTTGAAGAAGAAGAAAATAATATAAAAATTAAAGCAACAATAGTTAAGAAAGTATTATCGAATTTTCCAATTATATCTGTTGGATTTGTTAAAAGTTGGTTAATCTCAATTTGTTTTTTTGCAAAAATTATATCAACTCCCAAAACTATTATTATTGATAAAAATGAAAATAAAATTAAATTTAATAATAAAGTCAAATTTCCTTTTTTGAGTTCATTTTCATTTTTTACATACCTAGAAAAATCTCCAAAGTTAACAATGATAATTGAAAAATAAGCAAACAGAGTACTCGTTACAGCAAGCAAAGGGATAATATTAGATTTTGAAAGGGCATTATTAAAATTTAAATGTATTTTGATTGAATTAGAAATTTCATTAAAGTTTTCAGAAACAATAATTATAAAAAACAAAAACAATCCAAAATAAACAAATAATGCTGAGAAATTTATAAATTTTCGGTTTGCTGATATTCCATTGCTAAAAAGTGAATATTGTATCAACAATGCTACCAAAAATGAAAATAAATCTATAACATCCATACCCATAAAGAAAAAAAGTAGAAATTCTTGGTCAATTATATTTTTATCTATTGTGAACAATAATACTCTAATTAAATACCCTATAGACTTAGATATAAAATAGGTTTGTACACCAAACATAAATATACCAACTAAACCTCTTAATAGTGAAATATATCTTGCTCCATTTACACCCATTGATGTTCTAAGCATAACTGAAAAAGGTAAACCATGTTTTTGGGAAGGTTTGCCTATTAAATTAACAAAAATATAAACTAAAATAGAACTAATTAAGAAACCAGCGACTACTATTAAAAAATTAATATTATAAACCAAAAAAATTGATGCAATAAGTGAAAAACCAATTAATGTTTGAATGTTATTACCCCAGAAACAAAAGATATCCTTCCATGTCCAATTTTTTTCATTAGGATTCACTGAAACAAGTTCCCAGTTAGTTAATGAAAAATTACCTTTTTGATGAATCATTGGTTTATAATAAACCAATATATTTTACTGTCCATACAAGAGCGTTGGTAGCCATAGTACTATTTTGGGGAATATTATTATAATTATTAGTCCTATAATTTGAAGAACCATAAATTGCATCATTCCAAGATAAATATCTTTTAAATCCCATTCGGGAACAACACCTTTTAAAAAGTAAGCTGATAAAGCTACAGGAGGTGAGAGCCAGGCGGTTTGTAAATTAACAGCTACTAAAATTGCAAACCAGGTTAAATTGAAACCTAAAGCTTCAATTAAAGGTAAAATTATTGGAACTATAATCATAACTATTGGTACCCACTCTAGTGGCCAACCCAAAAGAAAAATAACTGCCATTACAATAGCTAGTATTAAATATTTATTCATTTCTAGTGATAATAAAAATTCTGTTAAAAGCATTGGTGTACCTAATCTAGCAAAAACTGCTCCAAAAAAATTTGATGCAGCTACTAAAACCATAATTAATGCAGAGATCTCTAAAGTTTTAACTAGTGCATCTTGTAATTTTGATAAAGTTAATTTTTTGTATGCAAGAGATAAAAGCAAAGCTCCCATCGCACCACAACCAGCAGCTTCTGTTGGTGTTGCAAAACCTAGCAGGATACTTCCAAGAGCTGAAAAAACTAATGCAGCAGGCGGAACTAAACCAAGAAAAAATTCAATCCAAACATCTTTCATGCTTGTTGCTCTCATATCTTCAGGTAATGGAGGTCCTAATTTA
>MDTG01394434.1_pt1 | contig 10159 bp, 8 predicted proteins | sample 811421 | NCBI WGS metagenome assembly MDTG01 (sample SAMN05326645, study PRJNA326480) | marine metagenome | isolation source: seawater | place: Pacific Ocean: South East | collected 2011 | reverse complement strand
TGGCCCAACTCGTATTGCAGGGCGGCACATGCCCGTTCCCGTTCGCCGAGTCTCCGAGGACGTTCTGGATAAGGAGATGATGAAGGAGGGGAAGGAGGAGAAGGTGAAGGTGAAGGAGGAGAAGGTGAAGAAGGAGAAGGAGAATGCCGAGTCGATAATCAATTTGGACACGGACTTGAGCAAATTCTTCAGGAATTCAGAGTGGATTCCATTCGAACTCGAACCCCCGCCGATGCTTCTTGACATCGGTGGACCCGGAGGTGATCCGCTGGAAGATGATGACCGATCTACCAAGATCATCCCGAACGACCTGAGAATTCCGATTTGGCACGCGGATAAGGATAAGACGATCTCGTTCCTCTGATAAGGCAGACAAGGCAGTGAAGCATTTTGCTTCCATATGAAATAAATTACATTTCAGCATGAAAAAACGCATTTGCTCCTTTAAACCTATGATCGAGCGCTCATTTTTGTGCGTTAATGGCATATTTCATACGATTTTGTACTAGAGCAGCGTTAAGTGTTTGGATTAAATCATATTCCTTCTCTCTTTGAAATTAGATTCTAATTTCATTAATTCGTGATTCTTTTTTTGCCGTTGGTCAAGTGAGCTCTGTCCAGGAGAGACTACTTTTAGCCGACAAGTCGATCTGAGGTCTGAGTCTTTTGTCAGCTGCCAGTATTCTTTCTTGGAACCAATAGTTGACCACCGCGGTTGTCTGCAGTGAAGGCAGTGAAGCAGACGGGCAGAGCCATGTCATTTGAAAGTTTGCGATTTCGCTATCCACGTTTTGAGTTCGTGTCGATTCGTTTTTGATTAGTCGAATTTCCTGAGGCAATATTCCATTTTCCAACACCCTCTTATTCGAATGAGTTTTGGACGTTTTCTGTCAAACATTGACAGTCTTTTGAGCATGGACTGCACGGCTCGCGGCGGCGATAGGGTCAAGCTCCGATTTCCCGAGTATTTCGCGAGTTTCTTAATAAAATATCTAAAACATACGAAATGGGTAGAGTTCCATCGCTAAAGGTATTACTGCCTCAGTATTGCTGAGACGCTATGAATTGGGAACTGGAGGAGATGGACCTGTTCGAGCACGTGAAGGCCCGTGAAAGCTCGCCTTTGCACTCACTGTTTGCCGGTGAGGAACCTATCTGCGGAATGAGCCACACTCGAACTATTGCCGTTTCTACGTGGCAGAAAACACCAAAAGAAATGAAGTTGGCTTTCGTTGAAAGTACACACCTCGCTCCCCACTACAAAATGCTTCAAGAGGAAGGAATGAATCCCTACATGCCTTACGGAGCGTTAGTTTTTGTGAGACCATGTGACTACGATTTCGCTTCTTCGTTGGCGATGCACGAACACATGCAAAGCAAGAACATTGTTTATGATGTACAGTATGAAAAGCATATTTTTGCCACCATTATGAGCATCAGGTCAAAGTCTCGACCGAAACTAAAGCATTTGGACTTGATCGAAATACCAGATTCACAAGGCATAGATGTAGGGACTGTAGAAGATATTACGGAATACGATGCTCTTCATAATGGCCGTTGTATCCGAGCGACCAGTTTCCGTACCACTAATTCCTTGTCGAAATACACTGAATATTTGGAGCGTTGTCGACAATCGGATTTTTACACTAATCAACATTTTGTGTCAATGAATCCGTCGGACCGACCTTTTTTCTTAGAGGCGTGGATGACGGCTAATTGGGATTTTCCGCCAGCGCACCCATTCCAATAAACTTACGGGTTAAAAGGACTTGTTTTAAGTGCTTTTTAGATTTGACTTTAACTTACGGCATTATGCGGAACGCGCGCGAAAAAGATCTCTCATGAACAAATGAAAAAAGACCGTGTGATCAGAACCAGAATAGATGTTCTGACAGCCACAGTTTATTTAATTACAATTTTGTACTGGACCCTTCCTCTAACTCTATATTTTTTTCCTAGATTTGCGCTTTCCCTTATCGCCCTCTGGTATTCCCTTGTCTTTTTATTTCCATTTCGCCAAGGTGTGCCTGTATTCAGATTCGAAAGCGTATGGCCCTTTCTGCCCAGTAGCGTGCTTGGATGGCCCACACTGAAATATGCAGAGTTATTTTCGCTTATACTAATACTTTATTATACATATTTTAAGTTATTTTCTCACTTATTGGGTGTACTGAAGACAAATCGAAGTACCGTTTAACTAAGCTCGAGCATGCGGAGGAACCTTGGCATCTTTGGCAATGCTGGTAAGGGACCAGGCGAAGCCCCAACGACTCTGGTGAAGATCGAGAAACCCGAGGAAATCAGATGGGAGGTCGATTCGCCGCGGACGTCCCGGGAGAGTTGGGAGAAGGATTCGCAAGGGACGGAGGACACGATCGAGGAGAGATTCGGTTGGGAGGAGCCGCCGCCCTTACCGATCGTCGTCAAGAAGGCAGTCGAGGAATACGAGACGGCCGTCGCGGAATACCGTCGCGTCGCTGCGGGACGCGCACACAGTCGGTCCCGGTCTCCAATAGCGAGAATGAGGGATGAAGACAAGGAAAGATACTCTCCACAAATTCGGACAAATAGCTACTTCCCATTCTCTGATGTAAAAGAAGCCTCTTGTTATGCTCTTGGCCGCAAAATTACGGATATTAATAACAAGTTTGCGATGTTTGCGAATGTTTCCATCAAACCAAACCTTCGTACTTATATTTTTAATGAAGTTGTCCCAGACTATGACACGGAAGATTTCCAGTACACTGGCCAGAGTTTTGTGGCGTTCTCAAGATGTTTCAACGACGGATGGAACATTAAGGTAGATGCAAATTTTCACAGAGGATGTATTTTCGAGGTCCAAACAAAGCCGAACTGGAATGAAAATTATGATAGTGTCATTACTAGAATTCGGCCATTGTTAAATGCCTGGCGAAGACGGTAGCTGGTGCTGACTTAGCGACTTATGTTCTACATTTTCATTACGACGACGCCCATTCATTCCGACGACCTGCTCGTGTTGCGTCCTCGAACCGCCGTCTTTCTGAAAACATGCGATCTATGTCAAATTCTTTACGAGGGGAGTAGAATAATGTGTATCCCCCTGATAATCCAAAGCCATTCGTAATTGTATCTCCGTAGCTGTTGGAGAAAAACCAGTGACTGTGTCGTACGTCTGCCATGTCGTTCCGTCAACGCTATATTGCATTGTACCTGGACCAACAATTGTTGCATCAATAGTTGATGGAACAGATCCACCTCCTATAGTCACGCTGTTTATTTTAGAAACTGACGGCACGTTCACTACCCATTCGTTTACGAGTGTCGACCCTGCTCCCATCATCTGCGCTTTCAGTGTATAGAATGGTTTCGCGGCCACGAATGTCGTTGACAAATCCGACGAAGTCCCCGTCGCAATCTCATGGTCGGTTCCATCGTCCAAGCGAATCTTCAATGCATCCATTGCACCCGTGCTTTTGACAGTGCACACATTTTCCGACAAAGTGGAAATGCTCCTTTCTGTTACGGTATAAGGAGCTGTATCGGGCCAGTCGGTAATCGCGTGAAGTCGCTTGTCTTTGAAGTAATACATTGCAGCACCCTTTGATCCTAAAAAATACCACTCAGATTCCGTTGCCGTGTGAAACCAGCCTTCACTTCTTAGTAGCTCTATCACAGTTGATACTTCCCCAGTTTCTACGTCAACTTTTCTGAAGTGAAACACGTCTGAAGGTAAAAAATCCTTAGTAGTATTATCGAATGTGCCAGAAGACCAATCTGTGAAGAAAAGACTACCGTCGTCAAACCAAAGTTCGAATGCCCCTCTTTTATATCCAGAATTAAAATTATTTTTGTTTGAAATCGGAGCTCCGTATAACTGTAGCGTAGCAACGGGACCCGCGATAAGTTCTGGTGTGGAAGAACCCGCCAAAATTTTGTAAAAAAAACACTCGTCGCCAAGGCCATCAACCACAGTCATAACGTACAGGTTGCCTTGTCTGTCTCCCTCCATTCTGAAAATATGTCGATTAGCATCAAATGTGCAGACATCTATTTCAGTATTTATATCTGTAAGAAGTCTCTTCTTAAGAACAAGAGCTGTAGTATTATTAGTCGTCGTATAATATAATGCATCACTTGACAAGGCATGTTCAATGTTGCCGAACGTTTCAATGGGGTGGTTCGCGTTCGGCACCACGATGCTATGCGTATTATCTCCAACTGTTAGATTATCAAAGATAATTACACCATCCTCATTGAAACCATCAGGATATCCCGTTTTAATTAGTAAGTATATCTTTTCATTGATAATATATACTTTGCTTTGCTCCCATTTGGTTGAACTATCTTGCTCATAGTGAGGACTGGCGTTGGTCAACGACACATTCGTCAATTGCTTGACTACAGTCAGTGTCCCTTGAAATAGCTTTACAACGTAAATTGGATCACCCCAACTAGAGGCTATGTAGATAGCACCTTCTGCGTCTAAATTCCATTGTTTGAGCCCGCCACTTCGCCACCACTGTCCACTTGGATGGCCACTGTTATCACCAGCGGTCGTAGGAAGTAAATCGAAGTCGTAGGAGTACCCTTCGTCCCAATCACTCGCGGGTGTAGTCGCTCCTTCCTCCCATGGTTGCATGGGCGCTAGTGTCAGTGCGAGGTTGATGATTTTGGACGGTACACTTGTCGTTGTCGTTGCCGGGGCAACTGTAACGGTTGGGGTAGCTGTGGATAAAACTGTAGATCCAGATAACGCTGTAGTAATAGCAGATGCGTCAGATAGTGTTGTCGAAGCTGCGGTTAGGTCGGCCGCCGAAGTCCCGCTTGCTGGAATGACTTGATACAACACGACTGCACTCCCTTCACCAACCGATAGCACTTCAATAATTGCGTCGAAGCTTAATGTGGAAAGAATACCAGCTGTGAACTCGTCTTGGACAGCTTGAGTAAAATCTGACACGCTGATACCTGCTAGCGTCAGTTCGCTTTCGATTACAGTCGAGGTCAAAGACCCATTGCTACCCATCGTAGCGACGTGGAAGGATGATGGAAGCGCGTCAAAAACAACATCAGCACCCATGAGCCCGATTGCTGATCCACCGACAGAATACACATACAACTTTCCGTTTAAATATCGCAACTCCACACTGCCTCCAATGCGGTGTGTATCTGCACTAACAGAAGTACTATGAATTGAATTACTTGAAACTGAATTGCAAGTAAGCGAATTTGAAATTTGTAAGGACATTTGAACACATTTAGATAAAAAAATGAGATAGGCTCGAGCTGCGAGGGGAACGCGCGATGTCGGCGGGAGCTGCGGATGGGAGCTTAGGGAACGATTTTGCTCGTGAATTTGCTCGTATTATTGGGAGGGCTATCGCAACGGAATACTTAAATAATTATGAGTCTGATACTTTTGGTAAAGACAAGGGTGCAAAAGAAGCACTAGAAGAAATAAAAAAGATGACAAAGGAAGAAAAAGACGAGATATTTTGGCAAAAGGTTCGTATGATAAATATGATTCATTTTTCCTTTTTTCTTCCTGCGCGGCTGCGCCAGGAAGCGCGCACCCCTTTCAATCTTGTGGAGTGTTTGCCCAGTTCAAAGCACGGTTTTGGTGTCTTCGCAAAAGCTAAAATTTCAAAGGGGGTTTGTGTAACACTCTACCCCTGTCATGCCTGTAGATTGAACCCTACAGGCATAGCACCTGGTAATGAAAAAAATATACCCCAAATGTTTCTGCATAGTGTTGACGAAACACCCCAACCATGGCTCGGGAGTTTGGAAGAATTCGAAGCAGAATTTTCAGATTACGGCTACGAAGTAGATGATTATCTTCAAATTTACGGTGATAAAAATGAACGGGGTTCCACTGAATACCTAGGTCACATGATTAACGACGTCTGCAAACCAGTTCCTTTAGAAAAAAGGTGTTACAAAAGTGACGGAATCTACGTGGAACTCTCTAAGCTGGGGAGAAATTGTAAGTTTTCACTACTACCGAACTACTCAGAAACAACACTTGTGGCAATACTTGCAACAAGGGAAATTGAAGCTGGCGAAGAGCTTTTGATTCCTTACGGATTACAATATTGGTACGCACGTTAGGCAGAAGACGTCAACAGATACTTTTTAGAAATCGAACAATTCTCATGCCAGAATTAAGGAAGGACTTCTTACGGATATTTGTTTTTTTTCGAGAATCAGCTATCTATTGGCGGCCGACAACGATTTTCCATGGCAAATAATTTGACCGTGTCGAATGACACAGAAATAATAGTCATAATAATCTATTAGGCCGAAAGGAGTATTGATATATTTTTGAATCATGCTGAACCCATTTGCAGTCGGAAGCGACGAAGGATCGATTAGTAATCTCGAAAATATTTGTACGCCAGTGATACTGATGTGATAATCATCGTCTGGAAGTGGGGTGGAAAAAGCTACGTATGTTTTACCCACGGAAGGATAACTAATAGTGATTGACTGAAATGCCGATGAGGCTGACCCCGTTTGAAAATTGGTTGCTCCGAAGATTTCGTCAACTTCAATATCCGCTGCTTCGCCTGTTTCGGTTGAGACTTTCAAAACATCACCCGCAGTATGTAATAGGATGCCGTTGCATTGAATCGACATTTTGAATGACTCACAAAAAAGTTCTGCTTTAGTTACGCTGCACCAGGTTCTGTTGCAAGGATTGCGAACATGACTTGTGATTTGACAGACTTAGATGGCTCGAGTTGGATTGGGATACATGTCCTCGCCAAGCCAGAGCGTTGCGGATTCGCGCAGTAGTAGCAGCGCAGGAGACAGGCAGGAAGAAGAGCAGGAAGGTCTTCTTTCAGGAGAGGGTATTTTAGAGAATTGGCAACACCATAACTTAATTCCTCTTACGAAGTGGATATTTGAAGATACACGTTTCCATCTGACCATCAAAAAATTACAAAATATCATTCTTGATGCAGGCACCGGGACTCCAGAATTCGAGTACACATCGATACTACCAGAACCAGCTTGCATTTTCGGTGGGTACTGTCACACAACGCTCCGTCACGACAAAGCTGCTCGGGCGTTTTTCCAATATTGGAATGATGGAATGGGTCATCGTCAGGTGTGTTATCAAAACAAAAATTTCCACCCAGAATCATTCGAAGAGCGAACGTTGCTTCCTACGGACATGGACGTGTTCTTAGCGGATCCGGCTGTGTTTCCTGAAATCATCGCGAGATTTAAGGAACACTGCCATCTGAAGAAGATCGAACGTCCATCTGGAGTGCAGCTTGATTCCTACGTCTGGAACCCATGGTTCCAGATGAATTTTACGGTAAAGCGCGTGTGTCTTGAGTTGGTAGTTAGCGAGAAAACAACAACTTCGAGAAACCGTAGATACAACGGGAAGGAGGTGTACTACATGGACAAAGTGCAAACGATGAAAAAAACTCGAAAATTCTGGGTCGATTTCGTATATAAAATACCGAATCCGAACCCGAATCCGCCAATGGAACCGGAACCCTTCAAGGGAAAGGGAAAGGGGAGGTACATTAACCGGAACTTTGTGCCGGAACCTTGGGATGGGGTGAAAACAACTATTGACGACGGTCCTTGGAAGTACGTTCCCGATTGCGTGACAAACATGATGCAAATGTCGAAACGTGGTTTTCGTACAGCTTTTGACACAAAATGCCCAATTCGCAACGCACGAATCTTAACTCAGTTGGTAACACTGATTGAGAAAAAGGTAACATTTTTGGCATCGGTCAGCAAAGAAACATGGGAAGTACCTTCCGATCTCGAGAAAACAGCATTTGAGAAATCATTAGCTTTCAACGGCACGGTTGCAACTAGTTGGAACGGAGAAGAAGCGGTCTTGATGTCTCCCGCGAGTTTTCGCGGCGACTACTTGGTTCCATACCGGACCACATACCGTCTTCAAACGCTCAAACGAATGAAAAAAATGGTAAAAGCTGGGTGGGATCTCATCGGCTACGGTGTGCGCAATGAGGACACCAGGACACCAGGACACCTGGTTCACAACTCTTCTGCGATTCACGAACGCTTCGATATGATCAAAATTACGGACATTTCTGAGATCGAGACTCGCTTGAACAACGAAAAGCAATGTTCAATTAGCCTCGAAGATTTTAAGGTAGGTGACGTTTGCGTTAGACTACTTTCTTCTTACATGAAGTTTGAAGCTTTCATTCGTTACTTAGAGTCTTCCCAGGAGTTTTACGCCGACGGTGCATTGAAATGCCCAGTTTCGAATCAGTGTGTGTGCATTCATTCGATTGAACCGAGAGATCAGATCTTTCACACCGAAGAGACCGCGATGAGATTAGAACAGGTGTGTTCGAATATTACGCAAATGAAGAATTTTGGAGCTTTGCTTGCGTGCTCAGGAGACAACGGCTTGGTTGCCGATTAAGGACTTACGGAAATAGACTTACTGCGTTTTCATCATTTCATAAGTTTTTCATAAGTTTTTCTGATTTAAGGTAACAAGATTCTTCTACCGCGTCGAACTCTTGGCAACATCGGAATACACTCTTTGCAGCAGTCCAGCCACGATTGAAAGCACTGTAACCACGTTTTTCCACTCTGTTCCGGATTGAAGGAGATTATGTTTTCAACAATTTCATTCGGAAGTTTCATTTGAATACAGACCATATATTTTTACTGGCTCAGGTGTGCGAATGGTTCAACAATACAGTGGCCCGTTCGGACCCAGACCACAGTCCCACCGTTTTACTCCTCTTCTTGATATGCTTACGGATGATGAAATGTATCCATTCGAAATCGATGCACATGAAGTTCAACAGGAATTTTTGAGGAAATGTGAACATAATTTATTGAAAGATATGCCTCTTCCATACTCCCGCAGTGTAGTAATGTGCGTGGGATTTTCTGATTTCCGTGTAATCAACATAAATGATGAGAAAATATTACAAAAAAATGTCGAGCATACCTGTAAATCGTACGGAAGATCTATCAGAACTAACGAAAAATCTGACAGTGTTAAAGTTTCAGGTTTATGCAACAGTAGTTTGTGGAAATCGTGTGCTTTAGTCGTACGTAAAAGTCAAATAGAGTTGATACAGATAATTGTTAGTTCCATAGGTGAGAACGGTTTTCTGAAGTATCTCGCTTCTTTTCTTCTTCATCCGGAACAGGGGCTGATGATGACAGGGAACCACGTTATGCACTTCTACATAACTTTCCAAAATACGTGGTGTGCGCTTGATTTTCTTGTAGGATACACTCAATGTGAATTTGGTTGCTCCAGAACTAGTGGTTTTTTTGCACACAGATGTACATGGTCTAGGGATCTGGACACTGAGGAGACACAATCTCATGCCGTGTCTTTCGGAGATTATTTTCATGCGCTTAATCAAGAATTGGACGACCAAAATTTAGCGGATGAACCGCTAAACGAGAACGGAAACAATTGGCGTCAATTTAGACACAGAATTCATCGGCTCATAGACTACATACACAAAATTGAATGGCGTTTTCACACATCGCGTTTCACTCCTGGAATCATCACTGACCCTCGCACGAACGACTTAATTGCGGCTGGACCATTGCTTTGGTGATCTTTACTTAAAGACGGACTTAAAGCGAATTCGACTGGATTTTCTTTTCTTCGACCTCCGTCTCTGAGCGTATCTTAAAGTCATTGGGGGTAACCTTCCTTTTAGAGGTTTAGTTATCCTTTTACTCAACACAATTGTCGAATCCATACCTCCTCCTATTAGATCGTCAATAAATTTTAAAGGCCCGATGTTCAATTCTAGGCGACCTTTCAAATTTCTGTCGGTCTTATCGATAAACGCTGCGTAATCTGAATCTTTGTATCTCAGTTTCTCGTACGATCTAGCTTTCGATTTTTCCCATTTATTTGTCAACTCCGGATCTTTCAAATTCGTAACAAAATCATCTACTTCTTTTAATAATTTATCCAAAGCTATATCTTCTTCGGTCTTTGATCTAATACTTCTTAGGAGACGAGAATTTTTCTTTAACATTTGAATCAGAACATATAAAAAAAAACGGTTGCAATAGTCGTCGTTTTTTTTTATGTAATACTAAAAAATGATTGACGATTCACAAAAAACAAAGAGAGAAAGATTAAAGATGTACACTAAACTACTTTTAGTCAGCATTATCTTAGTGA
>MDTG01362067.1_pt1 | contig 10159 bp, 6 predicted proteins | sample 811421 | NCBI WGS metagenome assembly MDTG01 (sample SAMN05326645, study PRJNA326480) | marine metagenome | isolation source: seawater | place: Pacific Ocean: South East | collected 2011 | reverse complement strand
CCGGAAATAGCCGTACTTCCTTTAAGCGATATGTTGTTTGTTTGAGCAGCCTCTGCTCCGATGGTCTGACCATTAGCAAGTTCGAAAAACCTTACCCCACCAGCCACTGCGTTCATGGCGGTACCTAGTTCAATACGAATGTCTGTATCTACATTGGACAGATTTACATCTGCTGTCTGTGCAGTAGACAAGTTCAGTACGTGTGTCGCAGCACCGTCCGATGCAAACACTTCATCATCCATATTATTGGTCGTTGCAGTCATCGTAATTGCGAAAGCACCAGACAATGTACCGCCGGCTGTTCCCAGGTTATCAATCGCAGTCATTGTGATTGTCTGTGTAGCTGCCGTAGCACTTGCGGTAAAAGCGGCCACTTCGTCATCTAACGTAACTGTGCTAGCCGTACCGTTCAAAGTAAGGTTAACGGTATCGAAATCTGTAATACCTGCAGCTATATCTGCTGCATCAGCAGTTACAGTAACAGTACTACCAGTGTCTGTCGTTTCGGAAACAGAAGCACTGTCTAAAGTAATAGCACCCGCTGTTGTCCCTGCAGTCAACGTAAGGTCTGAACCGTCACCAACGTCTATATCTATCGCTGCAGACGCAAGAATTGCTGAAGCATCGACAACTAAACCAGTTACTTTCACGTTTGTACCGTTGTTAATATCGACTGCACCCTTACCAGTTGTAACGTTGATGTTTGATGAGTTTGCACCAACATCCATCGTTACAGTAGAAGCAGCAGCTGCCGATACTGTCAGACCAGTTGTTTTTACACCAGCACCATTGTTAACATCAACTGTGCCACTACCACCGGTCAATGTGATTGCGGAAGAGTCGGCGCCAAATTCCAGATCAACGTTTGTACCAGCTGACCCGTCAACAGTAGCTGTAGTCAGTTTGTTAGCGCTTCCGTTTACCGTTGTTGCACCTGTTCCACCTGTCACGTTAAGATCTGTGCGATCACCGCCAGTGTCAACAGTCAGGGTTGCCACTCGAGAACCCGCAATGACTGAAGTATCACTGCCAATGTCGGAAACTGTTGCAGCAGTCGCCCCACCTGGAGTTGTCAAATTTATTGTCATTGCACCACCGGTGACACCTGATGCATCAGTAATTGTAAAAGTAGTAGTAGATGCAGCATTAACGGTGATATTTTCAACGTTCGATATAACACCAGTGCTTGCTAGCGTGGCTCCGGTGTGAGCAATCGTCATTGTATCGCTATCTGTAGCTGATGGATCTGCAATCACGTCTCCCGCGCCTACTGTACCATTCGCAGCCGTCACCGAATCGTTCGACGTAGTCATTGATGTCGACAAATTCTGGGTCGCCGATGTGGCCGTTAAGCTCGCAGCGGTTGGGTTATTTAAATTATTGTACCCAGCAACTAGCTCTGCAAGGGTCGTAAAGCTTGTATCAGCTGCCACTGCCGCATTAATAGCTGCCGCATCGTCGGCTGATGTATCAACTGCTGCTGCGATGGCAGTATCGTTCGAAGTAACAGCAGCATCCACGGATGCGTGCACTGTTCCATCTGCACCAGTTAAGGCAGCTGTTGTCGCTGCACTTTCAATAGCTGTATCATTAGAAGTAACAGCAGCATCTACAGATGCGTGCACTGTTCCGTCTGCTCCAGTTAATGCAGCTGTAGTAGCAGCAGCTTTTCCTGCATCTACATCAACTTGCGAAAATGGTGTGTCGTCGTCGCTACCGCAAGCAGCCAAACTGAGAGCCATTAGTGAAACCCCACCAGCACGAGCTACTTTTGCGTTCTTTTGTTCCCAAGCACCTACTAGTTTTTTCACCAGTTCACTCTGCTTTCCGGAAGCGTTCATCTCTTTGAGAAATCCACCTGTTGAAATCATGTTCATATTTTTGCTCCATACAAAACTTTTTATAGGCAGAATCCCTGCCTGGTTATTCGCAACCCTAACAAACCTAAAGTCGCATTGCTTATCAAGGTAAAATTTACAAATGCTAATGTCAAACCCTTAACACTCTGTAAGTGTTGCAAAGCTGCATCATATTCTTCTACCTCAGACCGCTAACTTGCGTAAAACATACAAATACTTCTTTTTCAAGTCTTTTTCAATTGAGGCACTCTAGTGGTCTACTCACTAAAAAAAGTCTTTTTAATTCTGACTTTCTCGATTTATCTCAATAGTTATTCCTGCCGAACATGAATATTGAGAAAACCAGATAGCTGACCAGTGGCAGTCAGAATTGTTAGCTCGGCTTGATGGCGGTCAGCTATAAAATCTATTTCTTTTGCTTCAGCATCATATAATCTTGCCTCTGCTGACAAAACGCTGTCCAGCGTCGACTGGCCAATAATTAGCTGTTTTCGCAAATAATTTATTTCATCCCTTGTATTAACCGCATTAGATTTAGCCAAAACAATTGCCTTTTCCATTGAGACAATGGTCTTTTTCGCAGTCTGAATTGTTCTGTCACCAAGTCTAAACGTTGACTTAAACGATTCCAGTTGAGCGTTTACCTGAGCTTCTGACGCCTCTATTTCTGAAACAAGCTTTCCACCACTATAAAGGGTCTTTCTAAGCACAAGCCCTATGCTTTCGTCCGAATCATAATCGCTTTCCCCAAATGGCCGTTGGATTTTTGTCTCAAATCCCACGTTAATACTATCGGTTGCCCTAATTGATCTGAGGGAAGCCAGCGCCGCTTGATACTTAGCATATTCTAATTGTAGTGCTGGCGCGCCCTCAATTAAATCTTTTGATATGTTAGTTGGCACAGCTTCAGAAATTGCTGCTCCGTCAAAACGGACCGATAATGGCAAGTCTCCAAACACATTTATAAAACTTACTTGCGCTTGAGCTAATCTTTGCTCAACGTCTGTTTGAATCACCTCAATCATCGAAACGGTTCTTTGGGCAGCTGAAACCATGGCGACGTCGCCAAGACCAGCCTTAGCAACTCGCTCTAACTGTGTTATCAAAGGCCCTAACACCTCGAGGCGAGAACCTATTAATTGATGTAAGCTTTTATATCGCTCCAACTCTACCCAAGCCCCAAGAGCAACTCGAGCACTTTCGTCGATTGCCAGCTCATACTCTTTCATGGCTGCTACCGCATAATATTCATCCGCCGATATTCGGCCATCCAACTTTCCGCCGTCGTATAACAATTTGTTTGCATTAATAACCGCGGCAACCCCAACGGTCTCATCAGTAACATCTTCTATTCCCCCGTAGAGGGTTCCAGAAACTTGAAAATCTTTTAAACTCTTAGAGATGTTAGCACTAGCTGAGCGTGATTGGTAATTTGCCTTCGCACTCAAAACAAACGGGTCAGATATAACTGCTTCCTTGGCTAAACCTTTAAAATCATCACTCATCTTTAGCTTTGAAGGCGATCTATCAATTACCTCACCAATCTCTAATGCAACATCTTTTGCTCCATCCTCGGAAACAATGATTTCAGGGGTAGTTTTTTTTAAAAAATTAGCAGCGGCAGACGATAAAGTACTCATTTCAGGCTGCTTACATCCTGCCAAAAAAGAACAAAACAAGAACAGAATTGTTGTTGACTTAGCTATATTCATTGATCCCCCCAGACCTCAATCAATCGTCTGAAATATCTTAAACCCTCAATTTATCTTAAAGGCAACTAATAATCTAAAATCTTACAAAATGCCCTTTTCCAATTTTTTCACCCATTAACAAACTGCGATACAAAAAAGCCAAAAATACTGGATTAAAAACTTTTGAAGTTGTGGCGCTTTTGATAAATAAAGAGGTGTTTGTCGTTTGAAATCTATGTTCAAGCTCCGCACTTTCACAAGGGATTTTTGGGCAGTAAAAAAATCCTTTTAAATTTTCATTTTGGGCACCCAAATCATAGTCCAAAGAAAAATTTGAAAGAAAACACTGCCTTACAACACAGTCAAATGCATTGTTTTCAGATACTTCAACAGTTGCAGCTGCATCTATGGTAATAGACCCTTCGTCTTCGACGAGTACGGTAAAATCTGTCATTAAATCGCCCGAAGTATTTGTTTTGGATTTGTAAGTTGAAGTAATTTCAAAATTTGAGTTTGACAGCTTTGCGATAGGCAACTCGTTAACCATCACCTCACCAACTCGAAACTTTCCATTTGCGAGCAAATCATAGGCAAAATTATTATTTTGTAAATTTATTGACAGATCAATAATCTCGCCCCGCCCCATAAAATCAGAAGCTGGAACGTATAAAATGTCTGTGTTGATTTTAATTTTTTCGATACTCCGCGGTTCAAAACTTTCGGTGATTAAATTTGCTGAAACACCAGAAGCTAATTGTTCCTTTTTCTCATTATGAATGTCTCCAAAAGTCATTTTCATATTATGCTTATTTTCCAAAAACTCACTACTTATAGAAGTATTTTTTAAGTAGATTTTTTCACTGGGAAAATCTAAGTCGGAAAAATAAAGATTAATTGAAGCAGGAGGAGACAGTCCATTTTCCAGAAAATGCCAATCTGATAAAGAGCCCTCAAATAACGAAGAGCTGAAACCCATATCAGCTAAACTTTCAATTTTTAGAGCCTTGAAATTTGCGTCTACTAAAACGCCTTTTTGAAAATCAAGAATACTGCTTGTGTCCACAAATTTCGTTGAAAATGCTTTTTGGTAAGTTAGATCTGTGAACTCCAAATCCACATCTGATTTTCCTCTTAACGAAATTTCTGGAAAATATATGCTCGCCTTTGCTTTACTAATGCTGCCTAGCTCATTTAGTGTGGACGGTCCAATTGAGACTTTCATAACTGGCTTGAGCTTTAAAAACCCAGCCATTTTAATTTCGAAGGATCTAAGCGAGCCATCAATTGAAATGCCTTTAAACTGAGCTCCTTTGATTTCTATTCTTGAAATAAGTATATTAAATTTTGGAGTAATTCGTAAGTTGTAAAGAGTTACAGTTTCCCCAAAGGTTCTACTGACAAGTAACTCTAAAGCCCTAGGGCCCCCAACAAGAATAGCACCCCATATAACACATATAAATAGGATAGGATAAAGTAGAATCTTTGAGAAAGTCGTAAACATTTAATCGGCCTTTTTAATAATGCTAATGAAAACTATTAGAAAACCAACTACGACCATTGGAAGAGACAAAACTTGCCCCATGGACAAACCAAAATCGCCAAAACTATAAACATATCCTAAAGGATTACCGAAGGTAATAAATTGTGGATCCGCTTCTCTAAAAAATTCGACAAAAAAGCGAGATAGACCGTAACCGAATATGAAAAAACCCATTATAAACCCAGGGGTTTTTAAACGGCCTGAAAGGGCAAAAATTATAAGAAATACAAAGAGAATGACTCCCTCTAGTCCAGCCTCATACAACTGCGAAGGATGCCTTGCACAAGTACCAATAACACCTGGACAATCTTGAGCTCTTTCACCAGGGAATACCACGCCCAGACTGAAGTTGGTAGGCTTACCCCAAAGCTCTGCATTAATAAAATTTGCTGTCCGACCAAATAGCAAACCGGGCGGCGTAGAAATGGCTATTAAATCGGCAGCGGACAGCAACGGTATCCCATTGAATTTACAAAAGCCAATAACGGCAATTACAACACCAAGAAAGCCTCCATGAAACGCCATACCCCCATCCCAGACCCGTAAAATTGCTCCTGGATTCACAAAGTAATAATCGACATTGTAAAATAAAACATAACCTAACCGACCGCCTATAATAACACCAATGATTAAATATGTTAAAAAAGAATCTGCTTGCTCTAAATCCATAGGTGGGGTTTTAAAACGCCATAAGTAGTCTCTCTTGAGAAGAAATTTCATAATGTAGAGAGCAAGAATAAAACCCAAAATGTAAGAAAGAGCATACCAGCGCAGAGCAACCTCAAAACCACCAACGTTGAATGAAAAGATTTCGGGAGAAATATTTGGAAACGGTATCATTATGCGTCCTAATTATTAATTTGCGACAATTTTAAGCCTGTAAGATAACGTCATGCAACCAAATTCATTATGCTATTGCTCGTATGATTTTTGGTTACTATAACCCCAGTACACTACAATCGGATTTTTTAATGTCAGAATTAGAGCAAAAAGCTCAGAAAGAACAAACCAAAGTCGAGGAAAGAGATAGCTTGGCGAAACTTGAACCTGTAAAGCAGGACCAAGAATTGATTGATCAAAAGGCTGTTGAAGAGCAAAAAGTGAACTCTGACCAAAGGGAAAAGGCTCTAGTTAAAGCAACTCGCATTTTGCTCAGAGAACATGGTATTCGGAAAAGTGGGGCGTCAGTAAGAGATGAAGTGGAAATGCCTCATACTATTTTTCTTCCACAACATGCAGTGAGCGCATTATCATCTCTCGGCTTTAAAGCAAGTTTCGGAAACATCCAACTTAAGAAGCTGACCGAAGATTTTTTTCCTTTAATTGCATTCATGAACGATGAAAGCATTGTCGTTATAAAGGGTAAAACCCCAGACAATGAGATAATTTTTCAAAATACTCAAGAGAGCTCACAAGAAACAAGCCAGTCTCTGAAAGCCTTTCAAAAAGAATTCTCAGGATATGTCATTTTGGCAAAAGAGTTGAACACCCGAGAGAAAGAGGAAATTAGTGGACACTGGTTTTTCAGTGCTTTTCGCAAAAGTAAGTGGTTGTACGCGCAAGTAATGGTTGCGGCTATGGTCTCAAATTTTTTATCACTGTCAACCGCACTATTTACTATGACGGTTTACGATCGAATCATACCAAATGGAGCATTTGAGTCACTGATCGCCTTGAGTATTGGGGTCGTTATAGCATTGGCCTTTGACTTCTTAATAAAAAGTCTGCGAGCAAAGTTCATTGATGTTGCTAGCAAGAGAGCAGATTTAGAAATATCGAGGAAATTGTTTGACAGGATACTTTCCTTTACTCCAGCTGAGCAGAGGCAAAAGACTGGTGCAATGGCAGGCACAATTAGAGAGTTTGAAACTTTGAGAGAATTTTTCAACTCGTCTACGCTTGTAATATTAATTGATCTCCCCTTCGTATTTTTCTTTATTTACGTAATCTATCTAATTGCTGGCCCTCTTGCATATGTTCCTCTCATCGCAGTTCCAATGGTGATTATAGTTGGTTTGGGTATTCAGCCGTTTTTGGCGCGAATTACAAAAGGTTCCGTCGAAAGTGGCATGAATAAACAGGCTGTACTGGTTGAAACGTTAAATGGGCTAGAAACGGTCACAGCTACTGGTTCAGGAAAATTGATGAAGAAGCGTTACGAAGAAGCGCTTAACAACCAATCTGACAGCGGTAATAAAATTAGAGCTCTCAGTATGTTCATAATAAATTTTGCTGCGTCTGTGCAACAGTATGCGCAAGTAGCAGCTATATTTTTCGGAGTTTATCTCATTGTAGAAGGCACAATCACCCAAGGTGCGCTTATAGGTGCGGTCATTCTTGGTGGTAGAACTATGTCCCCACTTTCACAGTTGGCTAACACTCTTTCAAGAGCCAACGGAGCACTAACCGCATATAGAAACCTGAGTAAGCTAATTGGCAAAAACTACAATTTGACTAGCGCCATATCGCCTATTTCTCGCCCAAAATTTAAAGGCGAAATAGAATTCAAAAGCGTATCTTACACATTCGAGGGATCTAAGCAGCCAGTTTTGTCTAATGTCTCTTTTAAAATCCCGGCAGGCCAAAAAGTTGCTCTGGTTGGGAAAATGGGATCGGGGAAGTCTACTCTTTCACGTCTAATTGCAGGAATTTATGAACCAACAGAAGGTGCTATTTTAATTGACGGGGTAGATGTTCGCCAAATTGATCCAGCAGACACTCGAAAGAATGTGGGAATAATGCTTCAGGATAGTTGGCTATTTTCGGGTACGGTGCGCGAAAATATACAGATGGGCTTTAATGAATATGACGATGATCACCTTCTAAAAATTTGTAAAATAGCAGGGGTAGATGATTTCGTTGGAGCACACCCAAAGGGCTACGATCTTGAAATTAAAGAACGCGGTGTAGGTTTATCTGGCGGTCAGCGTCAAACAATAAATTTGGCTAGAAGCTTACTACATGATCCTCAGATATTGTTACTTGATGAGCCCACGAGCTCTATGGACCAGGGTACAGAAAAGAATGTTGTAAATTCATTACAAGCTGTAAGCATGGAAAAAACCATGGTTGTGGTTACTCATAGAAATCCGATTTTGGCTTTGGTTAATAGAGTATTTGTTCTCGAGAATGGAAAGATAGTTGCAGATCAAACACCTGAACAATTGGGAATTAAAAAAGGGTAGCAAGCGTATGTCTGATGTGGAATTTAAAAAGCTTGCAAAAGAAATGGCTGGCAAACAAAGAAGTTCATCTTCAATTTTGCTGTTAACTATCGTCACTTTAGTGGCTGTGATATTTTTGTGGGCTGCCATTACTGAAATCGATAATGTCACCAGAGGTTCAGGGAAAACAATCTCTGAAGCTAACAACCAGCTTGTTCAATCTTCGGAACCTGGTGTGCTCAGGAAACGATATTTCGACGAAGGCGATTTTATAGAACGGGGTGACGTCCTATTTGATATTGATCCGATAGACGCGAAAACACAGCTTGACCAAGCACAAAAGCGATATGCTTCTCTCAGCATCAAAATGACCAGATTGAAAGCAGAAGTAGACGGGACTTTACCTATTTTTTCAGATCAACTCATCGAAAAAGCACCGGGAACTATATCAACGGAACTGGCGCTCTACAAAGCTCGGCTTGACGACCTTAGAGCTGGGTCCTCGATTCTTGAACAACGTAGGCTCCAAAAGCTTAATGAAGTTCAAGAGCTGAAAATACAATTTCAAACAGCACAGAATGGGTTGGCCCTGATTCGAAGAGAAATTGGTACAGTCCAGCCGCTAGTACGAAGTGGGCTAGCACCGGAAACGCGTTTAATCTCGCTACAAAGAGAAGAAGAAGCTACATTAGGGCAAGCAAATTCTGCAGAAAGCGGCCAAGAAAGGATTAAATCTGCGCTAGACGAGATTGAAGAGCAGCTGAAAGCCGAAAAACAATCATATATTACTCGAGCCTTGACAGATTTATCGGCGATCGAGAGTGAGGTATCAGAGCTTGGAGCTAGAATACCTGCGCTAGAAGATAGGGTGGAAAGAACTACTATCCGGTCACCCGTAGACGGCATAATAAACCGAATTAATTATGTCACAGAGGATGCCTACGTAAATACTGGAGATGTCCTTTTAGAAATTGTTCCAACTGGATCAGACATAATAGTCGAAACCCGAATTGACCCTAAAGATATTGCTGAGATCGTAGAAGGGCAAGATGTAAAAATCTCACTAACGGCATACGATCCATCGCGATTTGGCAGAATTGATGGTAAAGTCATGGGTATCTCTGCAGATGCTACAACTGATAACAATAGCGGCACACAGTATTATGTAGTGGATGTATCCATTGATGGAATATTATATGAAGATAATGGCTCAGAAGTCACCATTCTTCCAGGGATGGTGGCGTCAATTGACGTTTTGTCAGGAAAAAGAACAATTTTGGAATATTTTTGGCAACCAATTGCCAGAACTAAAGATCGTGCATTTCGAGAGTAACTCTGTAACTTTGTTATACGATTAATAAATTTTCAACTTTTACCATAAAAATGGAAACAATATCATGAATTGCAATTTTACAATGCTACTTACTACTTTGGCATTTTTAACAATCATTGTAGTCGCACCCACAAACTGGATACAAGCACAACAGGGCCCAAGTACAACTGGGGGAGATGCTCTTTGGCATTTACCAAAATTTGGTGAAAACGGGTGGTTTATCCATGCGCACAATGGACGCGTCAGAGTTTGCAACATGGATCAGGCATCAGTAGTAGGAAAAAGACCTGGCCCAAAATGCTCAGAATGGGAATAAAAAATTTTTGATAAGAAAATAAAGACTAGGTATGAATTTTTCAATATAATTTATACAAATACATCTACCACTTGACCATGAGACATTTTCAAGCCAATCTCTAGTCTAGTGGGAGAAAAAGAATGAAAAAAACTATTATTTTTGGTACTTGTATTGCACTGAGCTCTACCATTGCAATTTCTGGAGGTTGGGAAGCTAGCAAGCTTAGTACATCCTATTTATACGAGGATGGTAACTATGCAGAGTTTAGCGTTTT
>MDTG01291533.1_pt1 | contig 10159 bp, 21 predicted proteins | sample 811421 | NCBI WGS metagenome assembly MDTG01 (sample SAMN05326645, study PRJNA326480) | marine metagenome | isolation source: seawater | place: Pacific Ocean: South East | collected 2011 | reverse complement strand
TTTCTATACAAAGAACATTCTTTTAAACGAAGGTATGAGAGCATGGATGTCATCAGTTGACCAACCACATGAGAACTTTGTGTTCCCAGAAGAAGTATTACCACGTGGTAATGCACTATAAATAGAGTTGAGATCTTTCGTGCGGTCTCTACACTCGGAACTTACAGGCACCTTTGGGTGCCTTTCTTTTAGGTATAAATAACTATGGAACTACCAAAGATCCCAAGAGATCAATTAACTCCTCAATTAAAAAAGATCGTTGGTAATAAAGATTTAGAGTTTGATTCCATTGTTGATCCAATGGATGTCATAGATATAAATTTTAATTCAGACGAATACAGAGAGAGTAGAATTGATATTGGAAAACAAATACTAACAATAAGAAATGAACATCAGAAAAACAGCAAAAAGATTAATAAAACTAGCGAAGAATAATCCACATCTCTATTCTAGATCTGATGTGCTGTACGCTAAACTAATTAAAAAGGCAACCAAGAGTGACAGTTCGGAAACTGGCACAGTTGACAAATAATTAAGGAAATGTTATACTAAATACCATTACAAAGGACTCGAAAGATCGTAACCCTGCGTAGATTAAAAAGACTTCCATGTCGGGAGGTCTATCATCCGCAGGATTTTTTCTTGCGAGACACTCTAAAAAACAATGAATTTTAAATCAACAATCGCTGCAGTAGCAGCAACTCCTCTTCTAGTATCTGGTGCAGCTTTTGCTGGTCCATATGTTAACTTAGAAGCAACTGGTTCTTATCCTGATGGAACATATACATCTGGTGGACTTGAAGCACAAGTAGGTTACGAAGGTCAAACACCTGGTGGAATAGGTTGGTACGTATCTGGTGGTCCTACAGTAACTCACACTGAGACTGCTGACGAGTTCGGTGACGTTGAATTGGCAGGTTATCTTGGTGCTTCATATGATAAGTTTTATGGCGAAATCTATGGTGTAACAAACTCTAGCGATGACATTGACTTCTCTGCTAAAGCAGGTGTTAAATTCACTTTCTAAAGCATAAGTTAAATTTCTAAATAACAGGGTGGACAAGTTCCACCCTTTTTCATTTCAATTCACATGGCATTAAACGACGCATTAATTGGTGTAGAAGTTAACAATAGGAGATCAGGCATGAACTTTGCAGTCTATAGTAAAGAAGGTTGTCCCTATTGTGATAAAATTAAAGAAGTATTCAAAGGAAAATCCATTGCATACAGGGAGTATATTTTAGATCATCACTTTACTAGGAGAGCATTCTATGACGAGTTTGGAGATGGTGCTACATTCCCACAAATATTACTAAATGCAGATAAATTGGGTGGTTGTATTGACACCGTTAAATATTTGAGAGAGAATAACATTATTTGATTACAAATGGCAAAACCATTTCTACCCTCACACTATGAGGAACTATGCGAACTAATTGAGTACGCCATTGATCAAGCTTTCGAGCGTGACAAATTTCCATTTAAGTGTTATAATTATTTGAGACAAATTAATGCAAGTCCTGAGTTTATAAAGAGGTTTAAAAACTCTACTACTCTAAAGGAAGTTGCGTTGATGGTTTCTGATCTAGATGCATACTTAGTAGATGGTGATAAACAATGCACCGAAGCATACGGTCATCTAGGAACAAAGAAAGCGGAGAAGATAAGAAATTATCTCTTCCGTATTTTAAATGATACGAAGACATATGAATCAAGGTATTCCTAAGACTGTTGCTGACCTTGCCATGATGGGCAGGGGTGGCAATCAGCATACAACTATGGGTACTAATGGTGAACCTGATAGAAACTATCGGTTCAAAGATATGTTCTTTGAAAATGTATACCATGTTAGATCATTAGCATTATCAACTCTAAAGAAAGAGCATGATAATCCTATCAATGATTCTAATCCTAGGTATCCTGGTATCAGATCTAAAGTAGATCCTGTCTTACAAGAAAGAATTAAAACTGAGTTGGAGTTAGGGTTACTACTAGAGATCAATCAATTTGAAGCTTGGTATCATTTGACATCAGGTATTCATGGTGAAGGATTATATCATAATGATACGTTTCAGTTATCTGGAATGATATATCTGAATGATAAAAATCCTATTCCAGATGAGTCTGGAACTTATATTGGTAAAAGATTATCCGAATCTAAGATGGGTAAACCTTATGCTGATGCTTGTTCATCACATGATGAGGAAGTTATCACAGCATTTAGCACTATCAAGGAAGAGTATAACCGTACTAACTTTGAGACACTTCATGTCATTCACAATTATTATAATCGTCTGGTAGCATATGAAGGTAGAACACCTCATAGAGCAGGATCTTATTTTGGAACTGACTTTGAAGACTCAAGGTTAACATTGACCTTCTTTTACGATACTAAATAAAAATAACTAAGGAGAGTCCTATGGAAATTGCACTTGTAGTATTAACCGTTATTGGTGCTTTTATTCTTGGTATAACCGTTTCGTGGTTGGCAAAAGGTTACGTTGAAGATTACATCGAGAACGCTGCCTATTCCAAATCAGTCACACATCCTGAGATGTTTGATGAGAACGGTGACATGTTACATGATGAATTGATATATGTTCGCAGAGAAAATCCGTGGACAGAATTAGATTCCGATAATGACGATGATGATTAACTAATTATGGCAACACAACAACTTGAAAATAGTAATCCTAGATTACTAATTACTGAGATCTTACGTAAGGTCTCTAATGCAAAGACTAAAGCAGAAAAAGTAAAACTACTTAGAGATCATAACTCGAATGCTTTACGTCAAGTTTTAATCTGGAACTTTGATGAGAGTGTAATCTCCATGATACCCGAAGGCGAAGTTCCTTATACACCTAATGATGCACCTGTAGGGACAGATCATACTCGTTTAGAAACCGAGTACAGAGGTCTCTTTAGATTTGTAAAAGGTGGACAAGATTCTCTCAAGAGAACAAAGAGAGAACAGATGTTCATACAACTCATAGAAGGGTTGTCTGCACCAGAGGCAGAACTAGTCTGTCTTATAAAAGATGGTAAACTTACATCAAAGTATAAACGTATTACTAAGGCAGTAATCCAAGAAGCATTCCCACAAATTATCTGGGGTAATCGTTCATGAGTATTACTGTTATTAAGAAAGACTGCAAGGTAGAAGATGCAGCAGATACCAGTCTGCCTTATACTGCATACTTGGTAGAGTATAAGAAAGATGGTGAGTCTCATTATGATCTTGCTATGTCTGCAAAGCAAACAGATTTGTTTGATCATTACTATGATGCATACAAGAAAGATTTTGTGACATTTAAACAATCTGAAGGTAGAGTTTCACCTAACCTATGGCAAAATCCTACTCAAGCAAAGAAACCTAAGAAGAGAGGTAGACAATGACTGTGTACCTTAATCCTAAGCAAGAGACTAAGGAAGAAAAGGAACGCAGAGAGACTCAAGAAGCGGTAGGTAGTATCGCTAACTTCTTCCTTAAACCTCTTATCCTGTGGCAATGTTGGAACTGGGTAATACCTGGTGTCTTCGGACTACCTCCTTTAGGATACCTCAGTTCATTGGCACTCTATGTAATCTCTAGAATTTTATTTGATAGAAATGAAAGTAAGTTTAATCAGTAATACACCTAACGCAGAACAACAAATTGGATACATTGCTAGAGTATCCAACCCTAACAATCAAGACAACCCTAAAGTATCAGGTCTATTAAAGTATTGTATCAAGCATCAGCATTGGTCAATCTTTGAGCAAGCACACATGACTCTAGAGATAGAGACAACTCGTGCTATTGCTGCACAGATACTTAGACATAGGTCGTTTACTTTCCAAGAGTTTAGTCAACGTTATGCTGATAGTAGTTTACTTGCTGACAAAATTCCTTTACCAGATTTGAGAAGACAGGACGTAACTAATCGTCAGAAATCTATAGATGATCTTGATCCTCATAAGAAACAGAAGTATGAGATATGGATGCAGCATCATTTCAAAGAGACAATGAATGTATATAAAGAAATGCTTGATGATGGTGTCGCTAAAGAATGTGCAAGAATGATATTACCTATGGCAGTTCCTACTCGTATCTACATGACAGGAACTATCCGTTCTTGGATGCACTACATAGAACTAAGAACAGGACATGGTACTCAGAAAGAACACATGCAAATAGCAGAAGAATGTAAGAGAATTTTTGTTGAACATTATCCTATTATCTCGGAGGCAATGGAGTGGTAACATTCTCAAAAGAATTAAAACTAGGAACTAAGAAGTCACACTCAGCAGCAGAGAACACTAAGTTTGTTGGTTCTTTTCTTCGTGGTGTATTAAATCCAGAAGAGTATCGTAACTTACTTGCTCAGTTTTACTATGTGTATAGCACAATGGAGACTGCTATCAGAGAGTCTAAAGATACTAGAGTTAAAGCGATACATTATCCAGAGTTAGAACGTGTAACATACTTAGAAAAAGATTTAGAATATTATTACGGTCCTTACTGGAAGGATGCAATCTATAAAACTGATGCATGTTACACATACACATATAGAATTAAAGAGATTGCTGAACATGATCCTTATCTACTAGTAGCACATCATTATACTAGGTACATTGGAGATCTATCTGGTGGACAGATACTAAAAAACATTGCACAGAAAGCATTGAAACCACCTGTAGGAAAAGGACTACAGTTCTATGACTTCCCTACAATAGATGATCCAAAGGAGTGGAAGAATGGATACCGTAGTGTATTAGATGAAATGGGGTTCACAGAATCAGAAAAGAATGATATAATAACAGAAGCGAATTATGCTTTTAGATTAAACATGTATTTGTTTGATGAGATAGGGATCAACGATCCTTATCCTTTACTCACATCTATTAGAGGATTATTCAAAGTCCTTTTCGGAGGTAAATAAATGCCTATCTACCCAGTAATAAATACTAAGACAGGTGAGAAACAAGAACTCAACCTAACTATAGCAAAGTATGAACAGTGGAGAAAAGAAAATCCTGACTGGGATAAGGATTGGAATGCAGGTTGTGCTTCAGAAATGTATGGCACTCCTAAGATGAGTGACGGATTCAAAGAAGTAATGTCTAAAGTACAATCGGCACATCCCCTAGCAAATCTATCTCGTTATACCTAATGCCTAAAGCAAGAAAAGGAACTAACGCACCTAAGACTTTTCCTAATGGAATGACTGCGAAACAAATGAAACGCAAGAAACCCATAGACAAAACTTATATGTCAGAGATCAAACCTTTGACAGATAATCAGAAAGCTGTGTTTAAGTCTTATAGTGAAGGAAAAAACATTTTACTGCATGGGGCTGCAGGAACTGGTAAAACTTTTATTACATTATATCTTGCCTTGCAGGAAGTTCTTGACGACACCTCACCTTATGATAAAATAGTAATTGTAAGATCATTAGTTCCTACTAGAGAAATTGGTTTCCTACCTGGTGACCATGAGGATAAATCCTATCTCTATCAAATACCATACAAAAATATGGTAAGGTATATGTTTAGTATGCCTGATGATAATTCATTTGAAATGCTCTACGATAATCTTAGAGCACAGGACACTATAGATTTCTGGTCTACAAGTTTTATCAGGGGTGTTACTCTTGATAATACTATTGTAATAGTAGATGAGTTTAGTAACTTAAATTTCCATGAACTTGACTCTATGATCACTCGCATAGGTGAGGACTCTAAGATTATGTTCTGTGGTGACGTTGCACAAACTGATCTCACACGAGAGAAAGAAACCTCTGGCATCTCAGACTTTATTAAAATCCTACAGGCAATGGACAAAGACTTTACCTGTGTTGAGTTTGGTATAGATGATATTGTTCGCTCTGGATTAGTTAGATCTTATCTAATAGCAAAATATAATTTAGGATTTTAAATGAATTTTAATTTCGTTGATGTACCTCTTGATTTACAGGACTGCGATCCTGTTAATAAAGATGGTGTTAGGTTTTATAAAATTCCTAACGCTGATAAATATTATCCAAGTGTAACCTCAATCACATCGTTTAAGAACGCTCAATTTTTTAAAGAGTGGAGAAATAGAATAGGTGAAGACGAGGCGAATCGAATCACTGCAAGGACTACACAACGAGGGACTGCATTCCATGCTATCACCGAAGATTATATCAATGGTGAATTAAATCTTGACAAATACTTGGAAAATAATCCATTATCTGTTAGAATGTTTCAGTCCGCTAAATCAGAACTCAATCGAATCGACAACATACATTGTTTAGAAACCTTCCTTTACAGTCATTATCTTGGACTCGCAGGTCGTGTCGATTGTATCGCTGAGTTCGACGGTGAGTTAGCAGTGATAGATTTTAAGACTTCAACTAAATCAAAACACGAAGATCATATTGAACATTATTTTGTTCAAGAGACTGCATACGCAGCAATGTTTTTAGAACGTGCAGGTATTGAGGTAAAGAAAATTGTCACACTTATCGCAACAGAAGAAGGATCTACTCAAGTATTTCAGAAGTACAATCTTGATGACTATTTACAACTACTCAAATCATACATTGAGGACTTTGTTAGGGGAAAAACCAATGCCTAAAGAAGCATTAGAAGATACTTTCCTAACCCCTGTTAAGTTCTCTCAAGAGATTGAAAGACTGGTAAAGAATAGTAATGGTTTGATTACATATATCGAAGCAGTAGTTGCCTATTGTCAAGATAAAGGAATCGAACTAGAAACTGTTCCAAAACTATTATCTAAACCTCTTAAAGAACGTTTGAAGCATGAAGCACAACGTTTAAATTATATGAAACCAACTAGTAAGGGGGTATTACCTTTATGAGTGGAGATTTTTTTAAATCAAATCAGGTACAACAACAACTACAGGATATCTTTAACACATATCAAGAGGTTGCTATCCATACAGGTAGACTAGGACTGATGTCTAAGTCAGAAAAGATAGAACACATAGAAGACTGTGAGGATCTGATAGAAAAGCAAAGATTATTTTATACTAGGTTATGTTTGTCTGCACAGACAGATGATGAGGCAGCAGACATGAAGACTAGAGTTAATGCAATGTGTGAAGCATTTGGATTTAAAGATCTAGCAGATTGCATGGAGAATATGGTCAAGACGTTAGCAGATGCTAAAGAAAAAGAACTTGACAAACCCTAAATAGTACGCTACGATTACACAGTAGTATTAATACATTCAATACGGAGAATACGATTATGTCTTTTGCTTCTTTAAAGAAGGCTAGTTCTGGCAATTCACTTGCAAGACTAACACAAGAGATAGAGAAACTCAACCAACCTACACAAACAGGTGCGGATGAGAGACTATGGAAACCCGAACTAGATAAGTCTGGTAATGGTTTCGCAGTAATAAGATTCCTTCCTGCTCCCGATGGAGAGGACATGCCTTGGGCAAAGATATGGAGTCATGCGTTTAAAGGACCTCAAGGTCAATGGTATATCGAGAACAGTTTAACTACTCTCGGTAAAGATGATCCTGTTGGGGAACTTAATCGTGAACTTTGGAACAGTGGAAAAGAGTCAGACAAAGCAATCGCTAGAGCACAGAAGAGAAAACTTTCTTACTACTCTAACATCTATGTTGTGTCAGACCCTGCACATCCAGAGAACGAAGGAAAGGTTTTCTTATACAAGTATGGTAAGAAGATCTTTGATAAATTAGTCGAAGCAATGCAACCTGCATTTGCAGATGAAACCCCTATCGACCCATTCAATTTCTGGAAGGGTGCTGATTTTAAACTTAAGATCAGAAAGGTAGATGGTTACTGGAACTATGATAAGTCAGAGTTCTCTGCAGTAGGAGTGCTTGGAGGATTTGGTGATGATCAACTAGAAGAAATCTGGAAGAAAGGTTACTCTCTTGCTGAGTTTGAAAATCCTAAAAACTTTAAGTCATATGATGCACTTAAAGCACGTTTAGATCTAGTCCTTAAGTCACAGGCAAGGGTCGCACCTTCGCTTGATGAGTCTCTTGAGGACGAGACAGAAGGTAGAGGCACAACAAGAGATTGGGGTGCTGAAGTAACTGAGTTTAGACAGAAGAGTGCAGTCGCTGTACCTGCTTCTGAAGAAACAGATACACTATCCTACTTTCAATCCTTAGCGGAAGAGGACTAATTATAAACTGGCACAAGGGGGAGTTTACATCGCTCCCCTTTTTGCTATAATAAAGGCATACTTAAAGGAGACTAATGAAACTTGCACTCGCTGCTGTTTTACTATTAAACCCACTTGCTGTCCTTGCTGATGATTATCAAGCAGGATACTCGACATCAAGAACTTGTTTTAAAACAGAATACAGAGAAGAATATGTACCAGGTAGTATTGACAGTCCTGGTTTTGTCAAGTCATGGAACGAGACAGTAGAGGTTCCATGTGCAGGAAACCCTGTAGCAAACTCACCTGTATATCGTAGACATGTTACAGTATACAATGAGGTAGATGAAAATGACTGCTCAGATGGAGCAGCAATCGGTGCACTTCTAGGTGGTGGACTTGCAGGTTATGGATCACAAGGTAAAGGCAGGTGGTGGGCAATCCCTGCAGGTATCATTGGTGGTAGTGTGATAGGATGTGGTTTAGATGGAGGTTAAAGAAATGTCACTACCTTTCTCAGATGTAGGTAGAATAGATATACCTGCATTTGGTTCATTCTATACCAAGAAAGAAGTAGATAAACTTGTTCGGAAAGCAGTAGAGGAAGCTGTTGCTGAAGCAAAAAGGATAGATGAAGAATCTATGCGTAAGCATAACAGAGATGCTACAATTATCTCTATGATTCTAGGATTCACAGCACTCTCATTATTTGTAGATGGTTTGCTAAGATTGTTAGGAATCATTCCTCCTTTCATGCACATAGATATTGATGTTCTTGATAAGATTGCTGAAAGAGTAGAGGTTGATGTGATTGACAAAATTACACAAGTTAAATTACCCTTTAGATAATGATTGACGTTATTGATGATCTCTTTGATGAAAGATTCTTACATAATTTCTTTCCCATTGTGACTGACAAGATCCCTCTTACCGCAGGTAACACTGCAAATCGAGAGGGTTTTCCTTACGGTGATACATCATCCCATAGGTTATTCGGAAGTCAAATATTCCAAAGAGAAAACTTAAATAGAACTACAATCTTGAGTCCTTATGCTCAAGATTTTTTCGACATGTTTGAAGCAGTTCAATTAAGAATGAAAGAAGAATTTTATTTATATTATATTTCTCTTAATTGTCAGCATCAATTTTGTGAAGGGAGTTTCCATACTGATGGAGACTCCAATCAAAAAACTATTATGATTATGTTAAACCCTACTTGGAAACAAGATTGGGGTGGAGAATTTGAAATCCAAGATCCATTTGCAGAGGGTACTAGAATCTATCAGTATAAACCTGGTAGAGTAATAGTATTCCCATCCCATCTAAAGCACAGGGGACATGCTCCAACTCAAGAGTATGGATATAGATATACTGTGGTCTTTAGAGTTAAATAATTAAAATTTATTATGACTATCCTTGCAATTTTTATTATCATTTTTATATTAATAATAATGTTAAACTATTATAATCCACACTAATGGTATTTTTTCCCCTTTTATTTTTAATATCACTGGTAGTCTTGTTCATCATGGCATTAAACCTGATGTACAGAAACATGACTAGTATTAATACTATGTTAAACACTCCTGTAAAAAGACCTCATCCAGAAATGACTGATGTAAAAAGTGGCGATGAATTACTTGTTGTGAAATTCAAACCAGAGGTTGACGCAGAGGGGACAGTTGACCTACAATTTATACCAGACCGTTCGTTGGAAGATCGGATGCTAAACAAAGCGTTAGAAAATAGAATCGCTGAGTTAGAAGATGAAGATGATGATGACGACGGTGACATACCTGCACGTATTACACCACTAAAATAATGGTAAACTTTTTTCTATCTTGCCCACCAGTATATACTTTGCCAGGTACATGGCAAAAATGGGATCCTGAGACCTGTAAAGCATATGTTATTCCTATAGGTCATCTACAAGGAGGTGCTGCCTTCTTAGTATTCATAGGAGTATGTGTGCTTGCACTTCTAGGGTATGGTATCTACACTACCTTTGGTAGAGGTGGTA
>MDTG01163594.1_pt1 | contig 10159 bp, 11 predicted proteins | sample 811421 | NCBI WGS metagenome assembly MDTG01 (sample SAMN05326645, study PRJNA326480) | marine metagenome | isolation source: seawater | place: Pacific Ocean: South East | collected 2011 | reverse complement strand
TTTTTCTTTTTTAATAATTTCTAAGGCATCAAGTGAAGATTTGCCACAAACTCCACATGATGAATTTGTTAAAAAATCTCTTTTTATTTTAGAAATATTAATATTTTTTGAATTATTTAAAGTAATTAGTATTTTATTCTGAATATTATATTGACCAACTTTTTTTCCAATACTCTCTATTTTTTCTATTTCATTTATGTTTTGAATTATTTGTTCGTTAAATAAAAAACCTCTTACTAGATCCTCATCATGATTTGGTGTTCTCATTGTAATTGATAGGCTGCTTGTTATCCACTTATTTTGATCTTGATATTTAAGCGAAATTTCAAGAGGTTCCTCTATGGAGATTAAATCATCTGTATTCTCAAATTTATTTTTTTTAAATTTGAAAACTTTGTACTTAGAATTCATTAAATCATTTTAACGGATAATTCTTTTTAAGTAAAAATTTATTAATCAGAATTGCTAATGAAATTATAATGATACATCCAAAAATTATTGGACTTAGTAAATAATCATATGAAACACTTCCAATAATTACCATTATTGGGTTACCCCCAGCAGGTGGATGAACGATATTTAACAAAATCATTAAAAAAATTCCAACTCCTACAGCTAGTGCTATATTGATATACAAAGGTAATGGGACTAACGAAACAAAGACTACACCAACAAGTGCTGTTACTAAATGACCAAAAAAAACGTTTTTTGGTTGGGCAAATGGACTTTCAGGAAAACCAAATAATAAAACCATAGAAGACCCAAAGGATCCAGCTATAAATAAACCTAGAGCGCTCTTATAAGTTAATACAGTAAGTACTCCGATAGTGAATGCCGAAAATATTCCAGCTAAAAAAGCTTTTTTAAAAATTTCTTTATTAATTTTAATCATTATATTTTTAAAGCTTTAAGTACAGTTTTTATTGGAAGAAGCAAGCATTCTTTTCTAGACATATTTTTCTTATTAAATATGTCTAAAAAAACTTTCCAATTTTTTTCAAGTACAATTTTAGTGTTTTCAAATATATCATCACATGAAATTAAAAATCTCTTAATATCATCAATACTTTTATTTTTAATTTTTTGAGAAAGTAAACTGACAGATGCTTGGCAATACACACAAGATTTACATTGGTAGCCCATATCTATAACTTTATTATTTTTTACTATTAAGCTAATTTCCATTTCATCTCCACAAATTGGGTTTTTATTTTTTGATCGATGAGTAAAGTTATCTATAATTTTATTATTCTCAGTGTTTGATGCTATTTCTAAAATTTTTAAATCCATATTAATTCTTTAATTCAAATTTTAATGTTTTATATTTTAATTATGAATATTAACAATATTTTAGGAGTTGTGCTAGCAGGCGGCAAGTCACAGAGATTTGGTCAAGACAAATCTCAAGTAAAATTACAAGATAAGTTGTTAATAGATTATATTCTAAGTGAAATTGTTAGTGAATTTAATGAAACATTAATTATTGCTAATAATCCAATTAACTTCATGCAATCAAAAAAAATTTCAGTTACTAAAGATTTTAAAAATGATCTAGGTCCACTTGGAGGAGTTTTAACCGCAATGAAATGGATAAAAGAGAAAAATAAAAAATATAAATGGATTTCAACTTTTCCAGTAGACACACCTTTTTTTACAAAAAAAGAGCTTAAATTTTTTTATGAAAATATAAACATTAATGAAAGTAAACTTTTTTTTGTAAGAAATATGAAAACAAGACATAATATCTTTGGTCTTTGGTCATTAGATTTGATGGAAAAGCTAGAAAGTGACTTGTTAGAAGGCAAAAGAAAAGTTGAAGTTTGGGCAGATTCAGTTGGCGTGAGCATAGTGAATATTGACTATAAAGAACCAGATCCTTTCTTTAATATAAATACTATGGAAGATTTAAAAAGAGCAATTAAGATAATAAACAATGATTAGTTATAAACAATCAATAAAAATTTTGAATAAATCAACTATTAAAATCAAAGATGAAACTATAAAAACTAACAATTGTTTAAATCGAGTTTCAGCAGAAAATGTCAAAAGTAAAACAAATAATCCTTCAGAGAATAATGCTGCATTTGATGGATTTGCAATAAGGTCTTATGATACTAAGAATATAAGCAAAAAAAATAATAGATTATTTAAAATATTAGGCACAATCGCAGCTGGAGATAATCCAAAAAATAGAAAAATAAAAAAATTCCAAGCAATTGAAATTATGACTGGAGGATTGTTACCAAAAGGTCTAGATACAATTATACCGATTGAGCAAATAGTTTTTTATCCAAACAAAAAGAATCCGAAATATATTTTGATTGATAAAAAAATTAATAAATATCAGCATGTTAGATTTAAAGGATCAGATTATAAAAAAAATGATTTAATTATAAAAAAAGGAACTATCTTAACATCAAATCATTTATTAGCCTTAAAGACATTAGGAATTAAATATATTAAAGTAAAAAAAATTCCAAACATCATTTTTTTTTCTACTGGTAATGAAATAACAAATCAAGAAAAAATCCCAAATTGGAAAGTAAGAAATTCAAATAGTTATTATATTCGATCAATAGATAAAAATTTTTTATTTAATTTTACTGAAGGAGGAATTTTAAAAGATAAAGATGCAAATTTTTTTGAAAAACAAATTAAAAAAATCTTTAAATCAAAAATTGATATTATAATTACCTCTGGTGCAGTTTCTGCAGGAAAATTTGATTATGTACCAAAAATAATTAGAAAATTTAAATTATCCAATTATTTTAAAGGTGTATCTATAAGACCAGGCAAACCAATGTTGTTTGCAAAGATAAAAGGTAAACAAAAAGCAATTTTTGGTCTCCCCGGTAATCCAATTTCATCAGCGGCATGTTTTAGATTTTTTGTTTATCCTTACTTAGAGAGTTTGCTAGGTCTTACAAAAGAAAAACCATTTAAAGCAATCTTAAAAAATAAGTTTACAAAAAAAGAGAATTTTACTCGATTTATCAAAAGCAATATGAATACAACTAAAAATGGTAAAATTGAGGTTGAAGTTTTAAAAGGACAGGAGTCCTTTAAAGTACAGTCATTCGTAAAATCAAATATATGGGCAATGTTTCCATCTGGTAAATCTAAATTCAAGAGAGGGGAAATTGTGAATTGTTTTTTCCCCAATCATTCAAATAAAATTTTATTTTAACAGATCTCATTTTTGTTGTAGTTCTGGCTTTTAAGAATTAAATATTCATAATGATTGAACTTAAAAATGAAAAAATAGCTGTTCCAGTTGTTTTGTTTGCCGGACTTCTATGGTCTTTTGGACCTTTAGTGGTTAGATATATGAATGATCCACATTTAGTCCCTTGGCAATATATTTTTGGTAGAGGCTTAACAATTTTTGTAATCTTAAATTTGTATTTATATTTTGAGGAAGGAATAAATTTTTATAAAAATTATAAAAGAATAGGAAAATCGGGATTTCTTGGTGGCATAGGGTTAGGAATCGCAATGATTTCATTTATTTACTCAATTACAAATACTAGCGCAGCAATCACACTTTTATGTTTAGCAGCAATGCCTTTTTTTACTGCATTATTAGCTTTTTTGTTTTTAAAAGAAAAGATTTCATTAAACGTCTGGATATCAATTATAATTGCCACAATTGGAATAATAATAATGGCATTAGGCAACAATGAAAAAAATTCTTTAGTGGGATTTGTTTTTGGAATTACATCTTCTATAGGTTTTTCAATATTTTCAGTTACACTTAGATGGAGAAAAGAAACTCCTAAATTTACTACTGTTGCTATAGCTGGTTTGTTTTGTTTTATATTTGCTACATTTATGATTTTAATTACAAAGCAATCTTTTTTTGCATCAAGTTATAACAGTGCGATGTTTTCAGTTCATGGGACCATTGTGTGTTTAGGATTAATTTTATATTCTATTGGTTCAAAGGCAATTCCAGCAGCGGAATTAACCTTGTTATCTTTAACAGAAGTTATTGGTGGAATTTTTTGGGTATGGTTACCACTTTTTGGAATTAATGAGGTACCTTCTACAAATACAATAGTTGGTGGTTTTTTTCTTTTTATATCAATCATTTATTATAGTCTTATAATGAGATGGAATAAAAGATATATTGCGCTTAATTAAAATCAAAGAAATTTATGGAAAGACCTGATTTTTTTACATTTAAAAATGGTGAAAAAGCAAAACTTCCTTTTTCAGATAAAGAATATGATCAAAGACTAAATAAATTACGAATAGTAATGGATAAAAAAAATATTGATATGGTAATCTTAACTTCAATGCACAATATTGCTTATTATACAGGTTTTATTTATTGTTCATTTGGTCGTCCATATGGGTGCATTATAACAAAAAAAAAAAATTTCAACTATTTCTGCGAATATTGATGCAAGTCAACCTTGGCGAAGATCAAGTTGTGATAACATTATTTATACAGATTGGAAAAGAGATAATTTTCTTAAAGCAATAGTGTCTATTATTGGAAGAGATGATCCTCCAAAGATCATTGGCATTGAACATGATCACATAACTTTAGATATAAGAGAAAAAATTGGTTCAATTTTCTCTTTTTCAGTTTTTAAAGATATTTCGAAAGATTTAATGAGCTTGCGAATGATAAAATCCAATGAGGAAATAAAAATTATAAAAAATGGAGCAAGAATTGCAGATATTGGAGGTGAAGAGATTACAAAAAATATTAAAGAGGGAAATTCAGAATTAGAGATTGCTATTGCAGGTAGAGATAAAATGGAAAGAGAGATAGCAAAAACTTATCCTGATGCAGAATATATGGATACTTGGGTGTGGTTTCAATCAGGTATAAACACTGATGGAGCCCATAATCCAAAAACAAACAGAAAATTAATCAAAGGTGATATTTTATCTTTAAATACTTTTCCAATGATATCAGGGTATTATACTGCCTTAGAGAGAACATTATTTTTAGATCATATTGATGATGAATCATTAAAAGCATGGGAAGCAAATGTTAAGGTTCACAAAAGAGGACTAGAACTCATTAAACCTGGTGTTAAATGTTCAGATATCTGTCATGAACTTAATGAATTGTTTTCTGAACTTGGATATTTACAATATAGAACTTTTGGTTACGGACATTCGTTTGGAGTTCTTTCACATTTTTATGGTAGAGAAGCAAGCCTAGAACTAAGAGAGGATATTCACACGGTTTTAGAGGAGAATATGGTTATATCAATGGAACCAATGATTTTAATTCCTGAGGGTAAACCAGGTGCTGGCGGGTATAGAGAGCATGACATTTTAATTATTGGTAAAGACGGAACAGAAAATATAACCAAGTTTCCTTTTGGGCCAGAACACAATATTATCAGTGGATAAATATGACAAAAAAAAACACTATCGTTAATAGTTGGAATGAATGGGATCCACTCAAACATGTCATAGTGGGCAAAGCTGATGGAACTTGTATACCAGCGCCAGAACCTGCTTTAGATGCTAAAGTTCCTGAAGATTCAGATATGAGGGGTAAATTTGGTCCGAGAACTAAAGATACCATAGATAAAGCTAATGAATTATTAAATGATTTTTCTAACATGTTAGTTAACCGTGGAATAAAAGTAGATAGACCATCACCTATAAACTTTAATCAAAAAACATCAACACCAGACTGGGAGTCTGAAACTATGTTTGGTTGTATGCCACCAAGAGACGTTTTACTAACTGTAGGAAATGAAATTTTAGAGGCAACAATGAGTTATAGATGTAGGTGGTTTGAATATCTTTGTTATAGACCTCTTTTAAAAGAATATTATAACCTAGATCCAAATATGAGACATGAATCTGCTCCTAAGCCGAGATTGACAGATGAAGATTATCGAAAAGATTATTTATCAGACAAAATAGGTATTCAAAAAAGATTAAAGTGGACTGAGGAAAAATTTTTTGTAACAACAGAAGAAGAACCACTTTTTGATGCCGCTGATATATTAAGATTTGGTAAAGATTTAATTGTTCAACATGGTTTTACCACAAATTTAAAAGGAATTGATTGGTTAAGAAGACATTATAAAGATCATAGAGTTCATGCAGTAAATTTTCCGGGTGATCCTTATCCAATTCATATCGATGCAACTTTTACACCTATTAGAGAAGGTTTAATAATCAATAATCCACAAAGGAGACTTCCAAAAGAACAAAGGAAATTATTTGAAAGTAATGGTTGGGAAATAATTGATGCAGCACAACCTGCTCATAATGAACCACCACCACTATGCTACTCATCTGTTTGGCTATCAATGAATGTTTTAGTTCTTGATCCTAAAACAGTCTGTGTTGAAAAAAGTGAAAAGTACCAGGCAGAACAATTAGATAAACTTGGAATGGAAGTAATTCCTGTAGAACTTAGAGATGCTTATGCGTTCGGAGGAGGACTTCACTGTTGCACTGCAGACGTTTATCGTGAAGGAAGTTTAAAAGATTATTTCCCAAAACAATAATATGATTTGCAGTAATGAAAAATAGAAAAATCTCATTAATCTTTATTTTTGTAGGATTTTTAATTTCCTGCATCTATAGTATTTATATAATTTCTAAATTTGACAAAAATTTTATAGGATCCAATGGATCTATTCAAAATTATATTATTAAAGGAGACACAAAAGTTTATTTTGAAGAAGCAGATTTAATACAAAAACAACTAGAAAAAAATATTAATTTTTTAAATACTGGATCCGAATATAAAGTAAGTTTTCTTTATCCAAGACTTTTAGCAATTTTTTTTTATACAACTGATGAAAAGATAAAAATAAATGACCAAAATAATGAAAATATTGAAATATATAATACCAATAATAAAAAATTATTATTTCTATTTTTACAATCTATCTTTTACTATTTTTGTGTCTATATTTTTTTTAAAAAAGTTTTCAAAATAATTAGTAATAAAATTTTAAATATTTTAGTTTTTTTTCTTTGTTTTGAGCCTACAATTTTACAATTTCATTCACACTTTCTTACAGAGTCTATTTATCTTGGTTTGTTAATTTTACTTTTAAGTTTTTTACTTGATTATAAAAAAACTTATAAATATTTGATTTTTTTGGGTTTAGTTATTGGGGCAATGTATTTACAAAGAACGGTCGCAATATTTTTAATATTTCCAATTATTATCTATTTCTTTCTAAAATTTAAAAGATTGGATATTTTATTGAAATCTATTTTTTTTATTTTTATTGGACAAATGATTATTTTAACCTCTTTAGGTTATGCAAATTACAAGCGTTCAGATATTTTTTATATTACTCCAAGTCAAACAAAAAATACTATGTGGTGGTATTTACATGACAATATTGTTTCATCCGCAGACAAAAATAGCTTAACTAACGCTTCCCAAAAAAGACTTAATGACAAAAAAAAGTGGATCGAAGATAACAACATTAATCTAGAAAATGAGAGAGATAGACTTAAATTATATGATTATTATCAAAATTACATTTTTAAAATATTTAAACAATACCCTTTAGAAAGCATTAAGATTATAACTTGGAAAACTTTACAATCATCAATTTTAGATCCAGGCATGGTGTATTCAACAATTGGAGCAGATTATACTAAGAGTAAATATTGGGAAGATAGCATATTTAACTTTACAGAAAGAATTATCTATTCATTAACAATTTATATTTTATCAATAGTAGGAATGATTTATTTTTTTAGAAAAAAAGATTATTTAATTCCCTCTTTATTTATATTGTTTGGACTTTATCATATAAGTGTTTTGGGTTGGGTTGGAGCTTCAAGGTATTCTGTTCCATCAATTGTATGTATTAGCTTAATTTTTGCTCAGGGATTAGTTACTATCAAACAATATTTCAATAATAAGAATTAAAAATTGCCTTTTTTTGGTGACCCTTTGTAGAAAATTTCCTGTAAATTATCATTTTCACGTTTTTTTATCTTTAAATCTAATTTATCTAGAAGCTTATCAGGTCTTCCAATCTTTTGATGATTATTAAATTCATCTATTCCCCTTGCTAATTGTACACTATTTTTTCCTAAAATTTGTTTGACGTTTGTTCCAATATAGCTCTGAATAACAAAACCTATTCTTCTATCATTACTTTGATTCAAATCTGAACCATGAACAACTGTAGGATGATGTAATGACATTTGTCCAGCTTTTAGTATTAATGGAATTGTTTTTTTTCTAGGAACATTACTTACAGTTTGACCTCTAGTTAAAAGATTTCCTTCATTAAACATTTGATCATGTTCCTTTAAATTATCTTTATGAGAACCAGACCACATTCTCATACATCCGTTCTGTTCATTTGAGTCTGTAATAGCCACCCATGCAGTAACCCAATTAAGTGGTTCTAAACCAATGTATTTGGCATCTTGGTGATAACTAACAAAACCTTTTTCATTAGGATTTTTGATAAATAAAGTTGTACCACATACTAGAATATTTTCTCCTATGATACTTTGGACAGCATCTAAAATTTTAGAATCATGAGTTACTTCGTCTAATAATGGTGAAATTAGATGTGCATTATATCTTCCTGATTTTTCCAATTCATGTGGAATTTTTTTTTCTATAAATTCAATTTCATTTCTAATATCTCTTGCTCTGTTTTTTGAAAAAATATCTATGGGTGATACAAAACCCTCATCACGATATTGTTTAAGTTGATTTGATGATAAATAAGTCATATTATTAAAAGATTATATGAGCTGCTCAATTTCTTCAATTAATTATTGTCCGGTAAAATCTTTATCATTTCAAAGCTTAAACTCATGTGAAATAAAAAAAAATATTGGAATTTTAGGAGATAGAATGTTTGCTTTTTCAAGAAGTATTGACTTAGATAAAGCAAAATTTATCGAGAAAGATCCAAAAGTTAGAAAATTAAATAATTTTCTTACTCTTAAAAACTCACCAGTTTTAAATAAATATAATTTTACTTATAAAAAGGGAAATTTGTCGTTAAATTTAAGAGATATAGAAATTATTTCTATTCCTGCTAATGATGAGAATAAAAGGTTAACTCTATCAAATAAACTATTAGATTTAGAAAGTTCATTGAATAAACCTATATATCTATTGAGTAATCAGGAATATCCATTTTTTGACACAAGTCATTCAAGCAATATATTTAATTCTATATCCTTAATTAATTTAAATAGTGTTAAAGATTTTGGAAAAAAAATAAATGAGACAATAGAACCTCAAAGGTTTAGAGGGAATTTTTACATAGATAACCTTGAGGCCTGGGAAGAAAGAAATTGGATAGGTAAAATTATTAAAATTAATGGTGTTTCATTTAAAGTAGAGAAAAATATTCCAAGATGTGTAGCAATTAACTTAAAGCCTACCACTGATGATAGCAGTATAAATTTACTTCATTCTTTAAAAAAAACTTACAATCATTTTGATATGGGCATTTATCTAAAGGCATTAGATAATGGAAAAATAAATATTTTAGATAAAATTGAAATTATTTAATTATTTTATCAACTTCTGATTGTAATTTTTCAAGTATACATTCTGTTCCATTTTTGATTTAATTATTAATAATATTAAACAAACACAAGGGGAGAATAATACAATGAGATTATTTAAGTCATTAACTGTTTTAGTTGTGCTTATATTTTCTGTTTCTTCAGTTAATGCAGCAACTTTAACTGATAGATTGAAAGATGGACATAAACTAAGACTTGGTTTTGGTACAGCAGTGCCATGGGCATATGCTGGAGATAATGGTGAAGCTTTAGGTTTTGTAAATATGATTGCTTTAACTGTTCTTGAAGAAATGGGTATCACTGAACATGAAACAAAAGTATTTGAATGGTCAGGATTAATTCCAGGAATAAATGCTAATAGATCAGACATGATTACAGGTGGTATGTATATTCTAAAAAGCAGATGTGCAAATATCAATTTCTCAGATCCGATAGGTGTATTTGGTGATGCAATGTTAGTACCAAAAGGAAATCCTAAAAATATTAATAACTATGCAGATGTAATTAGTACTGGTGCAAAACTAGTAACTGGCGCAGGCTTTAACACTGTTGAAGCTGCAAAAAAATTTGGTGTACCTGATAGTCAAATGCTATTGGTAGAAGGTGAAGTTGGAATTCTTGCTGCAATGAAGGCAGGAAG
>MDTG01135915.1_pt1 | contig 10159 bp, 11 predicted proteins | sample 811421 | NCBI WGS metagenome assembly MDTG01 (sample SAMN05326645, study PRJNA326480) | marine metagenome | isolation source: seawater | place: Pacific Ocean: South East | collected 2011 | reverse complement strand
TCAATATGTCAATATAACTTACCTAAAATGAAAGAACTTTTATATCTAAAAGATGATCAATTAAAAGATTTAATTGAAAAACTATTTATTAGTAACAGAGAGACTTTTTCTGATGCAAAAAAAGTTTTAGACAAGTATTCAATTGGTTTGGCCCATCATAAGGTCATACATTTACTTTCGATGTACAAAGGAATTTCAATTTCAGAACTTTTAAAAAGACTAAAAGTAACAAAACAAAGTCTTAATAGAGTTTTAAATGATTTAATTAAGCTTGAAATTATTTTTTTTAAAAAAGATACTGTAGATACAAGAATTAAACATATATTTCTTAATGAAAAAGGTGAAAAATTATTTTCAGAAATATTTAACACCCAAAAAAAAAGAATTTATAATGCATTGTTGAATTCTAGCTCAGAAGAGGTAATTAATTTTGATAATGTTTTAAAAAAAATTATTAATGGATAAGTTTATTGCACATATCTTAGTGGTTGACGATGATGATGGAATTAGAGGCCTTGTTAAGAAATATTTAAATGAGAATAATTTTTTAGTTTCAACCGCAGATAGTGCGGAAAATGCTTCTGAAGTAATTAAACTAATAAATTTTGATTTAGTAATACTGGATATTATGATGCCGGGCAAAAGTGGTTTAGAATTCATACAAGATCATAAGCAAAAATTAAATACCCCTGTCATTCTTCTTACTGCTAAGGGTGAGGCTAACGAACGAGTTGAGGGACTCGAGATTGGAGCAGATGACTATTTGGCAAAACCTTTTGAACCAAAAGAATTATTACTTAGAATAAAAAATATACTTAAAAAAACTAAATTTATAGAACAAAAAAGAGTTATAGAATTTGAAAATGTAAAAATTGACTTGAATAAACTTTTAATAATTAAAAATAATAATGAATTTAAAATAAATAATACTGAAAAAATCATTTTAGAAAAAATGATTAATAGCCCAGGTAAAATTTTTAAAAGAGAAGATATTGGTAAATTAATTGATTTAGATAAAGAAAGATCTATTGATGTAATTATAACTAGATTAAGAAAGAAAATTGAATTAAATCCAAAAAATCCAAAATTTTTACAAACAATTAGAGGAGAAGGTTATGTTCTCTGGATTGAGTAGTTTTTTAAAAAGAATATTACCTAAAAGATTATTTTACAGAGCACTTTTGATAGTTGCAATTCCAGTCATAGTTTTGCAATTGATAATCACAATTGTTTTTTTTGATAGTCTTTGGATAAAAACTAATAAAGGTATGACTAAAACTTTAGTTAAAGAAATAAGTACATTTATTGAAGTTTACGATAATGAAAAATCAGATAAAAAAGAATTATCAGATCTTTTTTCATTATTTTTAGACTTAAATATTGAACTTATTGAGAGCGAAAAATTTAAAGATACTTTTAATGAAAGATGGTTTAGTCCAATAGATCGAACTTTAAGAAGAGAATTAAAATCTAATTTCGGGCATGGAAAATATTGGTTTGATACTACAAATTATAAAGAATTAATTGATTTACAAATAAAATATCGAAATGGATATTTTAGATTTTTAGTACCTAAAGATCGTGTTACTAGCTCGTCTGCAAGAATATTTGCACTTTGGATCACTGTTCCAGCAATAATAATGATTATTATTTCATTAATTTTTCTAAAGAATCAAACAAGACCAATTACTAATTTAGCCCGCGCTGCAGAAAGATTTGGTAAAGGTGAAGAAATTGAAGAATTTAAACCTTCCGGTGCAATGGAAATAAGACAGGCAGGTCAAGAATTTGACAAAATGAGAAAAAGAATTCTTAGACACCTTAAACAAAGAAATGAAATGTTGTCTGGTATCAGTCATGACTTGAGAACTCCACTTACAAGAATGAAATTACAGTTAGCCTTCATAAAAGATTCTAGTCTGTCAGCTAAGTTAACTGAAGATATTAATGAAATGGAAAAGATGCTTAATGAATATCTTCAATTTACTAGTTCGTCTTATTCAGAAAAAGAGGAAATGTTTGATCTTTCTGAGTTAATTAAAAAAGTTATAGAAAAGTATAATAATAGAAACATATCTCAAAACTTGACACAAAGAATTTATATAAATGGAAAAAAAAATTTGATTAATAGATGTATAAATAATCTTGTGGATAATGCTTTGAAATACGCAAATAAAGTAAAAGTTAGTCTTATCAAAAAAAATACTAATCTATTTGTTACTATTGATGATGACGGACCAGGTATTCCTAAAAATGAATATGATAATGTTTTCAAACCTTTTTATAAAATTGATAAAGGAAGAGCTGACTCAAAATCAAGTGTTGGCCTAGGATTATCAATTGCATCAGATATTATAAAGTCCCATGGTGGAAATATAAAATTGGAAAAATCTAAAATGAAGGGTCTTAGTGTTAAGATTTTTTTACCTTTTTAAGAGCACTTTTCTTTTCAAATTTTTTTATTTTACTTTCCAAATTTTCTACTCTTTTTGATAGAATCTCAAATTCATCTTTGCTTGTTAGCCTCATCTTAAAAACAATTTCGTCCCGTTTAGATCTTAAGATATTTAAAAGTTCTGTGCTTAAATCTTTTGACGAAATTATCCCTTGTTCAAACAGTTTAGCAAGTCTATCAATTATAAATTTAGAGTTTTTCATAATTAGGGTATACTTTATAATTAATATTTAAAATGTTCATCAATAATTTTGACCCAGTAGCTTTTGAAATTTTTTCATTTGATATTAGGTGGTATTCTTTAGCATATATTTCAGGAATTTTAGCGGGTTGGATGTTGTGTAAAAAGATATTTATTAAAGATATTAGAGTTAATGAAAAATTTGATGATTACATAACCTATCTTATTATTGGAATAATTGTTGGCGGACGAATTGGTTATGCAGCATTTTATAATCCAAATTATTATTATAATAATTTGTTAGATATCTTTAAAATTTGGGAAGGTGGTATGTCATTCCATGGAGGCTTAATTGGTATCATTATAGTAAGTATTATTTTTGCAAGAAAAAATAAAGAAGACTCATTTTTATATATGGATTTAGTCGCTTTAGTTGCTCCAATTGGGATTTTTTTTGGAAGACTTGCAAATTTTTTCAACTCAGAATTATATGGATTGCCTACAGAAGTTCCGTGGTCAGTTGTTTTTATAAAAATAGATAATCTAACCAGACATCCTTCACAATTATATGAAGCAATATTTGAGGGTATTGTTTTGTTTTTTATACTATTATATTTTAGAAACAAAAATTTTATTCGAAAACCTGGTTTAATTTCAGCCATATTTTTGATATTTTATTCTATCTTCAGATTTTCAATCGAATTTTTTAGAGTGCCTGATAATCATATAGGTTATTTAATTTTTAATTTATCAATGGGACAAATTATAAGTATCATATTCATAATATTTGGAGTTATTTTATTTTATTTCAAAAATGAGAGCAAACAAATCAACTAGTGTCCCTCTAGATAAATTTATCGAATATGCATTATACGATAAAGCAAGGGGCTATTATATGAAAAAAAACCCATTTGGAAAAAAGGGAGATTTTGTTACTGCCCCAAATATTTCAAGACTTTTCTCAGAAATAATTGGGATTTGGATAATAACATTTTGGAAAAGTATTGGATCACCGAAAAAGTTTAATCTGTTAGAACTAGGTGCTGGAAATGGGGAAATGATGAAAGTCATTATTGAAACATTAAAAAATTTTCCAGACTGTTTTGATGCATGTAGATTTTTAATTTATGAAAAAAGTAAAATTTTGATAAAAGAACAAAAAAAAAGATTGGATGATAAAAAGGTAATGTGGATTAAAAATTTTAATCAGATTAATTCTTCTCCAACATTATTTTTAGCAAATGAATTTTTTGATGCAATTCCAATAAAGCAATATTTTAAAAAAAAGAAAAATTGGTACGAAAGATTTGTTGAATTACACAATCCATCAGGAATAAATTTTATAGAAAAAAGGATAAATATAAAAAAAATTGAAAAAGTTTTAAAATTTAAAATTTCGGAGAAACAAAATATTATTGAGTATTCACCAAATACTTTTAAATACCTAAAAAATATTTTAAAAATTATAGATAGAAAACATGGCGGTATATTAATTATTGATTATGGGTATCTGGGTTCAAAAATGCATAATACACTTCAATCAGTTAAAAATCATAAATATTCCAATGTTCTAGAGAATATAGGAGATTCAGATATAACATATAATATTAGCTTTGACTTATTAAGGAAATTTACGTCTCAATTTAACAATTTAAATTCAATTATCACAAATCAAAAAAAATTTTTAACAAGTATGGGTATAGTTCAAAGAGCCGAAATAATAAGTAAAAATATCTCCTTTTCGAAAAAAGCTGACTTATTTTATAGAGTTAGACGCCTAATAGATCAAAAGCAGATGGGCGAATTGTTCAAAGTGATGTTAATTAAAAATAAAAATAATGATTTTAAAATAGGATTTTAATTTGATTGTATCCAAAAAATTGAAAAAAGTAGAAAATTTGAGACATGGATTTTTTAATAGTAATGGCGGAATATCAAAAAAAATTTATAAAAGTTTAAATTGTGGGCCTGGATCAAAAGACTCATTATTGAATGTGAAAAAAAACTTAGAAATCGTCAAAAAAAAAATTTCTAGATCAGCTGATAAGATTATTTTAGTAAATCAAATTCATAGTAATAAATTCATATATATTGACAAAAATTATGATTTGAAAAAAAAACCAAAAGTAGATGCTATAATTACTAATAAAAAATTTTTACCTATTGCAGTTTTAACTGCTGATTGTGCCCCCATACTAATATATGAGAATAAAAAAAAAATTATTGCTGCAATCCATGCTGGATGGAAAGGAGCATTTAATGATATAGTTGGAAGAGTAATAAAATTTATGATTAAAAAAGGTTGCGCTCCAAAAAATATCACAGCTGTAATTGGTCCATCTATTTCTGTTAAAAATTATGAAGTAAAAGAGGATTTTAAGAAAAAATTTATTTCAAAAGATAAAAAAAACCTTAAATTTTTTAAGAAAGTTAGATTTAAACTTTATTTTGATTTAACAAAATACATTCATTCATTGCTCTTAAAAAATAAAATAAAAAACATAGAAACTATTAAAATTGATACTTTTAATAAAAAAAATAAATTTTTTAGTGCAAGAAGAGCTTTAAGTTTAAAACATGATGATTATGGTAGAAATATTTCGATAATTATGCTTAATTAGGTTTTTAATGAAATTATTATCCGGAAATAGCAACAAAGTTCTCAGTAAAAATATTGCAAAATATTTAAAATCAAAGTTAGTCAATTCTAGTATAAAAAAGTTCTCTGATGGAGAGATATACGTAGAAATTAATGAAAATATACGAGGAAACAGTATTTTTATAATTCAATCTATCTCATCTCCAGCTAATGATCACTTAATGGAACTTTTGCTTTGTATTGATGCCCTTAAAAGATCATCGGCTAAAAATATTACTGCGGTTATTCCCTATTTTGGATATGCAAGACAGGATAGAAAAGTTGTTCCTAGAACCTCTATTTCTGCAAAACTTGTATCAAATTTAATTACAAAAGCTGGAGCAGATAGAGTTGTGACTGTAGACTTGCATGCCGGTCAGATACAAGGTTTTTTTGACATACCAGTAGATAATTTATTTGCAACACCTATTTTTGCTAGACATGCAAAAAAAAATATTAAAAGTAAAGATATTATATGTGTAGCTCCTGATGTTGGAGGCACAGAAAGAGCTAGAGCACTTGGTAAACTCTTGAACGTAGGCCTTGCAATCGTTGATAAAAGAAGACCAAAACCTAGTCAATCAAAAGTAATGAATGTAATTGGCGATGTTAAGGGAAAAACATGCATAATAGTTGATGACATAATCGATTCAGGAGGAACAATTGTTAATGCGGCTAAGGCATTAAAAGATAGAGGTGCAAAAGATGTGTATGTTTATATTACTCATGGCGTATTGAGTGGAGATGCAGTTAAAAAAATTAAAAACTCTGTTATCAAAAATTTAGTAATCACAGATACAATTGATAATAATAAAACTAAAGGTGTTAAAAACATTGAAGTTTTACCTATTTCTGGGTTAATGGGTGAGGCAATTAAAAGGATATCAAATTCTACATCTGTTTCAGATTTGTTTAAATAATTATCTTGAGTTATTAATAAACTTGAGCTAAAACGCGTTGTTTTATGAATTCAATTGAAGCAAACATTAGAACTGACAAAAGTAAAGGTGAGCTTAACTTACTAAGAAACAATGGTAATGTTCCAGCTATAGTGTATGGCGGTGAACAGAGTAATCAAAAAATTTATATATCCAAAAAATTACTTAAAAATCTTTTAGAAAAAGAAAATTTTTTATCTAATATACTCACATTAAAAATAGATGGAAATACTCAAAATGTTTTACCACGGGAGATAAAGTATGATGTTATTACAGATGAGCCAATCCATGTAGATTTCTTAAGAGTAGTACCGGGAATAAAAATAAGAATCGAAGTTCCAGTGCAATTTATTAATCATGATAAATCACCAGGACTTAAAAGAGGTGGTGTTTTAAATATTGTTAGAAGAAAAGTAGAATTAAAGTGCCCAAGTGAAAAAATACCAGAAAATCTAGTGATAGATCTTGATGGAATAGATATTGGTGAAAGTTTTAAAATTTCATCGATACAATTAGATACTGAAGTGGTTCCAACAATTCAAGGAAGAGACTTTGTTATAGCTACACTTGCAGCCCCTACAGTGATGAAAGAACCGGAAAAACCGGCCGAGGCAGAGGCAGCAGAAGGTTCTGAAGGCACTGAAGGCACAGAGGCTGGAGCAACAGATGGAGAAAAGACTGCTGCAGATAGTGATAAAAAAGAGGCTGAGGACAAAAAACCTGCCGAAGAAAAAAAATAATTTATTAAAGTTGGATTTTAATATCAATTAAAAAAATATGCTTTTATTCGTAGGCTTAGGCAATCCAACACCAGATAGTGAAAACAACAGACATAATATCGGTTTTAAAATAATCGACTCAATTAATAAAGAATTTGGTCTATCTAAACAAAAACCAAAATTTAAAGGTTTACTAACAACAGGAATTGTAAATGGTCAAAAAGTTTATGCCATAAAACCTCTTACTTTTATGAACAACTCGGGAATTTGCATAAGAGAACTTATTGAATATTTTAAAATCAATATTGAAGATGTTATTGTTTTTCATGATGATTTAGATGTTGAATTTGGAAAAATTAAAGCAAAATTTAGTGGATCAAGCGCAGGGCATAATGGGATTGCCTCAATAGATAAATTTATAGGAAAAGAATACTCAAGAGTAAGAGTTGGAATTGGAAAACCAAAAAATAATATTGAAGTTGGAGATTATGTACTTCAAAATTTTGATGAGGATGAAATGGTTCGATTAAAAGAAATTATAGAAAATATTCTAAGTTCAATTTCAATTCTTGTAGAAAAAAAATTAGATCTTTTTTCTAGTACTGTTAATAATAAATAATGAGTTTTAAATGTGGAATAGTTGGGTTGCCCAATGTTGGCAAGTCTACTTTGTTCAATGCATTAACAAATTCAAATAAGGCTACGGCAGCAAATTTTCCTTTTTGCACAATAGATCCCAATATTGGTATTGTAAATGTTCCCGATGAAAGACTTGATAAATTATTAAAAATCTCAAAATCTAAAAAAATAATTAATACAACAATTTCATTTGTTGATATTGCAGGTCTCGTAAAGGGGGCATCTAAAGGAGAGGGTTTGGGAAATAAATTTCTTTCCCATATCAGAGAAGTAGACGCTTTAATTCATATGATAAGATGTTTTGACTCCGATGACATTCAAAATGTTAATATGAATGTTGATCCAATTAGAGATCTTGAAATTATCGAAACTGAAATGATGTTAGCAGATCTGGAATCAATTCAAAAAAGACTAGAAAAAAATAATAAAAGAAATATTGAAGATGAACAAATAAAAATTTTGGAAATAGCTTTAGACTGTATTAATAACAATAAAAATTTTTCAGAATTAAATTCACAATTCGGAAACAAACAGCTTAATCAAAGCGGTTTATTATCAATTAAACCAAAAATATTCGTTTGTAATGTAGATGAACAAAGTATTCAAACAGGCAATCAATATACAAAAAACTTTATAGAAAAATTTGGCCATGAAAATACTTTAATTGTATCAGCTGATATAGAGAATCAAATTAATGAATTAGAAATCCTTGAAAGAGAAAATTATATGAAAATGATAGGAATAGATGAAACTGGGTTAAATATTTTAATTAAAAAAGGTTATGAAATTTTAGAATTAGATACTTACTTTACATCTGGTCCTGAAGAAACAAGAGCTTGGACTATTCAAAAAAATTGTACTGCTCCAAGAGCTGCAGGAGAAATTCACTCCGATTTTGAAAAAGGATTTATTAGAGCTGAAACAGTTTCTTTTGAGGATTTTATAGCTAATGGCGGATGGGCTAATTCTAAAATCAATGGCAAAATGAGACTTGAAGGTAAAGATTATATTGTTAAGGATGGAGATGTTTTAAACTTCAGATTCAACACGTGACCAGATCTTTTTCATACTAAAATATACTAAAATAGTTAAAATTATTAAATAAACAATTGCTTTAAAACCCATTCGATGTCTTGTTTCTAGATGTGGTTCAGCGGCCCACATAAGAAAAGTAGTTACATCTTTCGACATTTGCTCAACTGTAGCCGAAGTTCCATCACCATATTCAACAATACCATCAGAAAGCGGTGCTGCCATTTTAATTTTATTTCCATACATGTATTTATTATAATAAACTCCGTCATCTAATGTTATACCGCTAGGTGGATCTTCATAACCTTGTAATAATGAGTAAATATAATCAACTCCACCGCCTCTTGCTTTAACCAAAACTGACATATCCGGCGGATAAGCTCCTCCATTGGCAGCTTGAGCAGCTTTAACGTTGTCGTATGGCATGACAAACTTATCAGATAGTTTACCTGGTCTAGTAAACATTTCTCCATCTGCATTTGGCCCATCTGTCACCTCAAAAGAGGCTGCAATAGCTTTTGCAACTGGTTCAGAAAATTCTGGCCCACCTTTTTCAGATAGATTTCTATAACTAAGATATTTCATGGAATGACAAGAAGCACAAACTTCAGTGTAAACTTGATAACCTCTTTGAAGTGATCCTCTGTCAAATTTACCAAAAAGTCCTTTAAAACTCCAATCAGTTTTTAAATACTCGACTTTTTCTGCTGAGTTTGCTGTTGGATAAACTGTAAAAAAAAAGATTAAAATCAAAGTTATTTTAAAAAAATTTTTCACTTTAAGTTATCTGTTCCCTCTTTATTTCTCGCTGTTGCTAAATTAGGTGTGCCTCCAAGCACTGATTCGGTAATGCTCATAGGTATAGGTAAGGTTTTTTCTTTATAACCAAGAACTGGAAGAACAACTAAAAAATGAAGGAAATAGTATGCTGTTGCAACTCTTGCTACTAATAGGTATAGACCCTCTGCAGGCATTGCGCCCACATAACCCAAAATCAAAACATCTGCAACTAGTATCCAATAAAATTGCTTATACAAAGGTCTAAATACTGCAGATCTTATTTTTGAAGTATCGAGCCAAGGCAAAATTGCTAAAATTAATATCGCAGATAACATTGCTACGACGCCAAGCAATTTATCAGGCACAGATCTTAGAATTGCATAAAACGGTAATAGATACCATTCTGGAACAATATGTGCAGGAGTTACCATCGGATTAGCCTCAATATAATTATCAGCGTGACCTAAAATATTAGGTGTATAAAATACAAAAAACGCAAAAACAATCATAAACATCAATAAAGCAAATCCATCTTTAATCACAATGTATGGATGGAAAGGGACAGTATCTTTTGAGGGTTTTTTAATATCTATTCCAACTGGATTATTATTTCCCGGTACGTGCAAAGCCCAAATATGCAAAACTACCAAACCTAAAATTAAAAATGGTATTAAATAATGTAACGTAAAAAATCTCGTTAAAGTAGGATTATCAACAGAGTATCCTCCCCATAACCAAGTGACAATTCCCTCACCTACTAATGGTATTGCGCTAAAT
>MDTG01071138.1_pt1 | contig 10159 bp, 6 predicted proteins | sample 811421 | NCBI WGS metagenome assembly MDTG01 (sample SAMN05326645, study PRJNA326480) | marine metagenome | isolation source: seawater | place: Pacific Ocean: South East | collected 2011 | reverse complement strand
TGGTGGGGGGATTTGCAACGGTCGCAGGTGGAGTCTTGGCTTTTTATGTTTCATGGCTTACCAATATTCCTGGTATAGCAGGTCATTTATTATCAGCATCTATGATGTCGGCTCCAGCAGCACTAGCTCTATCCAAGATTATATATCCGGAAACTGAAGCGTCACCTACGATTGGAGATGTATCAATTTCCAACGATTCAAATACTTCTAATATAATGGAAGCAATTGGGAATGGCGCAACAGATGGATTGAAGCTTGCAGCAAATGTAGCAGCGATGTTGATTGCGTTTGTTTCGATCATTGCACTTTTTAACTATCTATTATCTTTTGCAGGATTATCCATGGAGTCGATTTTAGGCTTTATCTTCAAACCCCTTGCCTGGTCAATGGGTATTCCATGGGAAGATTCATCGGTCATTGGATCTTTATTAGGTAAAAAAATCGTATTTACCGAGCTAATCGCTTTTAGCGATCTAAAAGACCTAATTGATAACCAAGCGATCTCAGAAAGGTCGGCTATTATTGCAAGTTATGCTCTTTGCGGTTTTGCTAATTTTGGCTCCATAGGTATACAGTTGGGTGGAATTGGAGGTATAGCACCAGATAGAAAAAAAGATCTATCAAAATTAGTTTTGAAGGCAATGATCGGCGGGGCGCTTGCATCTTTTATGACGGCATCAATAGCTGGTATTTTAATTTGATAGATAAATGAATATTTATTATCATTCTCTATATACTCATGGTATTGATGAAAATTCTACTTTTCCAAGAGAAAGATATGAACTTGTCAGAAATAGCCTTGAAACTGAATTTAATAAAAGATTGATAAATTTCATTGAGCCTAATAAAGCAAACATCAAAGATATTTATCTTGCTCATGATAAGGATTATGTTGATAGATTTATAAGTTCAAATCTCACAAATAAAGAAATTAGAAAAATTGGATTACAGCCATGGACTAATAATATTATAGATAGAACACTATTTATTACAGGAGGTAGTTTAAATGCTCTTGAAGATATTTACCGAGGTGATAATATTGCTTGCAATTTAGCTGGCGGAACACACCATGCTCATAAAGATATGGGTTCAGGATTTTGTATATTTAATGATTTAGCGATATGCGCCATAAAGGCTATTTTAGAATATAATTTCAAAAAAGTTTTAATAATTGATTTAGACGTGCATCAAGGAGATGGAACTGCATCAATATTAAGAGATCAAGATAATATCTATACTTTCTCTATGCATTGTGAGAAAAATTTTCCTTTTATTAAAGAAAAAAGTGATTTTGACGTTGCTCTAAAAAAATATATGACTGATGATGATTATTTGAAAATTTTAATTGAAAGTTTGAATTTATTGGAAAGTATTGAAAGTGATATAATTTTTTTTCAAGCGGGCGTTGACACGTTGATAAGTGATCGATATGGAAAACTAAATTTATCAGCTAAATGCCTGAACGAAAGAAACAATTATATATTTGAATTTTCTAAGAAAAGAATGAACCCATTATTAATATTTATGGGAGGAGGGTATAGTAGCCCAATTCATCATACAGTAAATTCCTTTCAAGATTTATTTATCTCAGCTAGTCATTATTATTTTTAAGGTGATTCAATAATAACAATTTAATCTTTTTTAATCTGCCGCCTTTAATTGCTTGGCATATTTTTTGCAATGATTACACAAATGGATTTATATGGATTATCAATTATTAAAAACTGATTTAGCAAAGCCACTATTGAATTTTGATTTAAATGAGGAAATATTTTCTTTCGTTTCAAATGATAATAGTGATAAAGTTACTGTTTCAAAACCTTCTTTACCTCCTATAGAAGAATTTATACCACTTGTTAAACAAATTTGGGAATCAGGTCAAATTACAAATAATGGAAACTTTCATAAAAAATTTGAAAATGTTGTTGGTGAATATCTAAATAATAAAAATGTATCATTGGTTGCCAATGGTACTTTAGCCTTACTTCTTGCTTTAAAAGCTTTAGATATTAAAGGAGAGGTCATAACCACACCATATAGTTTTGTCGCTACCTCACATGTTCTTAGTTGGAATGGCTTAACTCCAGTTTTTTGTGATATTAATCCTAGCACATTAAATATTTGTAGCGATAAGATAGAAGCTCTGATAACTAAAAATACTACAGCTATTTTAGCAACTCATGTCTATGGAAGGCCATGTGATCTGGAAAAAATTGAATTAATAGCAAAAAAATATAATCTCAAAGTTATTTATGATGCTGCTCATGCATTTGGAGTTAAAATAAACAATAAATCTTTACTTAATTATGGCGATGTTTCAGCAGTTAGTTTTCATGGCACAAAAGTTTTTACTACTTTTGAGGGAGGTGCTGTGGTTGCTAATAATAAAGATATCAAATTAAAAATAGATATGTATAAAAATTTTGCGTTTAAAAATGAAAATACTGTTGTTGATGTTGGCATAAACGCTAAAATGAATGAATTTCAAGCAGCGCTGGGGTTGCTTCAGTTCAAGTATTTTGATAAGTATATTAATCGCAGAAAAAAACTTTACAATTATTACTTGTCTAAATTAAAGTACGTTAGTGGTATTGATTTAAAGTTTATTCCTAAAAATATAGTCTACAATTATTCTTATTTGCCTATTTTTATAAATGAGAAAAAATTTGGAAAATCTAGGGATGATCTCTATGATCATTTAAAGTTTCACAATATTTTAGCAAGGAAATATTTTTATCCGCTAATTACTGATTTTCCCTCATACAAAAATAGTAAAAACTCTAATCATAAAAACATCCCCAATGCACTGAAAACATCTCGTAGTGTACTGTGCCTCCCGCTCCACACATCATTAAGTACTAAAATTATTGATAAAATTATTTATCTAATTAAAAATATTTAATTTAATGAATAGAGCAATTGTACTTGGTGGCACAAATGATCATATTGAACTAGCTCAAAAACTTCGAAAGTTAAATTTCTTTGTTATTATTATTGATTATCTTCCTAATCCGATAGCAAAAAGTGAAGCTGATTTATTTATCAATGAGAGTGTTACTGATAAGAATAAAGTGCTAGAAATAGCAAAAAAAAATAAAATAAGTTTTATTTCCTCAATCTGTTCTGAAGCAGGTATGCTTACTTCTGCATATGTTTCAGATAAACTTAAAATACCAACCTTAGTCAATTATGAATCAATAAAGGTTTGTACAAACAAATTATTTATGAAAGATATTTTATTACGATCAAATATACTGACACCTAGAATTTTTGATTTAAAAAAAATTAAAACAAAAAAAGATTTTAATCTCTTACCTCTTGTTATAAAGCCTGTTGATTCAAATAGCTCAAAAGGGATTTCAAAAATAGATAATTTCAATTTTTTAGATAAAGGAATTGAACTTGCGAAAAAATATTCTAAGCAAAAAAAAATTATTATTGAAGAATACATTAAAGGTAGAGAATTTTCTGTTGATGGATATATTGTAAACAAAGTTTTTTATTTACTTTGTATATCTGAATTAAAAAAAATTAAGAACAGGGATCATTTTACAATTAACGAATGTGCTTATGTAGATGATATTGGAAGAAAAATATTTGAAAAAATAACCATAAGTGCTCAAAAAATTATAAAGAACTTTAACTTATGTAATGGGCCATTGCTTATGCAAGGCATTGTTAAAGATGATGATTTTTTTGTTTTAGAATTTAGCCCTAGAATAGGAGGCGGTTCTAAAAATCAATATGTAGATACTTTGACAGAAAACAATATGATACAATTATATTTGAATCAATGTCTCAAAAAAAATAAGACAATATTAAATGAAGAAAAAAAATATAATAGCGCAACTATGAAATATTATTATTTTAATGGATCTTATTATAAAAAGACCATAAATATAAATAAGCTATTAAATGAAAAGGTTATTCTGAAATCGTTCTTTTATAAAAATAATAAAACTCATATAAATAATCAAAAATATAGCTCAGATAGAATTTTAGGAGTTTTAATTGCTTCGAATAATAATAAATCAGTGTTAGATAAAATTGTTAAAATTGAAAATACTTTAATAATTGCTGATAATGAAAATAATGACAGAAAATTTTAATAAATGAAGATTTCTATCATTGGTTCTGGAAGTGGCGGTTTTGCCATGGCTGCATATTTAGCTTCGATTGGCCATGAGGTTTGTATTCTTAGTAGAAAAATGCAAGCAGACGGCTCATTTGATTTGAATACTAGGGGAATCATTAGAAATAATTTTAAAATCAAAATAATTAAAAATAATTATAATGAACTAGTTAGATACTCTAATTTAATTCTGGTTATAACAACTGCTGATGCTCATGCAAAGATTGCAAAAAAAATCTCTAAATACCTAACTTCAGAAAAAATCATAATTTTAAGCCCTGGTAAAGTATTTGGATCATTAGAATTTTATAAGGTAATTAATCAACTTTCAGGAAAAAAACCATATGTTGCTGAAACTAATACATTGCTATTTGCGGCAAAAAAAATCGACTACAATACAGTAGAAATTTTTGGTAAAAAAGATCAAGTATGTATTGCTTCATATCCTTCCAAAAATATTTCATTTATAAATAAGATAACAAAAAAAATTTTTAATCAATACATACCACAACCAAGCACTTTACATACAGCTGTCAATAACATTGGATCAATTCTTCATCCTCCAATATTTTTAGATAAGTCTTTAATCTCATCCTTGATAAAAAATAAAAGTTTTTATTTGAATATAAATGACAAGTCTGAAAAGATGATTTTAAAATTAGATAAAGAAAGAATTGATATCGCAAAAAAACTAAATATTTACACACCATCTTTAGTTAATTGGTTTGAAAGTGTATACGGTATTCAGCCATCAAAAAATTTAAAAAATATTTTAAATAACGATATTTATAGGAAAATTAAAATCAATAATAATAAAGTTAGTAGGTATCTTTTTGAAGAAATTCCATATGGTTTAATTCCTTTAATTGAATTAGGAAATTTTCTAAATATAAATATGTCAAATATGACTAAAATATGTAATGAATCTAAGCAATTTCTAACCCCATCAATACTTAACCCTGCAAGAACATTTAAAAATTTAAATCTTAAAAAAAATGAATTAATTAGCATGATTAAAAGCAATGATTAGCAAAGATGACAATTTCGGTTTTATAAAAACTAATAATGACGCACATACATTAGGCTTGACAAATATTGGCAATCTCATAAAAGACTGCGGTCTAAAAGTTTATTATTTTGACAAAGACCTAGTTTTTGATTCTTTTCAAAAGATAAAAGATTTGAAGCTATTTAATTGCTGGCTTGAGGAAAATAAAATTACTCATTTAGGATTTAGTTACAGATTAGATCCTAATGATGCTTTTACATTTTTTGAAAAAATTTATGTATTTTTAAAACAGAATGAACATATTAGTGAAAATGGCGGATTAATAAAGAAAATGTATTTTGGGGGTTTACCAAGTTCGTCGATGATGATTAAATCTAAATTTAAATCCCTTGTATCTACATTCGATGGAAGTGAAACTCAATTTGAATCGTTATTAAAAATAGGTATTGACCAAAAGAAAATTCCAGACATCCTTAAAAAACAAGATAATTACACTATTTCTCTAAGAAATATTTCTGAAAAATTTATTAATAACAAAGAATATGAATATAGCACTTACCCTAAAATTCAAAATTATAAAGAAATGGGCAAAAAAAATGATAACGTAATGATTAGGTTGAGCAATGCAATTGAATCTAATGCTTTACCCTTAATTCGTGCACATATAGGATCCTACAATAAAAATTATAAATACGCAATCAAAGAAACCTTGACGTGGCTAAATGAACTAGCTGATTCTAACTTATTAGATATTGCTTCTATTGCAACATCTCAATTGACTCAATCCCATTTTCAAAAAAATTGGAATGGCCTCCCAAATGGTGGTGGCATACCCTTGAATACAATTGATGATTTAAATTTAATATATAACTCATCGCGCCCAATGTTACTTAGGGCATATTCTTCAACTGATGAAGTTTTAAAAAACGGCATACTATTTGACAATTATTTAAATATGGCATGGCATGCATTATCTTTTTGGTGGTTTAACATCTTGGACGGAAGAGGCCCTAATTCTTTAGAAAAAAGTCTTCGTAATCATTTTGAATTATTGAGGTGGCTTGCCAAGAATAATAGATTATTTGAACCAAATGTACCTCATCATTTTGCTTTTAGAGGTTCTGACGATTTTACCTTCATTTTATCTGGTTTTTTAGCTGCAAAAGCAGCAAAGTTGAAAGGAATAAAGGTTTTAATATTGCAATCTATGCTTAATACCCCTAAAACTACACCAGGCATAATCGATATTATAAAAAATAGAACACTTTATAAACTTGTAAAGTCATTAGAGAGTGATAATTTTAAAGTACTATTTCAGCCAAGAGCGGGTTTAGATTTTTTTTCTCCTGATATAAATCTTTCAAAAATTCAACTAGGCCAATCAACAATGTTGATGGACGATATAGTTTATGAGACAAATCAATCGCCTGAGATAATTCACGTCGTTAGTTACAGTGAAGGAAGATTTATTGCATCATCTAAAGAAGTAATTGAAAGCACTAAAATAACCAAAGGAATCTTGTCAAAATACAGAAAATTAAAACAAAGCGGTTTTAGACCTTTGGGTTTTGACATGGATGAAATTGATTTTGAAGTGAATCAAAAAATTATGAATCTTAATAAAATAATAAAATTTTTAGAAAATGAGATTAATGATCTTTATTCTCCGAAAGGTTTTTATGAAATTTTTAAAGCTGGAGTTCTTCCCGTTCCTTATTTATGGAAAGAAAGGTTGAAATATGAAAATGCCATTGATTATAATGTAAAATCAATTAATGGATCATATCAATTTATTGACTGTGAAGGCAAGCCAATTGATCCTTGCGATAGGATAATGACAGTTGTAGAAAAATATAAATCATTGTAAAGATATTAATGAAGAAAAATTTGCCCTATATTATTGTAACTCCTTCATATGTACCTAATAGTGGGGGGATAATCGCTCTACACAAATTATGTCATGATCTAAACCAAATGGGGGAGAGAGCCTACCTTCACCATTTAAATGTTGATAAAAAGAATTACTTTGAAACTAATCGAAACTACCAAACCCCTATTGCAGATGAAAATATAATAAGAAGCGATTCAATAATTTTATATCCTGAAATTGTTAATGGAAATCCATTAAATGGAAAAAATATAGTTAGATGGTTACTGAACAGGCCTGGCGAAATTGGCGGAGATGGTTATTTTGAAAAAAATGATTTAATTTACCATTATAGCTCTATCCATCTTCCTAGAGATGAAAGAAATTCAAATAAAGATAAAATTAATAATTTTTTAAGTACTCATGATATAAATTTTGAAATATTTAGAGATCACGGTGACCGGAGAAAAGGGAGTTGTTTTTTAATTCATAAGGGCAATAAAGCATTATTTGATAATAACCTTCATCCCGAGGCCATTGAATTGATAGATAATACCCCCTCTGAAGAAATGGCAAAATTATTCAATAGTGTTGAATATTTTTATTCATATGATTCTGCGACATTTATATCTGTTTTAGCCGCATTATGTGGAGCAAAAAGCATTATTATTCCAGACGGAACCAGGTCTATCGAACAATTAATGAAGGCAAAGCCCTATGGAATTGCTCATGGAGTTTCTGATTTAAAAAGAGCTATTAAGTCTTTGCATCTTTTAAAACCATGGCTTGAAGAAAAACTAAAAATAGATAAAAAGCGTATTGGGAATTTTATAAAAAAAACTCAACATACATTTAACAACAAAGAGAAAAAAATTATAAATGTAAATAATAATCAATTAACCTCTATCATTGTTTTGTCATACAACACTTTGTATTATACTAGAAAAACAATTGAATCAATTATTTTACATACTAGCGAACCTTATGAAATTATAATTGTAGATAATGCTTCCTCTGATGGAAGCGTAAAATATTTAAATTTTATTCAATTAAAATATGATAACATAAAAGTAATTTTCAATGATAAAAATATTGGTTTCTCAGCAGCTAACAATCAAGCTGCTAAATATGCTAGAGGTAGGTATTTAATGATTCTCAATAGCGATGTGATAGTGCCAAGAGGTTGGCTATCTAGCTTAATTAATTCATTGAATTTTGATAGCAAAATAGGCGCTGTAGGCACTTTAAGTAATTCGATAAGCGGGAGACAGCAAATAGATACAACATATTCAAATGAGGATGAATATATGGAATTCGCCAAAACCCTTATGAAAAAAAATAAAGGAAAAATCTTGCCTAGACGAAGATTGGCTGGCTTTGCTATTTTAATTGAAAAAAAACTATATGATGAAATTGAAGGGTTTGACGAAAGTTATAAATTAGGAAATTTTGAAGATGATGATTTTTCATTAAAAATAACTAATAAGGGATATTTGTTGATGGTTGATGAGTCATTAATTATTCATCACTATGGTAGCCAATCTTTTAAATTGAATAATATTGATTATTCTAGATCCTTAAAGCAAAATGAAAGAATATTTAAAAACAAATGGCCAAGTATAAAATATAACGAATTGCTTGAGATTGATAATAGTTTACTTGACTCGGAGCTAACTAAAATAAATGAATCATTTGAATTATTTAAAGATGAAAAATACAATGAATCCTTAGATTTAATAGATAATATATTGAATATCAGTCCACTTAGTATTGAGGCATTATATATCAAATCTTTAATATTGAGCCAAAATGAATCCTATTCTGAATCATTGGTTTGTTTAGAAAAAATAATTTCGCTTGGTCGTCCTGATGCTAGCGTTTATAGTCAAAGAGGAATCGTCTATTTGAGTTTAAAGAGTCCAGATAAAGCGATATCTTCATTCCAAAAATCTATCGGACTTGATCCATTGAATATAGATAATTATAAATTGAGATCTGAATCTTACTTAATGAATAATGATGTTGATTCAGCTATTGATTCTATTACTGAAACATTAAACATTTTTCCTGAGGATATTGATTCTCAGAATCGTTTAAAATCAATTTTAAATACCAATTAAAGAAATCATTTTGCATTATATTATTCACAAACATTTAAACTCATAAAAAATTAATTGGAATAGAAATGACTTCGAAAAAACTTAAGCCAGGTATTTCACTTTGCATGATTGTGAAAAATGAAGAGAGGTCCCTTTCACGAACCTTAGAAAGTGTAAAGGATTTAATTGATGAGATTATTATTGTCGATACTGGTTCTACAGATAACACTATTCAAATAGCAAGATCTCACGATGCTAAAGTGTTTAACTTTAAGTGGATAGATGATTTTTCTGCAGCCAGAAATGAATCATTGAGACATGCTAATTATGAATGGATATTAACTTTAGATGCTGACGAATATTTAGATAATGCATCTTTAAAGCAAATAAGAAATTCTCTTAAAAACAATCATCATCCATCAGGTTTTGAATTCAGAGTTATTAGCGATGTTGGAACACAAAATCCGAATGAATCTCGTGTAATTAGAATGTTCTCTAATGGATATGATATCTCATTTAAAAACAAGGTCCATGAGCAAATTACAAACTCAATTAAATCTATAAATGCTAAAATATTAAGAATAAATACTAGAATATTTCATGATGGTTATAATGAGAAATATGTTGACCAAAAACGAAAACAAGAAAGAAATATATCATTATTAAAAAAAATGATGGATGAAGAGCCGGACTTTTATTATTGGCCTTATAACTTAGCCATTTCATATATGGCTATTGGAAAAAATGATTTAGCTATCAAATATTTAAATGAATCATTCAATGAAGATCTTCATATAAACATTAAAGCTTCAATATTAAATTTATTAGGTGGTATTTATAAAACAGAAGAAAAATGGGATAAATCCTTTTCATATGCTCAAAAATCAGTTAAGCTTGTAACAAATCAATTCCTTGGACATCTTCTAATGATATATTTTTACAATAATCAAAAAGACTTTAATAAGGAATTAAAATGTATCAATAATTTATTATCAATCCATGAAGGCCTTATTAAAAATGGATCAGATCTAAATAATGATATGTATATGTCA
>MDTG01118880.1_pt1 | contig 10160 bp, 10 predicted proteins | sample 811421 | NCBI WGS metagenome assembly MDTG01 (sample SAMN05326645, study PRJNA326480) | marine metagenome | isolation source: seawater | place: Pacific Ocean: South East | collected 2011 | reverse complement strand
TATTCTGAAATCGCTGGTTTTGAAGCGGGAGCAGATGATTATATATATAAACCTATCAAGCCAAAAGTTTTTTTAAGTAGGATAAATGGAATTTTAAGAAGGAGACATAAACATAAAACACAAATATTTGGGAATATAGAAATTGATTTTGAGAAAATGGAACTGATTGTTGATGGAAAAAAACAAACAATTAGAAAAAAAGAATTTTTATTGTTAAAACTATTAACTTCCAAGCCAGGGAAAGTTTTCAAAAGAGAGGAAATATTAAATATTGTTTGGGGTAAACAAGTTATAGTTGGTGATAGAACTATTGATGTTCATATAAAAAAATTGAGAGAAAAAATTTCCTCTGAAAAAATAAAAACAATTAAGGGTTTTGGGTATAAATTTGAATTTTAACAAAAACTCTAAACAAAGTAGCACACAATTTTTTATAAATCATTAGTTTTGGTTTATGTAAACTTATTTTACATATATGAAAAGTAAAAGTTTAAAAAAGAAGAAAAAAAAGCTATACATAATTAAGCAAATTAAGCAGCAAGAAATACAAGCCTTAAAGCGTGCAGCTAAGTATAGGCGTGAATTTTTAGGTAATGTTTCACATGAATTAAAAACACCAATTTTTAACATTCAAGGATATGTTCACACATTACTAGATGGTGCGATAAATGATAATTTGGTAAATAAAAAATATCTCCATAGAACTAGTAAAAGTATAGATCGATTAATAGCTATCATTGATGATTTAGATGCATTAGCTAGATTAGAATCAGACGAGTTAAAGTTAGAGAAAACAAGCTGGGATATTTTAGATTTAATAAAGGAAGTTTTTGAGACATTTGAAGTGAAAAGCGAAAAAAAAAATATAGAATTAGTATTGCCAAAAAAGAAAAGGCCAATCATGGTTTTTGCAGATAGAAGTCAAATCAATCAGGTTTTATATAATTTACTATCAAATGCCATAAAGTATGGTAAGGAATCGGGCTCTGTAAAAGCTTTTATACAAAATGAAGAAAATCATATAATGATTACTATTCAAGATAATGGAATAGGTATAGATGAGAACAATATTCCAAGGCTTTTCGAGAGATTCTACAGAGTTGATAAGGGGAGGTCTAGAGAAGAAGGTGGAACAGGTTTAGGTTTAGCAATTGTTAAACATATTTTAGAAACTCATAATGAAAAAATACAGGTAATTAGTAAAAAAAATTTAGGAACAAAATTTATATTTTCTATTAAAAAAAGTAATAAATGAACAGAAGAGATTTTTTAAATTTTTTAGGTAAAGGTATGGCAATAGGTGCAATAATGCCATTACTTACAAAAGCCGAAACAATACGACACATTAATCAATCCAATATTAAAGGCATAGCCCCATCTGATAAAGATGATGTGGTGCTTGCTGATGGTCTGAAATATCAAATTTTAATTTCTTGGCAGGACAAAATAAATAAAAATCAGGCTTTTGGATTTAATAATGATTATATAGCATTTCTTCCCGGAAAAAAATCTAATGAAGGTTTTTTGTGGGTTAATCATGAGTATATTCATCCATTATTTTTTTCTGGCAAACCAAATAATGAAAAAACTATTGATGATGTTAAAGAGGAAATGAGAAATGTAGGGGGTAGTTTTTTTAGAGTTTATAAAAACTTTAAAACTTGGAAAGTAGATTTAACTAATAAGTTTAATCATAGAGTCAGCGCATTAGATAAAATAGATTTTGACAATAATACAATTATACAAGGGTCAGCAACCGCAATTGGAACTTTAGCTAATTGTTCAGGGGGTGTAACTCCATGGAGAACTATATTGACAAGTGAAGAGAATTATGATATGTTTTATGGTGAAAGAAATTTAAATGATGGTTCAATTTATAAAACTATGTATGATGTAGGTTGGACAAAATTTTTTCCTTTCCCACCGGAACATTATGGATGGGTGGTAGAAGTTAATCCATTTTCTGGAAAAAAAAGAAAACTGGTTTCTTTAGGAAGATGCGCTCATGAATGCGCAACGGTAAAGGTTTTAAAAGACAATCGTCTAGTTGTTTACACTGGTGATGACACCGACAATGGCTGTTTGTATAAATTTATTTCTAAATACAAAGGTGATTTAACAAATGGGAAATTATATGTGGCATCAATGGAAGAAAAAAAATGGATAGAGGTTAGCTATGAAAAACATAAAGAGTTACGAAAGAAATTTAAAAATCAAACTGAGGTTCTAACTTATCTTAGACACTCTGCTAAATTAATTGGAGGAACTGAACTAGATAGACCAGAAGATATTCAGATAGATCCATTTAACGATAATGTAATTATTGCATTAACCAATAATTATTCTAAGAAAGTTATGCATGGGAGTCTTTTAAAAATTACAGAAAAAGACGGGAAACATGATTCATTAGAATTTGATTATGAAACCCTTAAAAGTGGAGGTAAATCCACGGGTTTTTCTTGTCCAGATAATTTATTATTTGATAAAGTAGGGAATTTATGGTTTACTTCTGATATTTCAGGAAGCAAAATGAATAAGGCGCCAGAGTATATGCCATTTAAAAATAATGGATTATTTGTTTTGATAAGAAATGGCTTTCAAGCAGGAGAAATTATACAAGTTGCATCCGCTCCAATTGATGCTGAGTTTACAGGTCCTTGTTTTTCACCAGATGGTAAAACATTATTTTTAAGTGTTCAACATCCGGGTGAAAAAAGTCCTAGTAAAGATAATTTAACAAGCATTTGGCCTAATGAGAAAGGAGGTCCAAAATCTTCAGTTATAACTATAGAAGGTAAATTAATTAACGAACTAATTAATTTATAAACCTCTTTTAATTAAATTTATATTTAATTAATATTTTCTTAACATTTTTTGGCATTTCTAGATAATTATATTACAATCTTTGAATCTATTTCATTAGAAGAAATGGACTCGGTCTCGTTAATGAAAAGAGTGGACACCAAGTTTGTTTTTAATAGAAGTTTATTGGAAGAAATATTTCCGTTATTAGTAGACCAATATAAATTATTATATGTTAATGATGTTGTAAAATCAAAATACACATCATTGTATTTTGACACAAAGGATTTTAAGTTTTTCATGAATCATCATAATGGCAAATTAAATAGATCTAAAGTTCGTTTCCGAGAGTATATAGATTCTCAAGTTTCTTTTTTAGAAGTAAAAAGAAAAAACTCAAAAGGAAAAACTATAAAAAAACGTATTCAAGTAGATAGTCCAACCAAAATACTAAATCTAGATCAAAAACAGTTTATTAAAAATAGACTTAAAGAAAATTACGAGTTGTTTTATTGTCATACAAATTTTTTTCATCGAATAACAATGGTGAATAAATTCTTAAAAGAAAGAATAACTATTGATTTTAATTTGCGCTTTGAAAGTGAACAAAAAACAATCAAAGATGAAACAAATCACATTGTTATTGCAGAAGTTAAACAAGAAAAATTAGATAGAACATCTTTTTTTTATAAATTAATGAAAGAAAATAGTATTCGCCCATCAAGTATGAGTAAATACTGTATAGGAACATCTCTATTAAATAAAGAGTTAAAAGCAAACAGATTTAAAAAGAACTTTAGAGTCTTGAAAAAAAATAATCATTAAATAAAATAATTATGAAAAAATTGATATTACTATTTTATGTTCCCTTTTTAATTTTTTCTCAAAATTTCTTACAAAAAGAATCAGTAAGTTTTGATGAGAATCTGCCGTCAGGGGATGAAATTGCAGTAGTTGTTAAATACTCCGAAGACCAAAAAGAAATTGAAGTAAAAGAAAAGAAAAAATCTAAAGTAAAAATTTTAGGGAGTGAATTTTTTAATAAATATGATTTTATAAAATTATTTATTAGAGCATGCTTTAATCTTTTAATAATTGGAATTATTATTCTCTGTTTTTATTATCCATCAAATAGGAATAAAAATTATGTTTTTACTTACTTACTAATTTCAGTAGTTGTTTTTTTTCTATGTTTTCTTCTAGAAAATGTAAAGTTAGAATTGAGTTTTGCTTTAGGGCTATTTGCTATATTTGGTATTATTAGATATAGAACAGAAACAATTCCAATTAAAGAAATGACTTATTTATTTGTTGTTGTTGGCTTGTCTGTAATTAACGCTTTAGCAAATAAAAAAATTAGTTATTCAGAGTTACTTTTTGCCAATTTTGCGATTTTAGGATTGAGTTATTTCTTTGAAAGAATATGGTTGCTACAAAGCACTTTTAAAACTAAAATTATATTATACGAAAAAATTGAAATGATAACAGAAGAAAAAAGACCAGAGCTTTTACAAGACTTAGAATTACGAACAGGGTTGAAAATAGAGAAATTAGAAATAGAAAATATTGATTTATTAAGAGATACGGCAAAAATAAAAATCCATTATATTGAATAAATCATTTTTATATTTTTCTTTTCTCATCACTTTTTTTTCTTTTTCTCAGAAATCTGAATTAGAGTTATGGGGAAAAATGAGCTTTAAAGAAAAAATAAAAAAAAAATTATTTTTTTCTTTAGAACCCGGCTCAAGGTATAATTTAGATAATTTATTTTTCACCAAACAATTTTTGGATATATCATTAGAGACTACAATTTATAAAGGAAAGTTAGGTGAGTGGTCTTTAGATATAGGTGGCAGGTTAACTAAAATCCCAAATCAGAGGGAGACGGGAAAAAGACAATATTTGACTTCGTATTATTCTAAAAAACTTAGGGCATTAAGTATTTCATGGCGTTCAAGATTATTTTTCGAACAAAAGATAACAAGTTATAACAAGAAATATTTTCGAAATAAGATCACAATACAATACAATAATTTTGATTTTTTTAGACCGTTTATTGATGGAGAATATTTGTGTGGATTAAACACAAACAACATCAATAAAATTCGGTACAGTTTTGGTAACTCATTTAAAATTTCAAAGAAACGAACAATTAAATTATTTTATAGATTACAGAATACTATTGACATTAATACAGATAAAAAAGTAATTTTTGGTATTTATATATCTCAAAAATTATAAATGATTATTATATTTGACAATGCTATTTAAACATTCAAACTTATGAGACAGTTATTATTTTTCTTCTTTTTATTCTTTTCATTTTTTGCAAATTCTCAAATTTTTTTCTCTGAATATGCCGAGGGCTCCTCTAATAATAAGTATTTAGAAATTTACAATCCAACAGCTGAAATAATTGATCTGTCTGACTATGCGTACCCAAGTGCTGCGAATGATTTAGACATTATAGGAGAATATGAGTATTGGAATAATTTTGAAGTCGGAGCCTACATAGAGCCGGGGGGTGTTTACATAATAGCTCACCCATCCGCAGATAGTTCTATTTTAGAATATGCAAATGAAACACATACCTATTTGAGTAATAGTAATGATGGTTACGCTTTGGTTTGGGGGACTGAAGAAAATTATGAAGTTTTAGATCGAATAGGAGACTGGCAAGTTAATCCAGGTGATGGTTGGGATGTGGCAGGAGTAGTTAATGCAACAAAGGACCACACTTTATTACGAAAGAGTAATGTGTCAAGTGGAAATGGTGATTGGGCTAGCTCAGCTGGTTCAAATACAGATGATTCTGAATGGATTGTTTTGGATAATGAAGTTTGGGATAATTTAGGTTTCCATAATTGTGATTCGTGTGCTATAACAATAATTTATGGATGTACTGATTCAAATGCAGATAATTATAATTCAGATGCTACTATTGATGATGGATCTTGTGAATATTCTATTGTTGAAGGTTGTGCTGACTCAACAGCTTGTAATTATGATCCATTATCTAATAATGGCTTTTTTATGTATTCAAATACAGATGCAAATATGACTATTGCTTTAGAATATTCGGTGGGTGTCTCTACTGGCTTAGAATCAGGAGATGTTATAGGGGTATTTTATACTAATGGCTTGGGAGATTTAGTTTGTGGGGGGACGGCACAGTGGGATAATCAATCCCTAGCTATTGCAGCATGGGGAACTGAGGCGGGATTAGATAATGGATTTGATTCGGGGGAATCATTTGTTTTCATTATACAAAAACTTAATGGACAAATGTTTTTAACAAATTCTTATATGAACACATCACCTCCTTTTTCAGGCACATATACAGCAAATGGATTTGGTCAAATTACAGAGCTGGTTATTACTGATCTTTTATTAGATGAAGATAATTGTGTATACCCTGAGGAATACTATGATTGTGAGGGTAATTGTATTAATGATGCAGACGGGGATGGAATTTGTGATGAGTTTGAATTGTCTATAAATGAAAATTTAATTTCTTCTGAGTGTATTAAAACTATTGATTTAATGGGAAGAGAGTTAAAGGATTCAAAAAAATACAATCAAGTTTTGTTTAAAGTTTTTGAAAACGGAGCGGTGCAAAAGTTATTTAAAATAAAATAATTTTCGTATGAAAAATATAATATCTCTTTTAAGTATTTTTGTTTTCCTTTTCTTTTTTTCTTGTTTAAATGAAAAACAAACAAACAAAAAAACAGAATCTGTTAGTAAAATAGAGGATGGGAATTGCTTATTTTCTACTGATTTAAAGCGTACTCAAGTTATATGGAGCGGATATAAAACTACAGACAAAATAAAAGTTACAGGTAAGTTTAACACTTTTAAATCAGCTAAAATTCAAAAAAACAATGAGTTTCAATCTATTCAAGATTTAATAGAGGGTTTGGATTTTTTGATAGATGTAGGAAGCTCATCTTCAGGTGACGAAATTAGAGATAATAATTTAAAAGATTTTTTTTTCAATTTATTAGCTAAAAATTTAACTATTACAGGTAAATTAGAAAAATTAGAAAAAGATTCAGTCGGTGTGTTGTTAAAGTTATTTGGTCAAGAAAAAAGATTTAAAATGCAAGCTTTATATGAAAACGACATGATTCAAATAAAAGGAACTATCAACATGTTAAATCAACTAGGTGCCACAAAAGCTTTTGAGAGTATAAGTAACAAGTGCTATGAGCTACATAAAGGACCAGACGGGGTATCTAAAACATGGCAAGATGTAGACATTCTAATTAAGGCCCCAATTATAAAAACTTGTAATTAGATCATTGTACTACATCCCCTAAGAGAAGAGTTTTTCAATCTCCCCAGAACTTTAAATTTATTATTACAAATACTTCCAAAATCCTCTGTTGCCAGAAAAGCACAACTGTGTATGTTTGTTAGGTCAATTATATTAATTCCACCAGTTGAATCATTATTTATTTTTAATGGATTTTGTTTATCTCTGATTAAAATTTTTTTCCATGGAGGGCTTTCAAATTCTCCATTTTTTAAAGAATAAGACTGGGATAATAATTCAGTCATTCCATATTCAGACTGAATTGATTTTATTTTAAATTTTTCTTTTAATATTTTATAGAAATTTTCCCGAACCATTTCTTCTCTTCTATTTTTCATTCCCCCAGTTTCAATCACATGCCCGCCTCTTAAATTGATATTATATTTTTCAGCAAAATCTAAAATTGCAAATGACAATCCAATTAAAATAAAAGGTTGTTGTTTTTTTTGTGATTTAATTATTTCTTGGTTTAATTTTTCCAAATTATTTAAATAAAATCCACTTTCTAAATTTTTCGTTTTTGTCACAAAAAAATTACACATGTGAACTAGGGAAGAGTTCGGGGCCTCTTTTTTTTGGGGAGTAAGGCAAAAAAAGCGGTAATTGTTTACTTTTCCCCAAAAATTCTCAAAACAAAGTGAGATTGTTTTTTCATAGAACTTTATACAATCAATATAGTGTTTGCTTTTTTTTTGAGAGGTTGTCCCACTACTTAAAAAGAAATGATCAGGACTATTGTTTCGACATAAGATTTTGTCTGTTTTAAAGAACTCTATTGGTAAAAATGGGATTTGTTCTATGTGGTGAACTTTAGATCTAGAGCAATTTATTAAGTCACAATATTTTTTATAAAAAGTGTTATGACTTACTTGATAGTTAAATAATTCAATAGCCATTTTTTCAAAATCATTTGAATTTGAAATTTGAAATATTTTTTTTTTAAAATTAAATAAGTCCATTGCTGTAATTTAATAAAAATTGATATATTATCTGCTAAATATTTTTTATGAAAAAGGTGCTTGTTTTATGTACAGGAAACTCTTGTCGAAGTCAAATGGCAGAAGGTTTTTTGAAGAAAATGGGATTTGATGTAAATAGTGCAGGTGTAGAAAGTCATGGGATTAACCCATATGCAGTCAAGGTTATGAGTGAGATAGGTATTGATATATCAGGCAATAAATCTAAAAAAATTAATGTTTTTAAATTGGAAGACTTTGATGTTTTAATAACTGTATGTGATCATGCAAAAGAAACTTGCCCAAATATTTCTCAAGTACAACATAAAATACATAAATCTTTTTTAGATCCAGCTAAAACTCTTGGTTCAGAGGATGAGAAATTAGCTATATATAGAAAAGTTAGAGATGAATTAAATTTTTTTTGCAATCAATTTTTTAATGAATATTATGGCAAAAAATAAATTACAAAAATTTAAAGAGTTAGCTACTTTTTATAACACCATTCAGCCTGAAAAAAAAGATTTATTAAGCGATGTATTCTCTATTAAAGGTAATTGGAATAAGGAATTTAAAAATAATAACCCTATTGTTTTAGAGCTAGGTTGTGGTAAAGGTGAGTACACTGTAAATTTAGCTAAAGAGTATCCTAATATTAATTACATAGGAATTGATATAAAAGGTTCTAGAATATGGAAAGGTGCAAAATTTGCAATAGATAATCAACTTAAAAATGTGAGATTTTTAAGAACACAAATTGAATTCTTGCCTTTTTGTTTTTCTGAGGAAGAGGTGTCAGAATTATGGATTACATTCCCGGACCCTCAAATTAAATATAGACGAAGAAAAAAAAGACTAACAGCTTTAAATATGCTTAATAAATACAAGTGTATTTTGAAAAAAAATGCTTTATTACATTTAAAAACAGATAGTCAATTTTTACACGGATATACTTTAGGGGTTTTGGAAAAATTAGAAGCCAATATTATTGTGGCATCCCATGATATATATAACTCTAATTTCATGTATGAGGGTCATGTTTTGAAAATTAAAACATTTTATGAGAAAAAATTTTTAAAAAATAAAAAACCAATAACTTATATTTGCTTTCAGATAAATTAATATGCCAGTTACAAAAAAAGAAATTTTAGATTTATTACAAAGTATACAAATTCCTTCAGAAGGAAAAAGTTTAATGCACTTTGATGTTTTAAAAGATTTAACTATTAATGGAGAGGACATTAAAATTAAATTTTCAGTAAAAAATCCAACCCTGCAATTTAGAAAAAAAATAGAATCTCAAATTTCTCATTTTGTTCAGGAAAAAGATCCAAGTAGTACAGTTAATATAGAGTTTCTTATAAAAGAAAAACAAATTATTAAAACTGAAAAAGAGACAAAAAAACCGATTGATGGAATTAAAAATATCATTGCTGTTGCTTCTGGAAAAGGTGGTGTCGGGAAATCTACAATTTCTAGTAATTTAGCCGCCTCATTACATATACTAGGAAAGAAAGTTGGCCTTATTGATGCAGATATTTATGGCCCCTCAATGCCAATTATGTTTGATGTAGAAAAAGAAAAACCTATTGTGTCAAATATTGGCGGGCAATCTTTGATAGAACCAATTATTTCTTATGGCGTTAAGCTTCTATCAATTGGATTTTTTTCTAAACCATCTGACGCTATAGTTTGGAGGGGTCCTATGGCTAGTAAGGCTCTTAATCAAATGATTCATCAAGCAAATTGGGGTGAATTAGATTATTTAATTATTGACCTCCCGCCTGGAACAGGTGATATTCATTTAACGCTAGTTCAGTCACTTCCTTTGACAGGGTCAATTATTGTTACTACGCCGCAACCTATTTCATTGATTGATGCAAAAAAGGCAGTCGCTATGTTTAGAATGAAAAATATTAATGTTCCAATAATTGGTTTAGTTGAAAATATGTCTTGGTTTTCACCAGAGGATGATACAAAGAAAAAATATTATATATTTGGAAAAGGCGGAGGGGGTAATCTAAGTAAAGATTTAGGGATTCCGTTATTATCAAGTTTTCCTTTATTAGAGAGTGTCAGGG
>MDTG01118642.1_pt1 | contig 10160 bp, 9 predicted proteins | sample 811421 | NCBI WGS metagenome assembly MDTG01 (sample SAMN05326645, study PRJNA326480) | marine metagenome | isolation source: seawater | place: Pacific Ocean: South East | collected 2011 | reverse complement strand
TAAGCAAACTCAATCAAAAAGTGAGTACGCCTTTTTTTCTTACTAACTGTGACGTTCTTTTTAAGCTGGATTATAAAGATATTCTTGATCATCATAAGAAAAAAAAATCGCTTATTACATTAGTAGCATCTGCTAAGGAGATTACCATTCCATATGGTTCGCTTAAAACAAATGAAGATGGTTATTTATCAGAATTTCAAGAGAAACCAGTGCTTGACTACCTCATCAACTGCGGTTTGTATGTTATCGATCCAAGTGCATTAGCATATATTCCAAAAAATAAATATTTTGATATTACAGATTTAATTTCTGTTCTGCTTAAAGAAAATCACAAGGTTGGTATATACCCAATTAATGATGATCAATGGGTGGATGTAGGCCAGTGGGAAGAATATAGAAAAGCTGTTGGTAAAATTACATGACTATTAAGAAAATTGGTATTGTTGGATATGGATCAATAGGGCAGAAACATCATCAGATTTTATCTTCTATCAGCAATGAATATAAATTTTTTATTCATACGCAGCAGCAAGGTGTTGAAAATTCATTTAATAACTTAGAGTCTTTTGGTTCTCTAGATTTGGATTATATTATAATTGCAAATCCAACCTCCTTTCATTATGAAACATTAAAATTTCTTAATGAGCGATATGAAAAAATTAAATTTTTAGTTGAAAAACCAATTTTTAATAATCTCCAATCATTCACCTGCAGCAACGCTAATCTGTGTTTTGTTGGCTATAATCTCAGATTCCATCAAATTATTAATGAATTTATAAAGATAATTAATGTTAAGGACATAATATCTATTTCAATTAAAACATATTCATATCTTCCTAATTGGCGTAAAAATATTGATTATCAGTCATCATCAAGCGCATTGAAATCTCTTGGTGGAGGAGTTTTGCGTGATCTAAGTCATGAGATTGACTTATTGAATTTTCTATTTGGCCCCTCAACATTTTTATATGCTGATTCCAGAAAAATATCTAATCTAGATATCGAAACAGATGATTTTCTTTTGGCTTGTGGAAAATTAGAAAGTGGAGCGCCCATCTCTCTAGAGTTAAATTATTTTTCAAGAATGAATTCAAGAGAAATTTTTGTTGAGACTTCACAAGAATCAATTAAGCTAGATCTTGCAAATTTTAACTTAACTATTGAAGGAGAGACAAAGAACTATATTGAATTTGATAGTGATATTAACTTATCATACAAAGCTATGCATCAGGCCATTATGACCGATAATTATAAAGATGCTTGTTCACTTCAAGAAGGCTTATCAGTTCTAAGGCAAATTGAACAGATTGAATATTTATCATTATCATGAATAGCATATGTGTCATATGTGCACGGGGTGGTTCAAAAGGAGTGCCTAACAAAAATATTAAATTATTAAATGGCACACCTTTAATAGCATATACAATTCAGCAAGCTATTGATTCAAGTCTATTTTCAAGAATAGTTGTTTCAACTGATTCTCATAAGATTGCTAGCATCGCTTCAGATGCTGGAGCTGAGTGTTGGTTTCTTAGGCCAAAATATCTTTCATCAGATAAAGCGTCTAAGCTAGATGCAATTCGGCATGCTGTCACTAAAGCTGAAAAAAAATTTAATACTAACTTTGATTTTGTATTTGACTTAGACGCCACTTCTCCACTGAGAGAGGTATCAGATATCAAAAATGCATTTAAATGTTTAAAAAAATCTGATGCATCAAATCTTATTACAGCAACGCCATCAAGAAAAAATCCATATTTCAATATGGTCGAATATATTGGTACCAGAATTAAATTAGTTAAATCTACTAAAGGCACGAAATCTCCTCAATCAAGACAAGCGGCTCGAGCAGTATATGATATGAATGCATCGATATATATTTGGAGGAGAGCTTCTTTATTTGATAACGTAAAGTTGATAAATAAAAATACTGTGTTGTATGAAATGCCTGAAGAAAGATCAATTGATGTTGACACTATTATTGATTGGCATCTTGTAGAATTATTAATGAAATTAAATCAAAAAAATGAATCTTGAAAATAAAGTCATATATATAATCGGAGGCCTAGGCAGAATTGGTCAAGAGGTTGTCCAAGGTCTGATCAATTATAGCGCTTCGGTAATTTTGATAGATAGACAAAACTCAACAGTATCAAATACCCCTTTCAAAAATCATCCTAATATTCAATGTATTTATATTGATTCTGATGAGGTGGAGGATGCACAGCGTATTTTTTTAGAGGCAGTAAATAATTTTGGGTGCCCTGATGTTTTCATCAATTGTTCATATCCCCGAACAGATGATTGGGCTAGTAACTCATTTTCACAAATTTCACTAGATTCAATGCGTAAAAATATTGACATTCATCTAAATAGTTATATTTGGATAGCGAAGTTGGCAGCAGATTATATGAAAAAACATAATAAGGAGGGATCCATTATTTTAACAAGCTCCATCTATGGATTAAAAGCTCAAGATCCTAATCTATATCAAGGAACTGATATGTCAGAAAATTTAACTTATGGAATAATTAAAGCTGGTATTATTCAGGGTTCAAAGCAAATGGCATCTTATTATGGCCAGTACAATATTCGAGTTAACACTATTTGTCCAGGTGGAGTCCAAGACCAAAATTTAAATAAAAAATTTATGGAGAAGTATTCTTCAAAAACTTCATTAAAGAGAATGGCCAATCCATCAGATTTAGTTGGCGCGTATCTGTTTCTTTCTTCAGATCTAAGCTCTTATATTACAGGCGAGGTGCTAATTGTGGATGGCGGTTTCACGATTACATAGATTTCCAGTTTCAATAAGTCATTAAGAAATTTATGGATAAGAAAGTTTTAATAATAGTAAATAGCCTTGATTTTTTTCTTACACATAGAAATACTCTGGCTCAAAAGCTTTCCAAAAATGGTTGCAATGTAGAAGTAATAACCGATATGCAGAATAAAACTTATACTGATAAGCATATTAAGTTTCATAATTTTAAAATAGATAGGGCGTCAATTAATCCATTTAGTTTTTTTGTAAAAGCAATTAAACTTAGAAAGCATTTATCGAGCAACAAATATGATATTTATTACTTTGTTTCGCATAAATCAAACATATTGGGCGGTCTTGCAACGCTTTTTGAATTTAGAAAAAAAATTATCTTCTCTATAAGTGGTTTAGGGTATGCATTCATTAATAAAAACTTTTTAGCAAAAATCCTTAGGTTATTAATTTTATATTCATATTCAATTTTCGCTAAAAAGAGTAATTCAATATTTGTTTTTCAAAATAATGATGATAAAAAACTTTTCTTAAACCATAAGATCTTAAAAGAAAAACAATCCACAATTATTCCTGGCATGGGAGTTGATCTGCAAAAGTTTAGTTACAATGATCGAGTTTTCTCTAAAGAAGATCAGCCAATAAAGGTTTTATTTGCAGGAAGATTGCTCATTGATAAAGGCATAAAAGAATTTTTGGAGCTCGCATCAAAATTTCAAAATAGAAATTTTGAATTTCACATTTCTGGTAAATTAGACATTGAAAATCCGAATGCAATTAATTCTGAGGATTTTAAAAGCTATCTAAGTCAATCAAATCTTATTTATCATGGGCACATTAATTTTGGAAAGATGTTCGAGTTGTACAGAGATACTGATATTTTTCTATTACCATCTTATAGGGAGGGTTTTCCAAAAGCCGCAATAGAAGCAGCTGCAATGGGGCATCCTCTTCTCATGTCAAATGTGCCAGGATGTCGCGATTGTATAATTGAGGGTTTCAATGGCTATTTATTTGAAAATGGTGATATTAAAGACATGGAGTTACAACTTCTAAAAATCTCAGATAAAAGTAAACTTGAATATTTATCAAAGAATTCAAGAAAGCATGTAGAGAAAAATTTTTCTGCAACATATATTGCAGAGCAATATTTAAAACTTATTTAGTCTACTCATTATTGATTGGCGATCCACTGATTTAGCTGAATCACTGACCACAGCTCATAAAAATTGTTATTTTTCTGCGCTTGATGATCATCCCATTTTTTCTTAATAAGGTCACTAGGTAGGTAGGAATCAGTTTTAGAGTTTTCAAATAACATTTGATATGCCCAGTCCTTAAGATCAGATCTGATCCAATCATGGATTGGAATCCCAAATCCCATTTTAGGCCTTTCAAATAAATGGACCGGAACATGTTTACTTAAAACATCTCTAAGAATATTTTTAGTTTTTCCATTTTTTATCTTTAAATTTAATGGCAGTTTGTAAGCATGCTCAACAAGATTCTGATCTAGGAATGGTGTTCTTGTTTCTAATGAATAATACATTGAAGATCTATCTACTTTGCACAAAATATCATCTGGTAGATATGTCTGAAAATCCATTGCCATCATTTTCTCTTCCAGGGTATCAAAAGATAAATTATTAAAAGTTATTTCATAGTCTAGATTTTTTTCCTCTAGATCTAACTCATTCCAAGAGCCCGTTAGAGAGGTATAGAAGGAATAATCATTTTCAATTTTGGATAATTTGGTAAAAAGCTTTTCAACTCTTTCGGTATAATCACCCGCTAACATTGAAGGAAAAAGATATTTAAGTATATATGTAGATTGCTTAATAGAATATTTAGATAGAATAAAAAATAATTTCTTTCTAACGGGGCTGGGTATTTTTCTCAATATTTTCCAATAGCTACTTGATAAAAGATATCGATTATAACCCCCAAATAATTCATCACCCCCATCTCCACTTAAAACAACAGAGACTTGTTCTTTTGCAATTTTAGAAACAAGCATTGTTGGAATTTGAGATGAATCTGCAAAAGGCTCTGCAAAAGCAATTGGAAGCGACGGGATAATTTTTATAGCTTCGTCTTTAGTGCAAATTGTTGAGTGGTGATCTGTTCCAAGATGTCTTGCAATTTTTTCTGCATAGGGTGATTCATCATATGCATCAAAATCAAATCCAATATTAAATGTTTTAATTTTTGAGTTCGAATTTTTTTGCATTAAAGAAACCACTAGAGATGAATCTATCCCTCCAGACAAAAATGCACCAATTGGCACATCTGATAACTGTTGTTGTGCTATCGACTCTTCTAATAGATGCTCTGTTTGCTTTAAAAGCTCAGCTGACGAGTATGAGCTATCATATTGATCTTTTTTTTCAGGCATTGTCCAAAATTTTTGAAACTCTACCCCTGCTGCATTTATTACATCATTAAATGAACGAGTCTGTTTATGTTTAAAATGGTTTAAATTTATTGATATATACGAAGCAGGGGGGAGTTTATAGGTACTTTTAAAAATACAAAGAGGAGCAGGTATATAGTTGTATTTTAGCAACTGATTAACAGCAGTTTGATTGATATCATTTGAAAGTATTCCAAGATAATTGGGTGAATTCAGATCAGAGGAGAATATAAAGCCGCGATCATTAAAATGAAGATAAAGAGGTTTTTCACCAGAAATATCTCTAGCCAAAGTAACCATATCTTTTCTAAAATCATAGACTGCAAAAGCAAACATACCTCTTATCATTGAAAGAGTTTGAGCTATACCAAATTTTTCAATTAGTTCAATTAAAGTTTCTGTATCAGAATTGCTAGTCCACTTAAATTGACTAGGAAATTTTTTTCTAAGATTAAGATGGTTGTATATCTCCCCATTAAAAATAATCATATTTCTTCTTGAGTGCGATATTTTTGGTTGATTCCCAGTTGGATTTAAATCAATAATTGATAATCTGTTATGCCCAAGGAATATTTCATTGTTACAGGAGATAAAATTATGAGAGTTAGAAAAATCTGGACCTCTGAAGTTAGATTTTAGCAAAGCATGATTGAAACTTTCTTCATTGATATTGTTAAATTGACCAATTGATCCGAGTATTCCGCACATAGAGAGATTATACTTTAAGAATGAAAATTTGTTTTCTATTAAATAACTTGGAATTGGGTGGGGCCGAGAGAGTTATTGCTATACTCTCAGACTATCTCGTACAACAAGATTGCGAGGTCAGTATCATTGTTCTGAATAAACTTAATAATCAACAATCCCTTAACCCAAATATAAAAATTATCCCACTCAATCAAACTAAAGTTTTATCAAGCCTCCTTCCATTACGAAATATTCTTAAGAATAATAAATATGATTTTATTTTTGGAAATATGTGGCCTATTACAATCTTAGGGCTTCTAGGGTCCTTTTTTTTACCCCAAAAATCTCATGTTATTTTTATAGAGCATGCCATCATTTCAAATGAATATAATCATAAAAGTTTTATATTTCAATGTATTGTAAAACTATCTATTAGATTTTTTTATAATTTTGCTTCTCAGATAGTCTGTGTATCTAATGGAGTTGCAAAAGATCTTCGTAAACTGGGAGTCAAGCAATCTAAGTTAATAGTTATTATGAATCCTGTAGATGTTCAGTTAGAGTCGATCAATTACAATACATTCGATCAACATTCATCTAATTGGAAAGATTTTGAAGGTATTAAGATTTTATCTGTTGGCAATCTAAGAAAAAATAAAAATTACCCAAATCTTTTGCATGCATTAAAGATTTTAAGAGCTGAATATAATCAGAATTTTATCTCACTAATTGCAGGAGAGGGCCCAGAAAAAGAGAGCTTGACTTCATTGATTCAGGAGCATGGTCTTGAAGACAATGTTTTGCTGCTTGGGGGGGTGCAGAATACAGAAAGCTTGTATAAAACTGCAGATTTGTTTGTTCTATCTTCAGACTATGAAGGTTTTGGAATGGTTCTTGTGGAAGCCCTTGGGTATGGCAAAACTATTATTTCTACTGACTGTGAAAGCGGGCCAAGAGAAATTCTTGGTAATTCTAAATATGGATATCTCAGTCCAGTGGACAATCCTGAAAGGCTGGCGGAATCAATTTATAAAGCCTATTTAAATAAACTTAAACCAGATTTGTTGCTTAAGCGATACAAAGATTTTGACGTCTCGTTGATAGGAAGACAATACTTATCCTTGATGAAAAGAATAAAATTGAATTAAGGCTACCAAAAATTGTATGCCTAAAGATTTTTAACCTGTCACATTAACTTTAAATAAATGATTATTTAGGTTGAGAATGGCCTAAGTTTAATCCAAGAGATTTTTTAAGCTTTGAAAATAAACGTTATTTTTGTTTAATAATTGCTGAGAGAGTTGGCTTTTTGAAATCCACTTTTTTTTCAGTGCTGTGCTTTCTGGAGATCCGATGAGCTCCCCATTTCTTTTTTGCAAAGATGAAATAATATTTGATGACTCTTGGAGAGATGAAAAGGTTCCACTATCAAGCCAGATAGATGCCTTATCAAGGGTAATAACGTCTATTTTTTTATTTTTTATATAGATGTTATTTAAGTCAGTAATCTCAAGTTCTCCTCTTGAGGACGGCAAGAGTGATTCTGCGAGCTCAATTACTTCTTCATCATAGCAATATAAGCCTGTTACCGCTGCATCAGATGGCGCAATTTTTGGTTTCTCTATAATTTTTGTTACCTCACCCTGCTCATTAAAATTAATAACACCATATCTCTCTGGATCTTTCACAATGTAGCTAAATATTTTTACTCCAGACTTAAAATTACGAATTACATTTTCATTGATACTATTACTATAAAAAATATTATCACCAAGAATCAGAGTTGTCTTAATGCCGGCAATTTTTTGTTTAGCTATTACAAAAGCTTCCGCGAGTCCGTTAGGTTTATCTTGAGTGAGATATTCAATTTTAATTCCGTAATTATCACCATTACCAAGCAATGATTTGAATCTTTCTAAATCATATGGAGTTACTATAATTATAATATCTCTTATGCCGAGCTCCATAAGTGTAACCAAAGGATAAAAAATCATCGGTTTATCGAATATTGGCAAAAGTTGCTTAGAGATGATTGAAGTAATGGGTTGAAGTCTAGTACCAGATCCGCCTGCTAGTATTATTCCTTTCATATTTTTTCCCTATTAATTATTTCTTTCTTGAGCTCCTCTTTCCAGTCAGACGGCTTAATATTAAAAGCATTCTGAATTTTATCAGAATTTAATGAGGTATTAAGGGGTCTATTAGCCGGAAGATTAAAGAATGAATTTTTAACTTTAATTACATCTTGAGGAGAATATTTTTTCGATGAGTTGAGAAGAAATAAGTTTTGAATTTCTTGAATGAGCTCATATCTTGAAGCTGAACCATGATTAGCAAAATGGTATATTCCCCCCAAAGACAAGTCATCTAAGTATTTTGGAATAATTTTATTAATTGCTTTTGCTAGAGAGCTGGCAGATGTTGGAGAACCAATGCAGTCGTATGCCCCAGTTAAGTTATTTTTATTTATTATATTAGAAATTATTTTTTCTAGAAAATTATTCTTAAACCTACTAAAGAGCCAGGCAGTTCTTATAATCAAGCACGCATAAGAAGTCTCTAATAAATTTTTCTCTCCATTTAATTTTGCTAAGCCATATTTATTTATAGGATTCGTTTGATCTTTTTCCGAGTAATCGCCCTGTGTCCCATCGAATACATAATCTGTAGATATATGAATGATAGGAATTTTTTTTGCCATTGAAAATTTACCAAGCTCTAAAATAGCTTTAGAATTTATTAGATTATTATTTTGACTAACTTCCGCTCCATCTACATCATTGAAAGCAGAAAAATTACATATTAAATTAGGTTTATATTTTGACAATACATCTTGTATTTTATTAATCTCAAGTAAGTTTATTTGCTTGGAGGAGAGGAATAGTGCATTTGGTTGAAGCTTTTGAAAAGATCTAGCTAATTGACCATATTTTCCTATTACAAGAATCAAGACTCCCACCAATTAGGATTATTTTTATACCATTCAATAGTTTCCTTAATATTTTGATCAAAATCTTGGGTTGGCTTCCAATCTGTTAATGAGTATATTTTTGAATTATCAATTGCATATCTAAGATCATGTCCAGGACGATCCTCAACAAATTCAATAAGATCGTCATCAGAGCCCATTATAGTGAGTATATCTTTGACGAGAGATAAATTAGAGATTTCATGATCTCCTCCAATATTAATTCTCTCATTAATCACATTATGCTCATGAATAGAAATAATAGCTTGGGCATGATCTTTAGCATAAATCCAATCTCTAATATTTAGGCCATCCCCATAAATAGGAACCTTTTGGTTATTAATAATTTTTCTTATAACTGTTGGAATCAGTTTTTCAGTATGTTGTCTAGCTCCAAAATTATTACTGCAATTAGTAATAACATAGTCTAGATTAAATGTGCGTGCCCAAGATTGTACTATAAGGTCTGAGGAGGCTTTAGAAGCAGAATAAGGAGAGCTTGGCTTATAGTTAGACAATTCTGTAAATTTTGCATCTTGAAAATCAAGATCACCATATACCTCATCAGTAGAAACATGATGAAATACAAAAGAGGGCAATATTTTCTTTACTTCTAGAGAGGCTTGCAGAAGATTGAATGTACCCATGATATTTGTCTCTAAAAAAATCCTAGGGCTTGTAACGGAATTATCAACATGTGATTCTGCTGCAAAATGCACTACTATATCTGGTTCAAAGTTTTTGAAGATTAGGAGCACATCTTCAAAGTTATTTATATCTATATTTTTGAACTGGTAATTTTTATAATCATCAAATAAATCAAGTGTTTTACCAGAGGTAGCATAGGAAATGCAATCAAGATTCAATATTTCTTTATCTGGATTAACAGACAAAATTTCATTTATAAAATGCGATCCAATAAAACCACCACCACCTGTTACTAAAATTTTGTTTTTGTTTTGCATCTTAAAAGCTTAAATCCTTCTCAATGGTCGAAAATAATTTTCCATCTTTATCCTTATCAGACATATGCACATCGCCTATTTCTTCCCAATTAATTCCAATTGTTGGATCATCCCACCTAAGTGTGATTTCATGCCTAGGAGAATAGTAATTGCTTAGTTTGTAAAATACGCATGTATTTTTTGTAAGAGTTTTAAAGCCATGAGCAAAACCTTCAGGGATAAAAAGCATCTTTCCATTATCACTGAAGAGCTCTATAGATGCATATTCTTTGTAGGTTGGTGAATTTTTTCTAATATCAATTACAAAATCCATTATTGAGCCTTTTAGCACAGTTACAAGTTTTGCTTGGC
>MDTG01023673.1_pt1 | contig 10160 bp, 10 predicted proteins | sample 811421 | NCBI WGS metagenome assembly MDTG01 (sample SAMN05326645, study PRJNA326480) | marine metagenome | isolation source: seawater | place: Pacific Ocean: South East | collected 2011 | reverse complement strand
GGAAATAAAATGTTTGTAAAAAAAGAAGTTAATAATTTAGTTAAAAATTTTTTAAATTAATGAAATGAAAATCACGTATATTTCAAATTCATCTTGTCCCTCACATGTACCTAGTTCTCTCCAAATAGTAAAAACTTGTGAATATTTGTCTAAAGAAAAAAATGATGTAAGTCTTATCATCCCCAATACATCTCAATCTAAATTATCAATTAACAAATTTTATGATGTTAAGAGTAAATTTAAAATAATTAGATTATTAAATTTTAAAAAGTTCCCACTAGGATTGGATTATTATTATTTTTCTTTATCATCTTTTTTAAAAGCTAAAAAAATCTCTGAAATAATTATTTCTAGAAATTTTTTTGTTATTTTTTTAAGTGTACTATTTAAAAAAAAATGCATTTTAGAAATACACCATGATATCCAAATAGAATCTAGAATTGTCCAGTTTATTTATAAATATTTCAATATACTCAGAAGCAAAAGTTTGCTTAAAATTATTGCAATTTCGAATGCCGTAAAAGAAAATTATAAAAAAAAATTTTATATCAATGACCAGAAAAAAATTATCGTATTGCCGTCAGGTTCCTCGTTAAGATTTAATTTTCAAATTCCTATTAAAAAAAAAAGACTTAACATAGGATATTTTGGATCAATTAACACTTCAAAAGGCATAGATTTAATTATCAAACTTTCTAAATACGATAAATATAATGATTATTTTATATATGGAGGATTAAAAGAACAAGTATTTAAGTTGAAACTTAGAAATCATAATAAAAACTTATTTATATATTCACACTTAAGTTATAAAGAGTTAAAAAAAAAAAATAATTCTAATGGATATTTTATTGATGCCATACACAAGCAATGTAACAGCAGCTGGGGAAGTTTCAAATATAACAAAATATACATCTCCTCTAAAGCTATTTGATTACATGAGCGCAGGTAAACTAGTTTTGAGCTCAGAACTAGATTCTCTTAAAGAAGTACTAAAGGATAAAAAAAATTGCCTATTTGTAAAAAATTTTTCAAACCCTTTTTCATGGTTAAATAAAATAAAATTAATTAAAAACAATTTAATGATGAGGGGAATTATTTCAAAAAATTCTCACATAAGTTCTAATAAATTTCATCATGAAAAAAGAATAAAAAAATATTTAGAAATTTAATGATTTTAATTACTGGATGTGCTGGATTCATTGGTTTTCATTTATCAAAATTTTACCTTGATAAAAAAATAAAAGTATTAGGAATAGATAATATAAATAATTATTACGATGTAAATTATAAATACAAAAGGTTAAAAATTCTTAAAAATTATAAAAATTTTACCTTTATAAAGTTAGATTTAAAAAAAAAAAAATCTTTTAAAAAAATAGATAATTATAAAAAAAAAATTTTGAACATTATTCATTTAGCAGGTCAAGCTGGAGTGAGGTACTCTATTTTAAACCCCTCAACTTATATTAAAAATAATATAGAGGCTTATATATATCTTTTAGAATATTTTAAGCATCAAAAGAAACTGAAATCAATTTTATATGCAAGCTCGTCTTCAATATATGGTGATAAGAAAAAAAAAAAAGATAAACAAGATATGATTTCAATTTATGCTGTATCCAAAAAAACCTTAGAAAACATATCAAAAGTTTACTCACATATCTATGAAATGAATTTTATTGGTATGAGGTTTTTTACAGTTTATGGTCCGTATGGACGTCCAGACATGTCTATATTTAAATTCTCAAATAATATTAAAAGAAATAAAAAAATAGATATTTATAATTATGGTAATCATTCTCGATCATTTACATATATCTCTGATATAGTAGAAAACATTGATAGAATAATTAATCAAACAAATAAAACAAATAAAAAATTTAATGAGATAATTAATATTGGCAACCCCAAGTCTGTTCCATTGATGGCCGTTGTAAAATTAATTGAAAAAAAATTTAATAAAAAAGTGAAAAAAAATTATTTCCCTTTGCAAACAGGAGATATTATTAAAACAGAAGCGAACATTAAGAATGAACAAAAAAAATATAAACTTAAATTTAAAGTTAATATAAAAGAGGGTATTGACAATTTTTTCAATTGGTTTCTGAATGAAAAGTAATATTTTAGTAATAGGATTGGGTTATGTTGGTCTTCCATTAGCTCTAAGCTTATCAAAGTACTATAATGTTTTTGGATTTGATATATCAAAAAAAAGAGTAAATGAACTAAAGAGAGGTTATGATTGTAATAAAGAAACTTCAAAAAACCTAATTTTAAAAAGTAAAATTAAATTTTTTTACGACGATAAGGAATATGATTATAAAACTAATGTTTTTATTGTAACTGTACCAACTCCCGTAAATGCAAAAAATAAACCAAATCTTAAAAGTTTAATATCAGCTTGTAAATTTATATCCAAAAAAGTGAAAAAAAATGATTTAATAATAATAGAAAGCACTATAGCCCCAGGAACAACAGAAAATTACTGTCTAAAATTAATTTCAAAAGGAAGCAAGGTGAAAAAAAAAGATTTAAATATTTGCTTTTCACCTGAAAGGATAAACCCAGGTGATAAAATAAATAATCTAAATAATTTAGTAAAAATTATTTCTGGAAATTCAAAAAAAACAATAAAATTAGCATCAAAAATTTACGAAAAAATAACTAAAAAGGTTTTACCCGCAGATTCAATTAAAAGCGCAGAACTTGCAAAAATCGTCGAAAATGCCCAAAGAGATTTAAACATCTCATTTATGAATGAAGTTTATAAAATTTGTGACCTTTATAAATTAAATTATAAACATGTTCTGTCATTATGTAAAACGAAATGGAATTTTATTAACTTTCATCCTGGATTAGTTGGAGGACATTGTGTTCCAGTTGATCCTTATTATCTTATTGATGCTATCAAAAAAAAAGGTTTCAAATCTGAATTAATAGAAATCTCAAGGAAAGTAAATGAAAATTTTGTAAACTATATCTCAACTAAAATTTTAAAGATTATAAAACCAATTAAAAATAAGAATATTCTTTTTCATGGAATAAATTTTAAAGATAATGTGTTCGATAGAAGAAATTCAAAATTCGACTTAATTTATAAAAAAATAAAAAAAATATATTATAGTAACTTGATTTTATTAGATGATATCAAATATAATAAAAAATTTAATTCTGAAAAATACAACATTTTGATTATAGGATCAAAAAATCTAAAAACACAAAGAATAATCAATAATTTTAAGAAGAATAAAAATTCAAATAAAATATTGATAAATATTTTTGGAAATCTAAAATTAAGATCAAATAAAAAATTACTAGTTCTGAATTTATAACTTCATGATTAAAAGATCAAGATGTCAGATATGTAATGCTAAAGGAAAGAGAATTTATTCCACAACATTAAAAACAAATAATTTAAGAAATTTTTTTTTTGAATATTACGGAAAAAAAAAACCAGTTAAAACATTTATTTCAAAAATTGAAAATTACGAATATACTTTGTTAAAATGTGATAGTTGTGAATTTATTTGGCAAAAAAACTTTTTAAATAAAAACTTTATAACAGAATTATATGATAAATTGATACCACCTATAAAAAGTAAAAAGAAAAGCGAAAAAACATCAAGGATTTTGAAAAAAACATATAATTATGAAATTGATCTTTACAAAAATATAATTGGAAAAGAGAATATTCAAATATTAGACTATGGTAGTGGGTGGGGATTTTGGATTTTATCTCTTAATTATAACTTAAAAAATATTTTCGCGCTAGAAAATTCAAAAACAAGAATTAATCATCTAAGAAAAAAAAAGATTAATATAATTAAATTAAATATTTTAAATAAAAGAAATAAAAAATTTGATTTTATTAGATTAGAGCAAGTTCTAGAACATTTAGATAACTTTGATCATGTTTTGAGCAGTTTAAAAAAACTAATAAGCAAAGATGGTTTAATTTATTTATCTGTACCTAATAGCAAAATATTATTTAAGAAAGATTGGCGTGAAAATTTATTAATTAAAGGTCCTGCCCAACCGCTTGAACATATCAATTCTTTTACAACAAGATCATTACATAAATTATTGATGAAACATAAATATAAAACTGTCTCTCCTTTTTATTTATTGAAAGCATTTGTTGATTGTAAAAAATTTTCATTTAAATCTATTAAAACGACCTTAAGAATATTAATTAATAATATCAACGGCACATCGATCTTATTTAAAATATGACTGCACACATTGAAATAAAAATCATGCTATATACTCTTTCAATCTTTGTTTTATTTGATTTCCTCATGTTTTTGAGAATTTTTAGAAAGTTTAATATTTAGACTTCATATTATGTGTTTGAAAAATATAGTAATTTTTTTTCCAAATTTTTCAAAAGGTGGAATTGAAAGGGTATCATTATTACTGTCAAATTTTTTTAACAAGAAAAGAGTAAAATTAAAATTCATATCTTTTAAAAAAATAGATAACAAAAAATTTAATTTTTCTAAAGATATAGATTTTATTTATAAAAAAAATAAATACTTTTATTTTAATAACTTTTATTGTACTTATAATTTGATTAAAGTATTGTTAAGATCAAATCGAAAAAATACTATTGTCTTTAGTTTACAAAACAATATTCTCAGCATAATAGTTTCTAAAATATTAGGCTTTAAAATCGTAGTTAGAAATGCAGCGCCCATAGACTATTTTAAAAATCAAAGAAATGTTATAAATGAGTTAAAATTATTTTTGAAAATTAAAATTTATTCATATTCAGATCTGATTATTTCGAACTCAAAAAGTAGTGCAAGAAAAATTAAAGATAAATTAAATAAAAAAAATAAAATTATATCTATTCCAAATCCTATTTTTAATACAGTAAATAAAAAATATAAAATTAAAAAAAAAAATACTATTTTATATGTTGGTCGACTATCTAAAGAAAAAGGAATATTTGAACTCATAGAAGGATTTGAAATTTTTCAAAAAAAATATCCAAAGTTTAATCTTGATATTGTTGGAGATGGAAATCAAAAAAAAGAACTTATTAAATTCATCAAAAAAAAAAAAATAAGTTCTAAGGTAAATTTAATAGATTGGAATAACAATTTAAATCATTATTACAAACAGTCCAAAATTTTAATTTTACCATCCTTGTATGAGGGTTTTGGCAATGTTTTAATAGAGGCATTAAATTATAGACTTCCCTGTATTGCTACAAATAATGATGGACCAAAAGAAATTTTAAATTTTGGTAAGTTTGGTTTGCTGATGAAAAATAATAAACCAATTACAATATATAAATCATTACAAAAGATGATTGAAAACTATAACTCTTATCAATTAAAGAGTATTCAGGGATATAAAAATAATCAAAAATATCATATTAATATTGTTGGTAGCAAATATTATAATAGTATTAAAAATGTTTTAGAGACTTAATTTAAAATTTACCTTTTATAAAAAATTATTAAATTAGTGTTGAAGAATTAAAATATATTTTGCTTTAAAATTTAATCTGAGACTTAACTAAACTCAAATATTCTTTTAGATTATTCTTATAATCAAATCTATTTAAAGACATATATGATCTAGATAATAATATTTTGCAATATTGTTTATTATGAATAAAAAATTTAATTTTTTTAGATAAATCTTTGTAATCTCCAACTTTAAATAATAAACCACCTTTACCATTTAATAATATTTCTTTAGGTCCAGTATGACAATTACTGGAGATAATAAATTTTTTTAAAACTAAGCTTTCTAATAAAACATTTGGAAGACCCTCGTATTTTGAAGACAGAATAAATAAGTCTGATTGTTTTATTAAAGGATATGGATTTTTGATATAATCAATTATTTTCACATTTTTTGATAATTTCAATCTATTAATATTTTTTTTTAAATCTGATTTTAAAATTCCCCCACCAATAATGATTGCCTCAAAATTAATTGAAGGTTTTATTAAATTTAAGGATTTGATTAAAGTTTGCTGATCTTTTTGTTCAGTAAACCTTCCAATATTTAATATTTTTAAAGTATTTTTACTTTTAAAAAAAGTTTTTGATTTTTGTTTTGATTTTTTAATTATTTTTTTTGTATCTAAAGGATTATATATGCACTTTGAATTAACATTAAATTCATTTTTTAAGTCTTTTTTAAATTGTAAGCTGTTAACTATTATTTTATTTGCTTTATTTATAAAAAATTTAAATATAATTTTTTTCAAAGGGTTTTTGGTCCATCCAATTGGTGCAGAATTAGATCTAACAATTATTTTGACATTTAAAATTGAGCATAAAATCATGCAATAAATACTTGCTTGAAACGCGAATACTACTAAATTTTTATTTTTTAGAATTTCATTAATAAGTAAAATAATTGATAAAAAATATTTAAATCTTCGAGATTTTTTATCCCAAATATTTGACTTCATAGTTATTAAATTTATTTTTTTTGAAAATTTATTTTTAAATTTATTCGAAATAGTAATAACATTTACTTTCATTATTTTAGAAAGATAGTTAGCAACAATAAACATATTTTTTTCAACTCCACCACCTTCAATAGATGGCATAAAAATAATTAATCTTCTTTTCATATTCTTATAATTTACCGTGTTTTAAGGTCGTCAAAATTGAAATTTTAATTTTCCTAAAAGGAAGCCAATTAAAATATTTTTTTACTTTTGAAATATCTGCTTTTGTACTTTTTAATTCCCCGCTTGTAATTAAAGAAGGTTCTAAAAATTTTATTTTTTTATTCTGTTTACTAAATAATTTTGCTATCAAATTAATTGAAATTGCCTTTCCATTTCCAACATTAAAAGTTTTATTTATTTTTTTTATTTTCATTTTATTCAAAATTATTAATATTAAATCAATCAGATCATAAATATCGATAAAATCTCTCTTTGGATAATTTTTTTTATTTTTAATTAAGTAATATCTTAGTCTAGGAAAATTATTTTTATCAGCAATTTTAAAGAATAAACGCTGGTGGTTTTTTTTTTTAAATTTATATACATAAAATTTTCTTAATAAACCAACAATATTAAATAATCTTAAAATAATAAAATTATTTAAATTAATTTTTTTTAAGTAATTTTCAATTTCAAGTTTATTTTGACCATATACATTTTTAGGTTTTTTTATATTACTCTCTTTAAATACAGATTTTCCTTCCATATAAACATTTGAGGAGGACAAGAAAATAAATTTTTTAATTGAATTTTTTTTACAAATTTGAATAAATTTTTTAGTTTTATTTACATTGTTATTAAAATATTTTTTCTTATTTGTCTCTCCGTCATTAACATAGGAAAATGCTGCACAATGAATAATTGAATTTATTTTTTTTTTTTTAATTAATTTTTCAATTTTATTACTTGAGATATCTATTTTATAAAAATAATTTTTAATGGTATTTTTTTTATTTGAATATTCTAAGGTATCTATGCCAACAAAATTAATTTTTTTTTTTTTTAATATATAACATAATTGAGATCCCACATATCCAGCACATCCAGTAACAAGTATCATTGAAATTATCGATTGAGTTTAACTTAATTCTTTATTATAGAAATACAATAATTAATATGAAAAAAACTGTTTACTATTGGTCTCCTTGTTTAACACATGTGGGAACGATTAAATCTACTCTTAATTCTTCAATAGCTCTTGCAAAATATAATACCAATTATGAAGTTACACTTTTGAATGTGTTTGGTGAGTGGACACCATTTACAAATTATTTAAATAATAATGGTGTTAAAGTAATAAATTTATCTTTTTATTTTAAGAATTTTCTTCCAAAGTATGGTTTTTTTCAAAGTAGATTTTCATACGTTTTGATTTTTTTAATCTCATTTTTTCCTCTATTAATTTTATTAAAAAAAAAGAAACCAGATTATATAATTGCACATCTTGTTACATCACTGCCACTTTCTTTATTTAATTTATTTAAATTTAAAACAAAATTAATTTTAAGAATTTCAGGATATCCAAAGTTAAATTATTTAAGAAAAAAATTTTGGCATTTATCTTCAAATAAAATTTCAAAGATAACTTGCCCAACCAATGAATTAATGATGGATTTAATAAATAAAAATATTTTTCAAAAAAATAAAGTTTTTATTCTTTATGATGCAATTTTAAATATTAAAGATTTTAATAAAAAAACCCAAATAAAAACTCCCAATCCTTCTTCCTTATCAATTGATAATTTTTTTCTTTCAGTCGGTAGATTAACAAAACAAAAAAATTATTTTTATCTTTTAAAAGAGTTTAAAAAATTCCATGAAAAAAATCCTTCTGAATCACTCTTAATCTTAGGAGATGGTGAATTAAGAAAACAAATAGAAAAATTAATTCATAAGTTAAATTTAAAAAATTGTGTATTCCTAATTGGACATACTGAAAACGTTTATTATTTCATGAAAAAAGCGAAGGCTTTTATTTTGCCATCATTATGGGAGGAAGTAGGCTTTGTTATTGTGGAGGCTGCTTTATCTAATGCCTTAATAATTTCTAGTGATTGTAAAAATGGTCCAAAAGAGTTTTTAGAAAATGGACAAGCAGGCTATTTATTTAGCAATAATCAAAAAGGGTCTCTATACAACTCACTGGTATTGTTTGTTAGAGAAAGTGAGAATAATATTTTAAAAAAAAAAATAAAAGCTAAAAAAAATTCAATTAAATTCTCTATGTTTAGACATCAAATTCAATTAAAAAAATTACTTAATGAAATATAATGTGAAAACAATTATGAATATCAAATGCTAAGTAAGTCTACTTTTAATAAGATTAATTACCCAATTTTATTACTAACAATTTTACCAATTTCAATAGTTTTAGGTTCTAGTATATCATTGGTAAACACGATTCTTATAGGATTAATATTCCTTCCAGAATTTATGAAAAGCAAAAAACTTTTTTTTTACGATCAGAAAGCTTTAATCGCCATTGCAATTCTTTATGTTTACTTGATATTTAATACAATAATTTCAATTGATTATTTTTCTGGAATTTTCAGAAACGTTGGTTTCATAAGATTCATTCTATTTTTCATATCAATAAACTTTATTATTTTTAAATTTGGTAATAGTGAACATTTACTGAAAATCTGGGCTTTAGTTTTTTTTATAGTCATTATAGATATTTATATAGAAAGACTTACTGGAAGCAATCTTCTAGGTTTTGGAAAAACTCATATTGATGGGGTTGCCCAACCTCATGGAGAAAGGGTTGTTAGTTTTTTTAAAACTGAACCAATCGCAGGCGCATTTGCTACTGGATTTATTTTTATTACTTTGGGATATCTTGTTGAAAATTTTAAAAAAAAAAATAATTTCAGAATTTATATTTTATTAATAATCTTATTTTGCTCAATTGGTATATTAATTACTGGCGAAAGATCGAATTTAATTAAAGTAGTTTTTGGAATATTTTTATTTTTTTTATTAACCAATTTTCTGAACTGGAGATTAAAGATAATAAGTTTCTTTATTATCTTTTTAATGTTAGGAACTGCAATTAATTTTTCTGATTATTTAAAAACAAGATATATAGGTCAACTCTTTAAACAGATAAAAACACTCGAGAATAGAAAAAAATTTACAGAAGAGAGTTTATATTTTAAATTATATAGATCTGGTTTATCAGTCTTTAAAAATTACCAGGTATTTGGTGTGGGAAATAAGAATTACCGTGTAGAAACATGTGACAAAAAAAAAATTAATCTTAATAAGGATTACTACTGCACAACTCATCCTCATCAAATTTATATTGAATTTTTATCTGAGCATGGTATTTTTGGGACTGTAATAATTCTGTCAATAATTTTCTATCTTATGTTCAGAATATTAAAGGTTATAATAAGGTCACAAAATTACGTTCAAATTGGAGCATTTATTTTTATATTGATAAATTTTATACCATTGCTTCCAAGCGGATCTTTTTTTAGTGATTTTAATTTGACTTTATTTATGACTAACTTTTCATTAATGTATGCCATTAATAAAAATACAAATATTTTTCGGCTAAAAAAACTTTAATGAATAATACTCTTTAAAAAAGGGGCCGTTAGCTCAATAGTAGAGTACTGCATTGACATTGCAGGGGTAGTTGGAGCGTAACCAACACGGCCCACCATTAATT